>JACCDO011708216.1_pt1 | contig 14041 bp, 12 predicted proteins | sample 7446101 | NCBI WGS metagenome assembly JACCDO01 (sample SAMN15323440, study PRJNA562643) | freshwater metagenome | isolation source: river surface water | place: USA:Blue River Watershed | collected 2017-08-16
GCCCCCATCCACATCCATCTCGATTTCAGTGATATACAAGCGATCTGCTTTGCTAAAAGCTTGTTTAAAGAGCTGCTCGCCACCGATGACAAACACTCTAGGGGCTTCACTTAACTTATTCAGGGCATCATCAAGGGAGCCAGCAAGCTCGGCACCAGCAGGCTCGTAATGGACATTGCGACTCACCACAATATTGCGACGACCTGGAAGTGGGCGCCCAATGGATTCCCAGGTTTTACGCCCCATAACGACGGGGTGCCCCATGGTGACGCGTTTAAAGAACTGCAAATCCTTTGATATTTTCCAGGGCATTTGATTGTCGCGACCAATGACGTGGTTACGAGAGCGCGCAACAATCATGGAGATAGCAGGTTGTGTCATCGCAGATTCTTAAACTGCTACAGGAGCTTTAATGTGAGGATGTGATTCGTAACCAACGATTTCAAAATCCTCAAATTCATAATCAAAGATTGAATCAGGCTTGCGCAAGATATTGAGTTTAGGTAATGGGAAAAAGTCTCTTGAGAGCTGAAGGTCTACTTGCTCTAGGTGATTGCTATAGAGATGACAGTCTCCGCCTGTCCAAATGAAGTCGCCCACCTCTAAATTACATTGCTGAGCCATCATGTGAGTTAATAAAGCATAGCTGGCAATATTAAAAGGCACGCCTAAGAAAATATCTGCACTACGTTGATAGAGTTGGCAGGATAGTTTGCCATCTGCAACATAAAACTGAAAGAATGCGTGGCAAGGAGCCAAGGCCATACGTGGAATATCAGCCACATTCCATGCAGAAACGATGATGCGACGCGAATCTGGATTTTTTTTGATTTGCTCTACAACTTCACTAATCTGATCAATATGTTGTCCATTGGGCGCTGGCCAGGATCTCCACTGATAGCCATAAATGGGGCCTAATTCACCATCAGGTGCGGCCCATTCGTTCCAAATAGAGACGCCACGCTCTTTAAGCCAGTTATTGTTGGTACTGCCTTTTAGAAACCATAGTAATTCATAAATGATGGACTTGAGATGCAGCTTCTTAGTTGTCACCATGGGGAATCCCTGGCTCAAATCAAACCGCATTTGATGGCCAAATACCGAAATGGTGCCTGTACCGGTGCGATCAGACTTCTTCACACCTTTGGCTAAGACTTCCTTCATGAGATCGTGATATTGGCGCATGTTTACTCAAAAACTCTCAAGTACGATGTGGTTACTTAATTAGTTGATCAATTTTATTTTTGACATCTTTCCACTCTTCAGCATCTGGAAGAGCAGCTTTTGATTTAGTAATCGATGTCCAATTTGGGGAGAGTTCAGCATTTAACTTAATAAAAGCTTGTTGATCGCCTGGCACATCATCTTCAGCATAGATAGCGTTTACTGGACATTCGGGAACGCAGACTGCGCAATCGATGCACTCATCTGGATCAATTACCAAAAAATTAGGGCCTTCGCGAAAGCAGTCAACAGGGCAAACATCAACACAGTCGGTATATTTGCAGCGAATACAAGATTCAGTAACAACGTAAGTCATAGTGTTTAATGAAAAAGACCCAAAGACCGGGTCTGTTAGTGATTAAACCCTAATTTTAGCGTATATGCCCCATGCGTTATTGGCATCAGCGCGGTAGTGCAGCCAAGGCAATAAAAGGTTATCCTGACAATGCAAAATTAAGTAAAAAAGGGCGTTTACCTCATGAAAATATTAGTAGTTGGGGCAGGTGGTATCGGTGGGTTTTATGGCGCTCAATTGCACCAAGTGGGGGCGGATATCACCTTTCTGTTGCGGGGCAAGCGTAAGCAATTAATCGATGAAAAGGGTTTAACGATTGAAACTCCTAAAAATCACTTTACGATTTTTCCAAAAACGGTTCTTGCAGACCAATTGGAGCCTATTTACGATTTAATTATTTTGGCGCCTAAAGCCTTCGATCTGGCTGATTCACTGAATTCAATTTCCAAGGCAAGTTCTCATGGAATGATCCTTCCTTTTTTGAATGGGTTTACTCATTTAGCGGTTTTGGATCAGCAGTTCGGACAGAATCGTGTCTTAGGTGGGGTTGCGCACATTGCCGCCACCATTACTGAGTCTGGTTCGGTGAAGCAGTTAAATGAAATGAAGACCTTAACTGTTGGTCCGCGCAACCCGAATCAAGTCGCTGTGTGCCAGGATTTTTTTCAGCTTTGCAATAAAGCCGATTTTGATTCTTTTTATCGGGACGATATTGAATTGGCGCTGTGGGAAAAGTGGGTATTTCTCGCAACTTTAGCGGGTGCGACCACCATTTGCCGTGGCTCAATTGGCGATATAGTGGCCACAACCTATGGAAAAGACTTAATACAGCAGATGTTTCATGAGTGCTGTGAGATAGCCAACTCGCTTGGCTACACAATTTCCGACCAAGCCCGACTCAAGTCATTAGAGATTTTAACTAAGGCTGGATCCCCGTTTACCGCCTCTATGTTGCGTGATTTGCTCGCAGGAAATAAAAATGAGCATGAACACATTTTGGGTGAATTGATCAATTTTGCGGTTAAAAATTCAATCGAATGCCCTTTATTAAAAATTGCCTATACTCATATGGCTGTAGAAAGTCGTCACCAAAGTTAGCTAATGACTATTGGTTAAACTGAGGGCGCTAACATGACTAATCCCGCGAAGAAAAGAGCAGAACATGCAAGAGTATCGACTTCAGATTGATAAAGCAGCAAAACCATTGTTGATTATTGATTACACCTTCGGTACTGACCGTAGCTTAGAGTCTTTAAAATCAACCAATCTTCCGCCCGCTTTGCAAAATGCCAAGGTAAAGACGGAGTTTGATTTGGCGAATGCATGGAGCACTTTCATGCGTAAGTATTTAGAAAAAACCCAAGATCTTGCCTCCACTCCAATTTGTTGGGGTGGGCATTACGATCAACTGGGTAGGGTGATGCTGGAAATGATGCGTCTTAGCCGAGATAGGTTAATGATGGCAGATCAAGCAGCAGTTTATGAATTGATTCCTAATATTGAGGAAATCTCGTTCATCAGCAAGCCATCTCGTTTAGAAGATAAGATGTTTTGTCGTATTTGGCTCTCTTTGATTCGCCATCCATCTTTTCAGGAAATGGAGTTAGAAGAGGATGAGCTAGCCTCCTATCAATATTGGCAAAAGTTATTTACGGTTGCCCTTGGCAAAGCCAATGAGGAACTACTCAAACAAAACGCATAGATCGTCTGATGCTCAAGTTAAAAAAAGCGCTCTAAAAAGAGCGCTTTTTATTTGTCGACACTGCTTTGCTTAACCTCCGTAGAGGAATTTTGGTAGCCACAAGGTCATGCCAGGCAAGATGTACATAAAGACCATGCAAGCAATCACAATGAACATGTATGGCATCATGCCTGCAAAAATCTGATTGAGAGTAACGCCAGGTGGCGATACTCCTTTGAGATAAAAGGCAGACATTGCGACTGGAGGCGATAAGAACGCGGCTTGTAGGTTAACGAAGACCAAGGTCCCCCACAAAAGCGGATCAATCTGGAAGTGAGCCAATAAAGGCAAGAAGATCGGCACAAAAATCACAATGATTTCGGTCCACTCCAAAGGCCAGCCAAGGAAGAAAATGATTGCTTGGGATAGCAACATAAACTGAATTGGCGTTAAGTCTAGCTTGAGTACCCATTGCTCAATAATGGATTGGCCGCCTAGGATGGTAAAGACTGCTGAAAACAGTGCTGAACCAACGAACAGCCAGCAAACCATTGAGGTGGTTTTAGCAGTAAGGAAAACTGCTTGCTTAGTGCGCTCGAAATTTAAGGTGCCGGCTTGCAGTGCCAAAATAAATGCACCTAAGGCTCCTACAGCAGCAGACTCAGTGGCGGTCGTAATTCCTAGTAAGATCACAGCCAACACCAATATCGTAAGCACACCCAGCGGCACTACTGACTCGATCAGCAATTTAAGAATTTCAAACTGCTCTTCATCTAAATTGATGTAGTAGTAGATAAGAAGTAGCCCAAAGAGTACGCAAGTAAGAGCAAAGTAGAGCTCAAAATTTTCCGGTGGCCCATTATCGGCTGCAGCTGCAGGTCCCGCTTCGGTTGGCGCATCTCCAGCTGCTGCATCCAAGGCTACCAAGGGAGCATCTTCTTCGATGGCTTTTGATTTGAGGTTGCTAGAAGTAGCATCTAATGCCACTAGACCCTCTTCAGCGGGCTCAGAGGCATCACTTGCTGCTGACTGAGCAACTTGAGTAACCACTGGAACATTGAGCGCATCTCTTTCTGCTTGTTGATGGATGATGACATACCACCATACGCCCCACATTGTGAGTGCTACCAAAATGAAAGGCGTTAACGCTGCTAAGACATTCTTTGCGATTTGCTGAAATGAAAGTCTAGCGTCATTGGATGCATTGAGTAATTTGCTTGGTGAGAAAAGCGCTTTTATCGTTGCTACCAACATATTTTTAGAGTAGTTTTCCCCTAAAAAGCGAATAGACGCTGGGAGTGGTACAACAAGCTGCTCTGCAGGAAGCTTAGGCGCCACTTTAGGATTGATTAAAGCCCAGCCAATGATGTACACCAGGTATAAAAATGCAAGGAAAAATCCTGGCACCATTGCCGCGGCATACAGCTTAACAACAGATTGTCCTGCAACGGCTGCATACACAATAATCATCACAGATGGCGGAATCAAAATACCCAATGTACCGCCGGCGGTAATAACACCAGCAGCGAGGCGGGTGTCATAGCCAGCATTGAGCATTGGTTTCATAGCAATCACGCCCATCAGCACAACTACGGCGCCAACTAATCCGCTAGCAATGCCCCAGAAAGTACATACGATCAACGTTGCTACAGCCAATGATGCGGGCAGGCGGCGGAATGCTAACTGAATACTGTAGAACATCTTATCTACAAGCGCCCCTCGTTCCATCACGTACCCCATCAATACAAAGAGGGGGATGGAGAGTAAGACGTCATTTGTCATACCGCCAAACGTTCTTTGCACCATGAGGGTAAAGATTTTGTTTGCTGTCCAGCTTTGCGATGGGTCATAAAAAGCGGCAAAACCGAACATCATGCCAAGACCCATTAGGGTAAAAGCAGTTGGGAAGCCCAGCATGATTACAACAATAATCAAGCCAAGCATGGCTAGGCCAAGAATTGGATCACTCATGATTTATCTCTTTAGTTTGGCCAATGCGATGATGAGCTGCTTCATCAATAGATTTGGCGTTTTTGATTGCAAGTTGGCGAGCTTCTTCATCTACGTGTGTGGATGAAGCTAATTGTTGTTCAATGACATCGATTTCCTCGGCATCTTTTAGTCGGGCCGGCCATTCACCAGTTTTGATGCAAATAATGCAACGCAAAATTTCTACAAAACCTTGCAATAGAACAAATGCGCCTGCCACTGGAATAATGGTCTTAAAGGGGTAGAGGGGTGGACCATTTGCAATTTGTGTGGTGTGTTCGCCTATGCGCCAAGATTCTGCAGCGTAGGTGTAACCAGCGTAAACCAGCGCTGCAATTCCAGGCAGGAAAAAGGTAATGTACAAAATTAAATCTAAAGTGGCTTGAGTGCGAGGCTTCATAGACCCATACAAGAAGTCACCGCGTACGTGACCATTTTGAGCTAGGGTATAGGCGCCACACAACATAAATAATGTGCCGTATGCCATCACTGATAATTCGCCAATCCAAGCGGATGGGGAGTTAAAGGCATAACGGCGCACAACATCTGTAAATACCATGAGCATTAACAGAACAACCAGCCAGGCTGCCGCCTTACCAATATAGGTGCTGATTTCATCCACTCTTAACATGAATTTATCCATGTACTACTCTCCTAAACAACATTTATTGCTTTAATTATTAAAAAACCGGACGGGATTGCCGTCCGGTTATGCAGCAAAACTACTTATTGGATTTTAACCTTTGAAGTAGTGATCGTATGCGATCTTCATATCAACGTTAGTGAGCAAGTCCCAACGAACCGCACGCTGTGCAAAGGCTTTTTGTGAATCCAATACTTTCTTGAACATTGGGTTCTCAGAAGCCTTTTTAGCAATGATCTTGTCCCAAGCATTCAATTGAGCTATCAAGATTGACTTAGGTGTTGCATAAAACTTCACCTTATCTTTAGTTTGCAACTCAACAAAGTCTTTTGAGTAACGATCAATTGCCTTCCAAGACATATCTGCTGAAGAAGCCTCGGTGCCATATTTCAGGATAGCCTGGAGATCAGCTGGCAATGAGTTGAATTTCTTCTTATTGAAGATAATTTCAAATTGCTCTGAACTCTGGTGGAAGCTTTGGAGCATATTCACTTTAGATACGTCTGGGAATCCCAAAATACGATCTGAGCTGGCATTATTAAATTCAGCTGCATCCAGTACGCCACGATCCATTGCAGGAATAATTTCGCCGCCTGGCAAAGCTTGAACAGATGCGCCCATATCGGTGAAGATCTCAATAGAGAGACCTACAGTACGGTACTTCAATCCCTTCAAATCATCTGCCTTAGCAATTGGCTTTTTGAACCAACCTAGTGGTTGGGTTGGCATTGGGCCGTATGGGAAAGAAACTACATCGAGTTTGAGATCGTTATAGATCTCATTGAGTAATTGTTGTCCGCCGCCGTATTGGTTCCAAGCTAGCAAGGTATTTGCATCCATACCGAAAGCAGGACCTGATCCCCAAAGAGCTAACGCAGGGCTTTTGCCATACCAATAAGCCAACACGCCGTGACCGCCATCTAATGTTCCGCTAGAGACGGCATCTAACATATCAAATGCTTTTACAACGGAGCCAGCAGGCAATACTTCCACCTTCAATCGACCGCCTGACATCGCATTCACTTTTGTTGCATAGTCATTGGCAAATTCATGGAAGATGTCTTTAGCTGGCCAGGTTGATTGGAAGCGCAAATTGATAGTTTGCGCATTGGAAATCATTGGGAAGCCCATTGCTGCAGCACCTGCAGTGCCTACCGCAGCATTTTTCAGAAATTTACGGCGTGGGCTAGTGTTGTTTGTCTCAGACATTCAAATCTCCTGTTAAATTTATTAATAAACTACTTTTGCTGCCTGCTCTACAGATTATTTCAAAAAAGACATAAATTGTATTAAGGGTTTCCCCTTGACGAAAGTGGGTATTTATTGTGCACCGCACTAATTATTTTTGTCTTTTCTATTTGTTACGAAGTTTTAATATAGCAGGTTGTCAGAATTTTGGTTGCGAAATTCATTACAAGGAGACTTATGAGTAACAAGCCGAGAATTTTGGTTGCTAGGGCAATATTTCCAGATTTGCTCGCCAAGTTGGAGGAGTCCTACGAGGTTCGATCCAACCAGGCCGATGTGATCTTAAGTCCAGAGGAACTGCAACATGAGCTTTCGGGGGTTGTGGGGGCATTGGTAGCCGGTAGCGAGCGCATAGATGCCAACGCATTAGCTAAGGCCGAAGATCTGAAAATTGTGGCCAATATTTCTGTGGGCTATAACAACTTCGATGTTCCAGCAATTACTGCTGCTGGAGTGATGGCCACGAACACTCCTGATGTTTTAACCAATACAACCGCTGATTTTGGTTTTGCATTGCTCATGGCAACAGCGAGAAGAATTACCGAATCTGAACATTGGATTCGTGCTGGCAAATGGGATAAGTGGTCAATTGTCAATAACCCCCTGGGGATGGATTTGCACAATACCACTCTGGGCATCATTGGTATGGGAAGAATTGGTCAGGGTATTGCTAAGCGTGCCCTAGGATTTGGCATGAATGTGATTTATCACAACCGTAGTCGTTTACCTGAAGCAGATGAAAAAGCATGTGGTGCCCGCTATGTTTCTAAAGAGGAGTTGCTGAAAACGGCCGATCACGTTGTTTTGGTTTTGCCGTACACACCAGCGAACCATCACACCATTGGCGCCAAAGAAATCGCGCTCATGAAACCAACGGCAACCCTGGTGAATATTGCTCGCGGCGGTATTGTGGATGATGCTGCTCTAGCGCAAGCTCTGAAAGAGAAAAAGATTTTTGCTGCAGGTTTGGATGTTTTTGAAGGAGAACCACAGGTTCATCCTGAGTTATTAAAACTGCAGAATGTTGTGTTAGCTCCTCACATTGCAAGTGCTACTGAAAAAACGCGCAGAGCCATGGTGGAGTTAGCAATGGAAAATTTACGCGCCGCAATCGATGGTAGAAAACCTCCAAGTTTAATTAATGCCGAAGTTTGGAAGGCGTAATTTTATCGGCAGCAATGACTGTAAGGTGAGATTAAAAATAAAGCCGAGCATTGCTCGGCTTTATTCATTGATGCTGTTTTGATTTATTCGGCATCCACTTCTTCAGGAAGTTCGCGCATTGCTAACTCAATGCCGCCAAATTTTCCGGCAACCCAGTTATAGACTTTACATGCAAGCCACAACAGGCCAAAGCCAAGAAGTGCGTTCAATATTAAGGCGGACAAAACAGTAAACCCTGGTATCGCGCCGTCACGAATAAAGGCGACAAATAATGCCAACAAAACAATCGGTACAGAAAAACACAGGTAGACCAATACCAATGTTTTCGCTGTGTGGGTCGGGTCTAGAAAGGCAAGTTCTTTTTTGGTTAATTTCATAATGACCGCAATCTTAAAGCAGTCCTTCAAAAAGCGCTATATCTACTAGCTCTCCTGGCGCCACATTCCCTTGATCGTGACGCAGAATGACAAAGCAATTTGCTTCGCTCATGGAGCGCAATATCCCCGCCCCCTGACTGCCCGTTATTCTGACGCTGGGCTTGCCATCAACATTGCGCCCCAGAATGGCGCGTTGAAATTCAGTGCGGCCTGGCTTCTTGCGGATGGCGTTCTCAGAAATGGCTTGCACCAGTGGTAAGTCGGCTTGGGTCACGCCACCGAGTTGCAAAAGGGCGCTGCGTACAAATTGATAGAAGGTCACCATGACTGCTACGGGATTTCCCGGTAAGCCAAAGAACAGGGTTTTGCGTGCAGGGGATTTACCAGGCACGGGCTTAAGAGTGCCAAATGCCATGGGTCGTCCGGGACGCATGGCTATCTTCCAAAAACCTACATCACCAAGTTCTTGCATGATTTGTTTGGTGAAGTCTGCTTCACCTACTGAGACGCCTCCAGAAGAAATGAGCACATCCGCTTTACTGGCTGCCGCTGTAAATGCGTCTTTTAGTGAGTCAGGGTTGTCACGCACAATTCCACAATCAATGATGTCGATATTGAGGCGACTTAGCATGCCGTTCAAACTATAGCGATTACTGTCATAGATGCTGCCCGGATCTAAGGGTTGCCCCAAGGAGCGCAGCTCATCTCCAGAAGACAAAATGGCTACTCGCAGTTTGCGACGCACTTGTAGATGGGATGTTCCTAGTGAGGCGGCTAAACCTAAATCAGAGGGACGTAATAACCGACCTGCAGAAATTGCTGCTTTATCTTTTTGTAAATCTTCACCACGTAGGCGACGATTCTCGCCCGCTTTGAGTTGATTTGATGGAAAACATATTGATTCTGCGCTGGCGCTAGTGGTGAATTCCTGTGGAATTACGGTGTCGCAGTCAGCGGGCATGAGAGCGCCAGTCATAATCTTGAGACATTCACCTTGGCCAATCTTGCCTTCAAAAGGTTTGCCTGCCAAGGCAGTACCGACAATGTTCAAGGTGACTTCTGAGCTCGCTTCACTCAAGCATTTCCCATCAAATGCATAGCCATCCATTGCGGAGTTATCTGCAGCAGGAACATCAATAGGAGAAAGAAGATCTTGCGCCAGTACACGATTGATTGCGTGATCCAATGAAACAGTTTCAATATCAGCAGGATCATTGAGTAAGCTCGATTCTTGTTGTAGCTCGCTCACGAGGTTGGTGATAGCCTTGCGGGCTTCATCAACATGTAAAGAAGAGTTAAGAAGAATGGGGCTATTGGGCGAATGCTTCATGCGGATGCAGATTCTAATGATTGCAATTCTTCAGGAGTATTGACGTTGGCAAATGCTAAAGCATCATCAAAAACCACGGTACTCGTTTTTAATTCTTTGAACCAGCGATCAATCTTGAAATCGCCTTTACTGAGGAAAGCATTCAAAGACTCTTGCAGGTTTGAGCGCATGAGACAAAAAACGGGTTGTGCCCAAATCTTGCCATCCGACTCTTTACTAGAGGCATATACCAATTGGAAGTCGCCTTGCTCCAATTCCTCACCCAGCTTGGTTGCTAAGTCTTTTGGTAGTAGAGGGGAGTCACACGGCGTGGTTAATAGATAAGGTGTTTTGCAAGCTTTTAATCCAACAGAAAATCCAGCGAGTGGCCCTGAAAAGTCTGGAGCCTCATCTAGCATCACTGGATAGCCATAGACTGCATATTTGGTAATGTTGCGATTGGCATTAATGACTAGGGGGCCAACCTGAGGTTTTAACCTGGCAATGGCGGACTCAATTAACGGTTTTTGATGAAAGGAAATGAGGCCTTTATCAATCCCGCCCATACGTTGGGCGCGGCCACCTGCCAAAATTAAGCCCGTAATATTTTCTGCAAGAATCATTAGCCACCGATATAAGACATTTCTACTTTGCGATTACTCGCTGAATGATGAGGGGTATGAGAGCCCCGAATTTCAGAATAGTGATCATCACGTGCAGACCAAGTATTCATAATCGCGTTTGCAATCTCTAGATCTGTTTTTCCAGAGCGCAACAGTGTTTTGAAATCAAAACCTTCATTTGCAAAAAGACATAAATACAGTTGGCCGTCTGTTGAGATGCGTGCACGAGTGCATTCATGACAAAAGGTTTGCGTAACGCTGGAGATCACGCCAATCTCACCAGAGCCATCAGCATAACGCCAGCGCTGAGCTACTTCTCCCGCGTAGTTGGGCTCCATGGATACCAAGGGAGTTACCGCATGAATCCTGGCAATCACTTCTTTAGAGGGAAGCACTTCGGTCATGTTCCAGCCATTGGAGCTGCCAACATCCATGAATTCAATGAAGCGCAAGATGATGTCGCTGCCTTTAAAGTGTTTGGCCATGGGAACAATCTCATGATCGTTCGTACCCTTTTTTACCACCATATTCACTTTGATATTTTTAAAGCCTGCTTCTTGCGCGGCTGCAATGCCATCTAAAACATCTGCTACTGGAAACTGGACATCGTTCATTTTCTGAAAGATGTCGTCATTTAATGCATCTAGACTCACAGTTAGTCTCTGTAAACCAGCAGCCTTCAGTGCGTGTGCTTTTTTTCGCAGAATGCTGCCATTGGTAGTCAAAGTTAAATCTAGTGGCTTGCCATCGGGCGTTCTAATTTTCGCCAGCATCTCAATGAGCACTTCTAAATTCTTTCTTAGCAGTGGCTCGCCACCAGTTAAGCGAAGTTTTTCTACGCCGAGTGTCGAAAAAATAGTAGCTAAGCGAGTAATTTCTTCAAAGCTTAATAATTCTTCATGAGCAAGATATGGATAGTTGTTATCAAAGACCTCTTTAGGCATGCAATAGGTACAGCGGAAATTGCAACGATCTGTCACTGAAATTCGTAGATCGCGTAAATTGCGCCCACGCGTATCCCGAGTGTGTGCATGAGGAGCAAGCAATTTTTCTCCAATAGACGGCACAAGGCCTTTGCCTTCATCAATGCGTATTGGAATAACTTTGGGGATTGCTTTATCAACCATATTGCTTAATTATGGCTGTGAATTGAAGATTCTGCCAAACCGCCCAATATCTTTTTGGGATAAAAGGCGGTCTGGAGAAAAAGGAAACGCTAGACTGTTTTTTCTTGGCCGCCGGTCTCCACTAAGACCATAGGGCCTTCAGGCAGAGTTGCGGCAGGCTTAGGTGTTCTACCTAAGTGATGAATAACAGGTTCAGCTTGGATTTGACTCTGAACTTCTGCATGCTTGGAAGCATCAGTTGCAACCCAAATCATGCCAGCAGATTGGACCACGCTATGCAGAGGAGTTTCTTCGAGCGCTTGGAATGCCACTCTAGGAAGCTCTGGCATCGGTTTTGCAATGACCTCAACCGTTGTGCTTGAAGTGATCGCAACTACCGCTGGGGTTGCAGCAGGTTGTTGAGTCTGGCGACTAGGTTGGCGCTGTTGACGTGGACCTCTTTCGCTGCGTTCTGGTTTGCCTTGCGCGGGCTTATTGCCAAAACTGTTCACAATATTCTGGATTGGCATGGTTGCAGATGCTCCCGCCATGCCAACTGGCGGACCTGTGAAGGGGCTAGCAGATGAACTTGCTACTGAAGCTGAAGCATCACCATTTTCAACGCGCTCGCTACGATCGTTCCGGTTACGACCACGACCGCGACGATTGCGACCACGACCGCGACGTTCTTCACCATCCGCATTTGCAGGCGTCTCACCAGCAGCCGTCGATTCGGTAGCAGGAGTTATAGCTGCAGAGTTTGCTTGACGTTCAGGTTTCGGGCCATTTTGATTATTTTGGTTACGGTTGCCGTTGCGGTTATTGCGATTACTGTTACGGTTGTTGTTCTCAGTGCTTGCGCCATCAGCTGCATTTGCTACTGGGCGATCTGCACGTTCACCATTGCGCTCACCACGACGATTGCGGCCACGATTACCGTTGCGTCCTTGATTACGTCCACGTGGGTTACTTGGTGCTGGCTTCTCTTCTGCTGCTGGAGAAGAAGAGAAGAGTTTCTTAATAAAGCCCAAGAAACCACCTGAACTTTCGCTAGTCGCTTTTTCGGTGCGTGCTGGGCGTGGTTGGCTGATCGGAGCTGGCTGAGTTGGTGTGATGCCCTTTACAGCAGCCTCGGGACGCGCTTTGACATCAGCATCTTTGCGGCTCACAGTAGTGTCCGTTTCCAATTCGCGCGCAGCTTCTTCGGCCATGACATAGCTGGCTTTTTGATCATCTAAACGAGGATCATCATGACGCAAGCGCTCAAGTTTGTAGTGCGGAGTTTCTAAATGTTTATTAGGAACCATCAAGACATTTACCTTGAAGCGAGTCTCAATCTTGATGACTTCAGCGCGTTTTTCATTTAACAAGAATGCAGCTACTTCTACCGGCACTTGTGTATGAATTGCGGCGGTGTTTTCTTTCATCGCTTCTTCCTGAATAATCCTCAACACTTGCAATGCAGAGGATTCAGTATCGCGAATATGACCCGTGCCGTTACAACGTGGGCAGGTGACGTGGCTACCTTCAGATAAAGCAGGGCGCAAACGTTGGCGTGACATCTCCATCAAGCCAAACTTTGAAATCTTGCCCATTTGGACACGCGCACGGTCATGACGCAAAGCATCTCTTAAGCGGTTCTCGACATCTTTTTGAGCCTTGCTCGATTCCATATCGATAAAGTCAATCACGATCAAGCCGCCTAAGTCGCGTAAGCGGGCTTGACGAGCGATTTCATCTGCAGCTTCTAGGTTGGTGCGAGTTGCTGTCTCTTCAATATCGGAGCCACGGGTGGCACGTGCGGAGTTCACGTCTACTGAAACCAAAGCTTCAGTGTGGTCAATCACGATGGCGCCGCCTGAAGGCAGCTGCACTGTGCGTGCATAAGCCGATTCAATTTGATGCTCAATTTGGAAGCGGCTGAACAAAGGCGCATCGTCGCGGTACCGCTTTACACGGGGCGCAAACTCGGGCATCACATGGCTCATGAACTGCTGAGCTTGTTCGTAGATGTCGTCGGTGTCGATCAAGATGTCGCCGATGTCGCTGTTGAAGTAATCGCGAATGGCGCGAATCACCAAGCTAGACTCTTGATAAATTAGGAAGGCGCCTTTGGCACCTTGCGTGGCGCCATCAATGGCAGACCACAACTTGAGCAAATAGTTCAAGTCCCATTGCAGTTCTGGCGCGCTGCGGCCAATGCCAGCCGTACGGGCAATGATGGACATCCCTTTGGGATATTCCAACTGGTCCATGGCTTCTTGCCCTTCAAAGAAATCTCTCGCCAATACTTTGCTGAAGGTGTTCCGGTTAGCCAAGCACGCATCAATGATGTGATTCGCGAAGGCCAAGAGCTCTTGGTGCAAGTTGAAAAAGAAGAGC
>JACCDO011916369.1_pt1 | contig 14041 bp, 13 predicted proteins | sample 7446101 | NCBI WGS metagenome assembly JACCDO01 (sample SAMN15323440, study PRJNA562643) | freshwater metagenome | isolation source: river surface water | place: USA:Blue River Watershed | collected 2017-08-16
ATCTTCATGAGTGGCCGAAGCCATAAAATCTATTTTAGCAGTTGGACGAATTATAACAGGAGGAATAGGAAAACGTGTTAAGATTAAATCTTCAGGACGCGATTCTCCTACATTAAATCCAAGTAAATAAGCATCCATATCAGAAATATTACGTAAAATATTATAACATTGACGTGGAGTTAAATAATCACGGATAATTTTAGTTCCTTCAATTGTACCAGTTTCTTCTTCAATTGTATTTGATCCTACTTCTTTTTCTAAAACAATACGAATAGATGCACTAGTATCTTTAATTTCTTTCTTAATTTTAGGAACAGGTGTTCCACACATATAACAAAAATTAATATTTTTAATCATATCTTTAATTTCTTTATGCCTATATTTACCAGATTTATTTTGAAAATGCTTTAAGTTTTGTTCAGTACGTTCAATTAGAATATTGGAACACTTAAGACAAATACATTTTAGAACAATAATTAAATGATTTAAGAATCCATAATGAAAAACATATTCAGCTAATTCAGTATGTGCAAAATGCCCCTCACAATCCATAGAATTTTGTCCACATGTAGTACAATTTAAATAAGGATCACATGTTCCCATACGAGGATCAACAAGACCCCCTTTTTTAGGTTCATATCCATCATAAGAATCAGGTACATTAATACCATATGCATCATTTCGAACAGCTGAATATTTTTTGACCATATCATTTGTATAAATACCAAATTTGATTTCTTTTATATTTTTCACATCTTCATTGTAAAATTTTGATTTAAATGACATTCTTATTGTTATAGATTAGAAATCTTTATATAATAATTGTATTAATCAATTTTTATTTGTATAAGATTTAGTTTTGAAAGAAAACTAAATCTTTCACACATAATTTTTAATCTGAATTTATTTTATACAGAGTAAATAGATTTGCATTTATTACAATTAATTTTAAATACTCTTAATTCTTTATCTTTGTCTAATAATGTATTTGTAGCATTACAAATATTACATACAACATATTTTTTAATATAACTTTGAAGTAATTTTGTTAATTGTTCAATAGTATATTTACCTACTAATACAATCCCATCTGATTTTGAACTAGATATCCATTCACCAGTATTAATTTCCTTATTTAAAAAATCAATAAAATGATCAGGATTTCTATTAATTGTAATTAAAATTTTTTTAATATTTTTCCAATATGTATTAGTAGTACTTTTTTCAATAATTGGTGGTGGTATAACTAATTTAATTGTACTAATTGTTTTCTCATCAATCTCTCTATATACTGAATCTAATAGCTCTTCGAAATTCATTATAAAAATAATAAACTAATTCTTTAAATAATACGATTTATTAAATAAAAAAATCTTTTATATTATAAATATGAGTACTTTAGAAAAAATATTATTATTAATTATAATTATTTTTATTATAGGTCCAATTTTATTATTTCTTTATCAAATTAATTATAAACATACTGTTTCGGAAAAAAATTTACAAGAAAGATATGGAAAAGGATCATGGGTTATTATAACAGGAGCAAGTAGAGGCCAAGGTAAACATTTAGCATGTGAATTTGCATCAAGAAATTTTAATTTAATTTTAATTGGTAGAAATAGTACTAATAATGTAGCTGATTATATTAGAAAAAAATATAATATTCAAGTTAAAGTTATTGTAAAAGATTTTAGTGAAAGTTTAAATAAAGATTGGTGGAACGAAGTAGAAGAAATATTTAATGGTCAATATGATATAAGTGTATTAATAAATAATGTAGGTTATAGAAGTGCTAGTAATCCCTCACATTTACAATCTGATACTAAAATTAGAAATTCATTAATAACTGGTACATATCCTCAAATAAGATTAACTAATTTAGCTATTAAATTTATGATTGATAGAATGAAATTAAAACCACAATATAAATGTGGTATTATATTTAATACGGCACAATGTATTCATCCAACATTTTTATTATCTCCATATTCATTTACTGGTGAAATAAGTGTTCCTTATTTATCAGTTTATGAAGCTACAAATGCATTTGGATATTATCATGCAAATAGTTTATATAAAGAATATAAAGATTCTAACCCAGATATAGATTTATTAATAATTATGCCTGGAGCAGTTATTACTGAAAATACAGAATATTTAAAATCAACACCTTTTGCAGTTGATGTTAAAACATTTTCTAAAAATATTATTAGATTATTAGGTAATTGGCAAGGACCAACTTGTGCTTATTGGGGACATGATATTTCTAGTATTTTAATAGGTTTAGCACCATGGACTAAAGATAAAATGTTAAAAAAAGTAGGATTAACTTTGTCCAAAAATCTTAATTAGATTCATATTATAATATTTATTAATACATTGATAAATAATATATTTATTATTCAAATCATCAGTAGAATTATATAATTCTTCTAATTCTTCTATTGATTTATTTTTATATTTTATTGGAATTTTAAAATTTAATTCATTATTATTTAATTTATTTTCAAGATCTTTCAATTTATCTATTTCATTATCAATTAATTCATTTAATTCATTTATCATTTTTATTTTATCATTAATATTTTTACAATTGTTAATTTTTTCAGATAATTCATTTATATTATCCATTTATATTATTATATTTGTTTACGTTTATAATAATATCATTCCACACAATTGTAAATGGTTTATTTAAATTAATATTATTTTTAAATTCATTATAGTCTAAATTATTACTATTTGAATCATATATTAAAATAGTATGTTCTTGTTTAATTCTCATCTTTTCTAATTTAAATATATTATTTTTAATAAAGTTATTTAAATTATATTTATAATTATTTAATTCATCTCTTATATTTTCTTTTATTTCATTTTTTTGTTTATTAAATTTATCTTTTATCACAAAAATATTTTCTTTTATTTTATTTAATAAATTTTGTTTTATAGATTCTTTAATTTCATTTAATTTATTAATATATTTCTTATTATGATCAATTATATATTGAGCTGCCAATGATGGAGTTGGACAACTTATATCAGATACATAATCTAATAAAGTTGTATCAACCATATGACCAATTGCTGATAATAATACATAAGATCTTTTATAAACTATTTCAATTAAATCTTTATTATTAAAACCATTTAGATCTTCTGAACTACCGCCGCCTCTTGTGATAACTACTAAATCAATATGATTAATATCATTATTATTTAAATATTCTATAATTTGTTTTGGACATTCATTCCCTTGAACTTGAACATCAATTATTGTATAATTTAATAATGATTTATTATTATTTATTGTATATATAAAATCATGTATAGCTGCACCATTCTTACTAGTTATAATTAATATATTTTTAATAATATCTGGTAATAATTTTAAATTTTTTTTATTAAAATAACCTTTTTCTTCAAATTCATTTTTTAATTTTAATTGAAGATTTAATTTATCTTCATTAAGAGATTTATATGAAGATATAATAAAATTAATATCACCTCTATTACAATAATAATCAATATTACCTTTTACTTCAATAGTATCTCCATCCATTAATTCAACTAATGTTAATTTACTTTTCCATATTATACATTTAATAGAAGAAATATCATCTTTTAAAGTTAAATACATATGCCCACCAGATATTTTAGGTTGTTTAACTTCTCCTTTTAAATGAAAAATATTATTTGGTAATTTAGTTTTTAATAATTTATTAAAATCAGTAATAGATATAGACATTAATATTATAGTCTATAATATTTTATATTATTTTTAATCTACAAAATCACACTCATCATCTAAAGATGATTCTTTAGATGATTTTTTACTATTATAATCTTTATACAAAATAAAAAACAATTCTCTATATTGTTCTAGTTGTGTATGTTCTTTTATATTATATTTTTTAATCAAATCAATTAATTTTGGATAATCTAAATTATGACCAAAAGATAACATATCAACTAAAATATATTTATTAAAATTAATATCAATTGCTGTTCTATAACATTCTACTTGAATTGCCTTCAGATGAAAAGATAAACTATGTGAAACAATTATATTAATATCTTCTATATCATTTTTAAATTGAGTAATTGCTTGAATATTATTTATACCATTTGTTATTGCATCTTCCATAGTTATTTTATGAAAACTCATTGCTGTTTTATCAAAATTAATAGTTTTTGGTTTCAAAATAATAGTTTTTTTTAATGTTTCAGTAAAAATACCATTTTCATAAGTTCCAATTAAATAATGAATTGCAATTAATCTTGCAAATTTATATAAATTTTTAGTAGATACATTATCATAACATTTATGTAAACCATTTGTATCAGTATATAAAAAACATATTTTCGTCATTATAATTAAAGATAATATTATCTTTAATTATAAATATTTAATAATCAATTTTTCTAATAATAAATAGAATCTATGATTCTATTTATTATGAGAAAGTTAATTGGGAATGCCAGAGTTTTACAAAGTAAAATTCTTACGCCAGATCAATTTTTATGGTGATTCTTGTGAGATTAAATATAAGGTAATATTTTTTCAACACTTTCAAGAGCACCATTTACCCAACCTTGTTGAGTACTAATCATTTCTCCAACTACAAATATATTTTTACAGGGTCTTTGTCCTATTTTAATTAACTTATTTATATTTGGATAAGGTTTATAATAATGTGTTCCAATATTCCAAAAATATTGTTTCATTGATATTAATTTAATTTTATCTGGAATATTTAATAATTTTTTAATTAATTTAGTCATAATAATTCTATTTGTTTTAGTATTTGTTGTATATTTTTTTAATTTTAATGCATTTTTATTATCATTATAAACAATCATATAAATACCATTATCTGGATTTATTGGAATTATTTTTTGAATTGGTTTTTTAACTATTGTAGTTTTATTTATATATTTTTTTAATATTTCAATACTATTTTTAGAAAATTTTCCATAGACTCTCATAAATGGTTGACCACTTATATAATTATATATTTTATTCTTTGGTAATAATTTTTTAACTGTGTCTATAGTTGATGCAATTATAATTTTTTTACATTTATAGATAGAATTAATAATAAAATGATCATTATATTTAATATATTCAACTGATGTATTTAATTTAATATTTTTTTTATTAATAAATTCAATTAGTTTTTCTAATAAATCATTCCAATTAATACCCATACCTATCCAATGATTATAAAGATCATCAAATCCATAATAATGAAGAGTATCATATGCATCGCCTTTTAAATAATCTGTATAACCAGAGCATTCAATAAAATGTTTATAATTTTTACCTAATTTTTCTTTAATAAATTCTTCAAATGTATATTTATCTTTAATTTTTTGTTTTAATAATTTTTTTATTAAATCTTTAATATCACAATTATTAATTTTAGAATCATGACTTATTTGATATTCTCTATATTTAATATTAAAATCACTTAATAATTTAACTAAATATTTATCTTTATTTTTTCTACCAATACCTGCACCAATAGTTACTTTTGATCCATAAAAATCTTCATTACCCATTCTACCTCCAATATAATTAGATTTTTCTAATATTAATATATTTAATTTTGGATTATGTTTTTTAATTTTATAATAAGAATATAATCCTGATATACCTGCTCCAATTATAATAATGTCATAAATCATTATTATAATTGATAAATAAATTTATCAATTATAATTAATTGGTATGTTGATAAATAAATTTATTAATTCTAATTAATTAAATAAATTAATTGAATGACAGTCACCTTCGCAGTTTTGAATAAAACCATACATATAATCTATTTTGGGTATCATTATTGAACCATAAATTGTAATTTTATTTAATGTTGGTTTTGTTTTTAATAAAATTTCAGTATTATTTATATTATGAATATTATTTCTTAAAAAATGTCTACCATTTGTAGTTCTATCATCAAAATAAAAAGGTTCATTCCAATGATCATGATTTGTTTGAAATATAAAATCTGATAAATTTAAATAAACTGGATGTAAATTATTATATCTTTCTCTTGTAATTAAAGCACCTTCTTTATTATTTAACCCTCCAATTATATAATAGATAGGTGCAACTAATTCAATATTACTTAAAATATCTAATGAACTATTATAATTATAATCACCTTCAAGTAAATCTCTAACAACTAATGAATTCCATTTTGGTTTTCTATTATTAAACCATTTAATAATACCCATATAACCACCATTTAATGCAAATCTTTGGTTAACAGTAATACTATGACTGAATGGTTTCATTCCTGTAAATACACCAACTAAACCTGCAAATGTTTGTGATCTAAAAATAACTGTTCCATTTCTAATAAAATCAACATGTATTGTTATTCTTTTTAATAATGGAACTATATTTTCCATTAATACTCCAAAATCTAAATTTCTACCATGAATTATAGTATCATTATAAGATATTACAAAAGATGTACATAAAGAAAACAATTCATAAAAAATATTATATAAAATAACATCTGATAATGTAATATTTGTATAATGACTTATACCTATTATTTCATCCCCATAACTACCAATATATTTAGGAATTTCTATAAAATAATTTTTTGATAAATATTTAATTGGTTTTATAAAAAGCCATGGTAATTGTGCTTCAGCAGTAGAAATTAATTCTTTAATATCATCTTTATATTGAGGAACAATATGTTTCCATCTTTCTTCAGGAGCAACATTTAAATCCACTTGATATTTTGGTAAATCAGCTGATACTAAACATATTAATAAAAATAATAACATTATTTATTAATAATTTTAATCTATAAATCAAAATATTTTTCTAAAATATCTATAATTTTTTGATCATACTTACAATTTTTAAATTTAATATTTGCCATTATTTTAGAATATTTAATAACATCATAAATATCTTTCCCATCTTTAATAATTTTATCCATGTTATTTATAATTAAATCTTTTCTAAAATTATAAACAATATCTGATTCATTTTCAAATCTATGTATATGAATATTACTCATTTTAATATTATTATTATTATTCGATTATATTCTTAAATTTATTTATTCAATTATTTTAATGGATATAATTGTATCAAATTATTTAAAATATAATATTTGCATAGATTCAGGTAATGAATTAAGTAATATAATAGTTCCAAAAAATACTATATTACCTTATAATATTAAAACATCATTTATAATTCCTGAAATTGATGAAGAATATAATATAAAAATAATTATTGGTGATAATATATTAACTATTGATAATATAATATTAGATGAAATTAAATTAAAACTATCTGATAAAAAAATATTTATAAATATTAATTTAGATATATATATATTTATTAAAATAGAAACAAAAATAAAAACAATATATACAAATGTAATAAAATATTATAATAATGAAATACCTTATTATAATAAATTAATTGATATAGATAATTATAAATTAAAATTTGATTTATTACAAACAATTAAAATTATTAATAAAAAAATAAATAAAAATTTAATATTATTGGATGAAGAATCTATAGAATTTTTAAGATCTAGATTTGAAATAGTAGAAAATACTATAAATAATATAACTAATCAAAAATTATTAGATATTAAAAATAATCTTAAAAAACAATTCTTTATAGATTAGGTTCAACCTATGGTTGACTCTATACTATAAGCCATATATTCAAATGGATGTTCATTTTTAAAATCTTTATTTATAACATCTATAATTGAATTAGGATTTTCATTATATCTAGTTTCTAATATTTTATTATTTTTTTTATAAATCCAATTATCTAAATCTGGGTTAGCTCTATGATTTTCTCTATTAATAATTTCATATTCCTTAATAAATCCATTATCTTTTAAATATATTTGAATATCTTCGGGATACATTTTTTGATATATATGAACTTTTTCATGAATTAATATTTTAACTGAATCTAAATTATTAGGTAATATTATTATATTATTTCTAGTATGTGGATAACCACCTTCATATTTAGTACCTTTAACTATACCTATATTCCACATTATTTTACTACATTTTACTCCATCAAAACCTGGTAAATTAATTTTTAATAATTTTTCATCTGCTTCTTTTATATTATTTATTAATTTTGATCTATAATTATTATCTATATCAATACATGATTCTTTTATATTATTATAATATTCTTCTATTGAATTTATATTTCTAACCTGCATATCTAGTTTTGTAAATTTTTTATAATAATTATCTGGATCTTTTATTAAAAAATCAATTAATTCTTCTTTTGTTAAAAAATTAATATGATTATTAAAATGTTCATTAAAATGAGCATTTATATTATATTTTCTATATATCAAATATATCAATATTAAAATTAATATTAATAATAACATTATTAATATTAATTATATTATATTTTATATCTATTATTTTTTTTATGCTTCAGTTGTAGCAGTTTCAACATCAGCCTTCTTTACCTTTGTAAGACGGTTTTTGTATTCCTTAACAACTGTACGTTCACCATCCTTACCCTTAATAGTGTATTCAACTGGTGTAGCTAACTTTTCACGACGACCGTTGTAGGTGTAAACAGCACGTTTGCTACCACGAGTCGATTCGCGAATCGAAAATGTAATTTCCGAAGCACTGCTGGTGCTTTCACGGTAATATTTCGAGAGAGCCTTGTTGGCAGCTTGGTAAGGGGTTAAACCAGTGTAACGTCCTTCAAACTTGTCACTGCCAGGAAGCATAGCCTTAAAAGAACGTTTACCACCTTCAAGTTCTTCAGAATTTTCATCAGCAGTTTCAGTTACAGCTTTACCTTTAGCAGCCTTGGGTGCTTTAGCAGCCTTAGGTGCTTTAGCAGCCTTAGGTGCCTTAGCAGCTTTGGCCTTAGGTGCTTTAGCCTTAGGTGCTTTAGCCTTAGGTGCTTTAGCCGCTTTGGCCTTAGATGCTTTAGCAGCCTTTGGTGCTTTAGCCGCACCACCAACAGCTTCAACTACTTTAGTTTCAGCAGGAGCAACTTCAACTACTTTAGGAGCTTCAGGTTCAGCAGCCTTAGCAGCCTTAGTTGTTTTAGGAGCTGCCTTGGCCTTAGGAGCACCACCAACAGCTTCAACTGGAGCAGCAGGAGCAGCTACTTCAACGGGTTTAGTTTCAACGGGTTTAGTTTCTGGAACATCTTTAGTAACAGCAGATTTTTTATTTTGAACTTTAGTAACAGGCATATATATACAATATTTATAAATTATTTTTTTAAATCAAACTAACTATATTTTTTTATTTTATGCGTCCTATTTAAATAGTTTTATATGAAAAGTCTAAACGAATGTATTTATATTTAGAATCATTTAATTTATATCCTAAAATATAATGATAGAAGAAATTAAAAAATACAAATTGTTTTATTTACAGAAAAAATATAATAATATTATAGAAACATTAAATAAATTAGAAGATCATTATAATGAATTATTATCAAATTATTATATTGATAATATAACAGAATTCTCAACTTCAATTTATGATATAATAAAAAATATCAATTCATATTATAATAATCAAATAAAATATTATATAGAATCTGATAAAACAGATATAGATAATTTAGTTAATTCAATAAAAGAATTAGATAATAGTAGTATTTTAAATATAATAGAAAAATATTCAAATGATATTCCAACAGATATATTTAAAGAATCAGAAAATGATATTAAAATATTAATATCAAAATATGGCTATATTAATATTAAATTAATGTTAGAAATATTATATTCACCAAATTATTTTAATAAAAATATAATAGATTTAATAAATGAACTAAATAATATTGTTATACCAATTAGTTATAGTATACATAATGTAAATAATATTAGTAATGAATATTATTGGATAATTCCTAATAAATTTAATTCAAATGATTTACTACATAAAAAAAGAGAATTATGGATCAAATTAAATAATTCAAAATATATTAAAATTGATGTTATATTTAAAATAGATAGATTTTCTAGTATATTTAAAACAACACAAATTAAAAGCCCATTTTTACAAAAACATAAAAATAATATTTTAGCAAAAATAAATACATGTGATGAAAAATTTATAAAAACATTTATGAGACATGATTATTTAGGAAATATATATTGTATGTCTGAAATTGAATATATTGATTATTTAAATTCAAATTATAATATTTATAAAAAATTATGTGAATCAACTTTAGTAAATGTTATGAAAGAATTTATTAATCAAAATAATACTAAACAAATGTTTGATATTATAATATTATTATTATTAGGAACAGATGATATGATTAATATGGCTGGTTTATTAATTGGATTAATTAAGGATAAAAAGAATTCAAAAAATAATTTATCAATTAGCTTATTTGAATATATGTATAATAATATGACATATTATATTCAAACTATTATTAAAAAATCATCAGTAAATGTTAAAAAATCAATTGAAAAATTAAAAAATGTAAATATAGATGAAATTGATTATAAAAAACAATTAATATTAAATAAACATATTCCAACTAATGTTAGAACAATGGTTTTAGAAAAAATAGAAGAAATGAAAAATATGAATAATGAATATTATAAACAATTATTATATGTTAAAACATTATTAAATTTCCCGTGGAGTTCAGTGAGTGATGATTTCTATTTTAAAAATTTAAATAAAAAGAATTCTATTAAACATTTAACTAATATAGAAACTAAATTAAATAAATCTTGTTATGGTCATGAAAAAGCTAAAAAAATGTTAATACAATTAATAGGCAAATGGATATCAAATCCAAATAGTATGGGATCATGTTTAGGTTTAGTTGGCCCACCAGGAGTAGGTAAAACATTATTAGCAAAAAGTATAAGTAAAGCATTAGATATACCTTTCGGTCAGATTACATTAGGTGGTCAAAATGATGGTGAATTATTACATGGTCATGGTTATACTTATAGTGGATCTCAACCTGGAATGATTATAAAAAAAATGGTTGAAATGGGTAAATCTAGATGTATATTATATTTTGATGAATTAGATAAAGCGAGTAGCAAACATGGAACAATAAATGAAATTACTAGTATATTAATACATTTAACTGATCCAAATATGAATAAAACATTTCAAGATAGATTTTTTCAAGGCGTTGATTTTCCTTTAGATAAAGTTATTATAATATTTAGTTATAATGATTCATCTTTAATTGATCCAATTTTATTAGATAGAATAAAAGAAATTAAAGTTCAACCTTATACAATGGAAGATAAAGTTAATATATGTATGAAGCATATTATTGAAGAAATGGCAGAAAATGTATCTATGGAAAATTTAGTTAATATAAATGAAGATATTATTAGATATTTAATTGATAATTATACAAATGAAGCTGGTGTAAGAGATATTAAAAGAAAAATAGAAGATATATTTTTACATTTGAATATTGAAAAAATATATAATAAAGATATATTTAAAAATAAATATACATTAACAAAAGAAAAGATTACTGAAATATTAAAAGAACCAAATATATATAAAAGAGTTATTAATGAAGAATCATTAATTGGTATAATAAATGGATTATATGCAACTACAAATGGTGATGGTGGAATTGTTCCTATACAAATATATCCAAATACACAACATGCACAAGATAAATATGAAGTTAGGTTAACTGGAAAACAAGGAGAAGTAATGAAGGAGAGTGTATTAACATCTTTAACAACTGCTATAGAATGGTTGAAAACATCTGTATATAAAGATAAAATAGATAAATTTATGAATGATCATGTTAAAAATGGCTTTCATGTACATACACCAGATGGTGCTACACCTAAAGATGGTCCTAGCGCCGGTAGTGCATTCACATGTGCATTTATTTCCAGAATTTTAAATAAACCAATTAAAAATGATATAGCTATTACTGGTGAAATAGAATTAACAGGAAAAATATCAAAAATAGGAGGATTAGAATATAAATTACAAGGTGCCAAAAAAGCTGGAATTAAAACAGTATATATTCCATTTGAAAATATTAAAGATTATGAAGAAATAAAAGAAAAATATAAAAATTTAATTGATAACAATTTTAATGTAATTATTATTAAAAATATAAATGAAGTTATCAATGAAATTTTATTATAAACCACCTAATTTAATACCATTATTAAAATTTTGTAAAGATACATTATTTACAATACCTGTTGTTGTTTGAGCAATTGTTCTTGGAGCAGTTGTTGTTTGAGCAATTGTTCTTGGAGCAGTTGTTGTTTGAGCAATTGTTATTGGAGCAGCTGTTATTGGAGCAGCTGTTATTGGAGCAGCTGTTGTTTGAGCAATTGTTCTTGGAGCAGTTGTTGTTTGAGCAATTGTTCTTGGAGCAGCTGTTGTTTGAGCAATTGTTATTGGAGCAGTTGTTGTTTGAGCAATTATTCTTGGAGCAGTTGTTGTTTGAGCAATTATTCTTGGAGCAGTTGTTGTTTGAGCAATTATTCTTGGAGCAGTTGTTGTTTGAGCAATTGTTCTTGGAGCAGTTGTTGTTTGAGCAATTGCTCTTGGAGCAGTTGTTGTTTGAGCAATTGTTCTTGGAGCAGTTGTTGTTTGAGCAATTGTTCTTGGAGCAGTTGTTGTTTGAATCATTTTTACTGTAGCTGAAGTTGTTTGATTTGTTAAACCAACTAATAATGTAACAGAATCAATATCTTGAACTACAATATCAATAACATCATTCATTTCTAAAGGAATATTAGTTGTTGTTGGTTGAACATTAATTGTTGTTGTAGGTGGAATATTAGTTGTTGTTGTTGGTGGAATACTAGTTGTTGTTGTTGGTGGAATACTAGTTGTTGTTAGTGGAATACTAGTTGTAGTAGTTATAGATGTTATATCTGATTGATAATCAATATTAAATAACATTTTTGAAAGTGATATATTTTTATTTAAATTAATAAATGTTTCACATGCATATGTTAAATATATAGGATCTTTATTATATAATAATTTAACTAAATATTCATATTTACTTGCTATATCTTTATCATCTATATTATAACTTATTACACCTGCTGCAAATAATGGTTTATTTAATTTAGCTTCATTATCTCCAAATGTTTCAACATTTCCATAGTAATAATCCATTATATCTTTTTCATTAATTAGTAAAATAGCTTTTTCTATATAATTTGTATTATTTTTATAACATTCTTCAAATAAGTTATTTAATCTTATATATAATTCATCACTTATTAATTCATTAAAACCAGAATGATTATTTAATGAAATTAAAAATAAAGCTAATATTTGATAGTTTGTAATTTTTTTTACTTCATTATTTTTTTTAATAAATAAAAATTTACCATCTATTTCAGCTGGTTCATTTATTATTTTATTCCATGATTTCATTTTTTTAACAGATGATGAAGTTGAAGGAGTTTCTATTAAAAATTTATATAAAAATATTCCGACTATAATACATAATAACAATATTAGTAGCATTATAATTATAATATAAAAAAATTATAATATAATTATAATGAATAATAATTTATTTAATATGTTAAAATTAACAGGTATACCTTCATTAACAACAAGTGTACCAACTAGAAGTATATCATTTCCTAATTCATTTGAATTACAAGCTATAGAATCACTTGGAACTACAACAGGAGCACCATTCTCAACCACAACAGGAGCACCAGTAGAAACTACAACTGAAGTACCAGTAAATACATCAGTTGAAACAGCAATGGGGTTATTATCTGCAAAATCAGTAGAAACAACAGGAGCACCAGTTAGAACTACAACAGGAGCACCATTCTCTACTACAACAGGAGCACCAGTTAGAACTACAACTGGAGCACCAGTTAGAACTACAACTGGAGCACCATTCTCTACTACAACTGGAGCACCATTCTCTACTACAACAGGAGCACCAGTTAGAACTACAACTGGAGCACCAGTTAGAACTACAACTGGAGCACCATTCTCTACTACAACTGGAGCACCA
>JACCDO011982659.1_pt1 | contig 14039 bp, 9 predicted proteins | sample 7446101 | NCBI WGS metagenome assembly JACCDO01 (sample SAMN15323440, study PRJNA562643) | freshwater metagenome | isolation source: river surface water | place: USA:Blue River Watershed | collected 2017-08-16
ACAATATAGCAATAGGTAAAGATGCAGCAAGAAATAATACATCAGGGACTAGAAATGTATCTATTGGTTATGAAGCATCTAGACAGAATACAACTGCTAACAGTAATGTATCTATTGGTTATTTAGCGGCAAGATCAACAACATCTGGATTCAACAATGTAGCAATTGGTGACAATGCATTATATACTCTTACTTCCGCAAGCAATAATGTAGCTATAGGTTATTATGCATTAAGATTAGCAACAACTGCAGGTCAAAGTAATGTTGCAATAGGTTCATCAAGTTTATCTGCATTAACAAATGGACAATATAATAATGCAATTGGTGTTCAATCATTAAATGGTATTACAACAGGAACTTATAATATAGGTGTGGGTCATTTAGCAGGAAATAGTTCTACAAGTAATATAACTAATACAATACATATTGGAACAGAATCAAAACTATCAAAGAGTAATACAGGTATATTAAAATTTTCACGAGGGGTAAATACATTAACACCAGATACAAATACATTTTGGTTTGGAGAAGCTGATGTATCAGGTTTTATAAATGTATGGATGAGAGACTTAAGTTCAAATATAATTACAACGATGGGTATTAATGCGAACGGAGATATATCAGGGACTAAAATAACTGCAATAAGTGATATATCAGGGGCAACAATTACTTCAACAAACATGTATATCAATGGAGACTTAAGTGGCACAAAGATTTATGGAAGTGATATATCAGGGGCAACAATTACTTCAACAAACATGTATATCAATGGAGACTTAAGTGGCACAAAGATTTATGCAAGTGATATATCAGGTACAACAGTTACTGCACGTAATATGTATGTTAATGGAGATCTATCTGGTGTAAATATTAATTTAACTGGTGATATCAGTTCAAATTATATATATATTGCTGGTTCAAAATCAACAACTGTAGATTCTGGTTATGAATATAATAGTACTGGTGCAACATCATTTTCATCATCTACACAATCAATCTCTTTACAAGCCTTACAAAAAATAACTGCGCTCACATATTATGCAACATCCGATGAAAGAAGAAAAGATATTTTAAATAAAGTAGAATCTACAGAGGGTTTGGATTTAGTAAAGAAATTGGAACCAATTAAATATAATTGGAAAGATAAACAAAACACACAATTAAGTACTGGTTTCTCTGCACAACAAGTAATAAAATCTGGTTATGACCATTTAATTGGTATAGTAGATAATCCCGAATTAAAAGAGACAAAAGATGATACTGGATTTATATCACCAGAAGGAAAACAATTTATAATGAATTATGAACAAGTTATACCATATCATCACTCAGTATTGAAATATTTGCTTGACAAAATTGAAAGTTTAGAAAGTGAAATTAAAGAATTAAAAGCAAATAAATAAATTTTAAATGAGATAAGTTATTTTTTAATAATTAAATTATAAACATTATGATATAACATTATGTTTATGTTAAAATCTATGGGAAAATCATCATCTATTGAATCTATGATGAATATGTCATCTATGCAATCAAATATGTCTAATTCAATGTATCTTTATGATTTAAAAAAGACTAAAACTCTAACTGGTACAAATGCCGAAATATATAAATATTTTGTAATTTATATGAAAGAAAGAAGTATACCAATTACAATTAAAAATTTATTAGATTTGTTACAATTTTTTTCAGAAAAATATACAAAACAAAATTCACAAAATAAATTTAAAAAAGAAATCGAAGTATTAAGTTCTAAAATGTTAAAAGAATATATGTTCGATTTATTTAAAAACGTAGGATTAAGTTTTGGTGTTTCAATATATTATTTAATAAAATCTCAAGATATAATTAAAAATTTTAAAGAAAATATGAGCTTAAAAATAGGTGCAATTGTTTTGGGGGTAGTTGTAATAGTAGGTATTACAGCATATTTATATAATACAGTTAAAAATAGAAATTATTATAGCGACGCAATAACTTCAGTAAATAAACTATATGACGAATTAAATATCAAAGAAAAAGAATTTGATATCGAACAACTTGTAATATCTGTAAATTCTAATGAATTATCAGCAGATTTATTTAAATCTATGTTAAATAATCTAGATAAAATAGAGGCAAGTGTCCCATTAGAATTTATAGATCCTGATGAAATTATAATGGAAGAAGTAATTATTACTAAAACAATAGATAATATTAATAAAAATGTAAATGGTGACGAAGATGAAATAATTGAGATATTATTAAGTCCTCAAGAAGATAAAGAAGAAGATAAAGATAAAGAAGAAGATAAAGAAGAAGATAAAGAAGAAGATAAAGAAGAAGATAAAGAAGAAGATAAAGCAGAAAATAGAATAGATGATGAAATAAAACAGAAGACAGAAGAAAAAGAAGAAAAAGAAGAAAAAAATAAAGAAACTACTATAGAAGATGAACCATTACAAGAACCACATAATGAAGAAAAAATAGAAGACGTAGAAGAAAAAGTATTATCAGAAAAGAAAGAACCAGTAAAAAGAGGAAGAAAAGCGGCTATACCAAAAACAAATAATAAAAAAATACAAGCTAAAAAACCAAGAAAAACAAATAAAAAATAAATTTAATGATATTTAGTAATATTAGTATAATCAATATTATTTAACTCTTGTAAATTATTTTTATTTTTTAAAGCATATTTTTTAGAAATATGTGCAACCATATTAACAATATGAACAGGTTCTTCAAAATTTCTAATATAAAACCATTCAATTTGTTTAGTATTATCAGACATTAGAATTTCATATCTACAATAATCTAAAAGTAAATGTGTTAATCTTTCTGTAAATTTTCTATATGGAGTATACATAGTAAAGATAGGTATACCTTTCCAATCTTTTCTAACACGTTTTTGTGCATCTACACTCATGCCAATTTTAATAAAATAATTATTTGTATTAAAATTTACTTGTTTTTGATATCCATATACTTCTCCATGACCATCTTTTTCTGAGGGTCCAATATATAATTTATCCATTATCTTTTCTTGTACAATATTTGTATTTCTATTTAACAAGACTGAAAATGATGGATTAGTTATGATAGCTTTTAAACATTTTTCAGATAAAATCTTTGACATCTTTTTTATAAATTATAATTGAATTAAACTTTATTATTTAAAATTTTCAATTTTTATTAATATATGCCACGTAAAGCACCAGGTTTTTCAAAAAATTCTATCCATTCTGTATATAATGATAAAAATGAGGTAACAACATTAGATAAAAACCCATCTTATGTAAAAATAAATTTATTGGGTGCAGGAAAAGAAAAACAATTTATGATTAGTATAAAAAGTTTAGATAGAGTATTATCTCATGATTGGTATTTAAATAAATCAGGTTATCCGTTTTCATATACTGCAATTTATCATACTCTTCATAGATTTCTTTTTGGTCGTCAAGAGAAAGGTATGGTAATAGATCATATAAATAGAGATAAATTAGATAACAGATTAAGTAATTTAAGAGTTATCACATCAAAAGAGAATTCATATAATAGAACAAAGAATTCTAATTCAGAAAATAAATATAAAGGAGTTCAAAAGAGAGGGAATAAATATATAGCAGTCATTACAAAAGATGGTGTACGTAGAGAGATACCAGGATTTAATACAGAAGAAGAGGCTGCTGCATGTTATGATATAATGGCGGAAGAAATGTTTGGTAATTATGCAGGAAAAAATTTCAATAAATAAAATTTTAAAGAAAAAAATTTCAATTAATAAAATTTTAAAGAAAAAATTTTAATAAATAAATTTTAAAGAAATTGTTTTAAATCGGCTGGAGTATAATTAATTGATTTTAATGCTTTACCAGTTGATTTATTTTTTACAACATATAGACCAGGTTTTAGTTCATAATAATATGGTGTATCATATGATGATGTACCATTATTATATTTTTCTTGATAATCTTTTACTGTTGCTTCAGCTTCTTCAATTGATTTACAAAGTTTTGACATATTTGATTCATGAACATTTAAAAATGCCTCATCTAATTTATCTGTCAAATGAAAACCAATATTATAAGTATTAATAATTAATTGTATTAGAATTGATTCTACTTCTATAATATTTTTTTTTTCTAACATTGCTTCTCTTAAATTTTTTTCAAGTTCACAATTTAACTTATATAATTCTTCAATCGTTTTTGTTGAAAGAAAATGAGTCTTAATTAGATTAGTAATATTATTTGTAGTTACACTATTTGCATCCATTTTAATATAAATATTGGGATTCAAACTAAACGTATAACATGCTCCGTATAAAACATATAGATGGTCACATACAGCATCTAACATTTCTACAAGATTATTATCATGTAATGCCTGTCCAAATTCGACTATTCCTTCTTCTTTGATTAGGTCGCAGCGATATTGACAAGATTTTACTTGTGTCTCAAGAGGATTAGTATCTTGAGTAAATATAGGAAAGTCAAAGGTTTGATTAAAGTCACAAACTAATTGAAAATTACTTTTTTGGGTCATTATATAATGCAATTAATATAATATTTATTGTTAAATCATATTATAATCAATTTTTTTATAAAAAATTGAAATTTATAAAATATTAATAACAATATAAAAATTAATTATATTAATATTAATATAGTAGAAATGGCTACAATAGAAGAATTTATTCAGAAGGGAGGTTATTTTCAGCAGGAAGGAGGGGTGTACACTAGTGTAAAAAAAATTTTTGACAATTTATTAATATCAGATAATGGAATATATGATAGAACAACATATAATCTAATTGATGTTCAAAGTCCCATAAATGAGGATTTAGTAGGAAAACATATTATTATAGATAATGTTATTACACAAAAGTTTAATTTTGGTATTGATCGTATTCTTTATGGAGACATCGAAGAATGCGATCCTGTGTACAATATAACTATTACGTTTATGGATTTTAAAGAGTCATTCTATATCGAAACGCAAGAAAGTATGAAAAATATTGTTGGTAATTACTTAAAAGTGATATCATTTTTAAATAAGACATATAAATTTAAACATCCTACACAGAAAATTAGTGTACCTCAAACAGTAATGGTTAGTGCATAATATATTTAGATTTGTTTATTTTTTAGAATCATATATTTATTTTTATATTTTAGATATTTTTTGTAAAATTTAAGATTACTTCCTCCAGCTAATACTGGATTTTTATTAGTTTCAATATAATTAAATAATTCTCTGAAATTTCTTTCTTGATTAAAATCTTTTAATACAGATGATAAACTTTGAGTATCAACATCTAAAGAAAGTGGATTTTTATATTTCATACCCCCTTTGTTTGTTAATTTTGGATTATTTATACTAATAAGTTTAGTTATTTCACTTTTAATTAACTCATCTTTTTTATTTATATCTGGTGTATTACTAGTTTTATCCGCCTTAAAAAATATATTATTAGTCGGTCTAAAATTGTCTGAAGAGAATGAATATATTCTATCATCAAGATATACCGTAGTTACATTATTGACTAACCATATATGGTTAGGTACATGTAATCCATCAATTTGAATTTTATATTTTTCTTGTAAATATTGTATTACCATTATGATTCTATCATAAATATTTTGATTTATTTGTCTTAATATTAATTTTGTATCATCGCTTGACACATATCTAATGAACCCTCTTTCGACAATACTATTTAATGATTTAAATTCTTCAATTCCAACTTTCATATTGGCTCTAATATAATCAAGATGTGCGTTAATTGAATCATCTTTCATTAAAAAAAGAGCATTAATAGTTATAAAGAATAAATTTTCTTTGTTTGGTTCATATTCTATAATATTAGGTAATGGGATAGTAAAGTCAAAACTTCTAAATACAATATTGTTTTCAGAAAATAATTTTGTATTATTTTGAACTTCTATACCAAATATCTCTGGATTTTTTACTGTATAATCTAATCTAAAAATATTATTATATGGACTTATATTCGACAAAATATAATTATCAACTGCTTTTATATTAGCGTTAAAATTATCAGGTGCTATAAATTTTTCAGTTAAGAAATAATTGAATACACCTAATTGATAATATTCAATAAATTCATCTAGAGTTGTAAGGGGAATATTTTGTCTAACTATACCATAAACTGTATGTGTTTCATTCATACTATATTTTAAATAATTTTCATCTAAAATTAAAAAGTTTGTACCAAGTGGTAAAATAATTTCTTGGTTGTTATTTACATAATATATATCATCATAACGTACTAATAATACAGCAATATCATGATCTCTGTGGATATTTTTAATAAATTTATTATAATCTGTTGTACCATAAATAAAACCTCTATGAAAATATATTGTTGGATTTAATTTATTACTTTTTTTCAAATTACCATGCGTGTATTTACTATCATATGAATATGATATAGGACAATATACAATAAAATATTTGTTATTATCTTCGGCACTTGAAACATATTTATATTCATTTATTCGTGATAAGATGTTATTAATAGTAGTAATGTATTTATGATGATTAGAACCGGCTGTATTTAAATGTGATATTTCATCAATAGTTAGACGTGAATAAATATTAGTTTTATTATCAATTTCATTTCTATCAACATTATATCTTTCAATTAACCCAGGTACAATAGTTTGTGGTTTTGGCATATTAACAATTTGTATCTTATCATCAATATATTCTCTAAATTTTGCTATACAACTTTCAATAGTTAATGTTTCAATTGGAGAGGGTTGTAATAAACTATTATCTCTAAAACCAGCAATAATTTCATCAACTATGGGAATATAATTTGAATACCCTTTATTTTCACTTTTATTTTCACCATAATTTATAACATATTCGTCGCCTACTTTGTCAATTTGAAAAAATAAAATATTAAATTTTTCTATTATATCTCTTATATCACGTTCTGGCTCTAATATAAATGGTACTAAAGTAAATTTGGCTGGATCAGGGTCACTATTATATATATACTGATAAGACCTAGTAAATGACTTTACATTAAATACTGAATTTTCAACTAAATTATTTGGATCTAATAAAGTTTTAAACTTTTCTAAAATTATTATTATATCATTTTTATATGATGGGTTATCTAAAATTTCTCTTTTTATGTCTTCATTTATTAATTCTCTATTTTTTAAAATACTCATAATGAAATATAATCTTAAAATTGCTTTGTGTCTTTTTCTGTAATCTGGTTGTTCAATTAAAGAAATATAATTTTTAATAATATCATATAATGAAAACATAACAATACTAACATCATCATTGTTAAAATAATATTTAACTTGATATGAATCATGATATTTCATAACATTATTTCCTTGAAAGTTTTCTATTGGTAATACTTTGAATGCACGTTCCCATGCAACATCATATAAAATTACACGTGTAGTATCTGGATAACCATTAGGTTTAATTACTACACTGCCATCGGGATTTAATTTAGCTAGAGTATACCATATTCTACCAAAAATATTAGATCCAGCTCTGTGAGGCAAACCATCTAAATGTGCTCTCCCTAATGATTGAATGCGACCGCATGTAATAATTGAACCATTGGATTCTCTCTGTATTTTATATCCAAATTTTTTAAGTTCTGCATCAATATCAAAAAAATATCCTTTTTTTGATTCTGCTTCATTATTATAAAATAGAAATTCAAAGGTTCTATTTATATTTTCTTTTACTATTTCAAAAAATCTTGTTAAAATTTCTGAAACAGTATTATAATATACTCCTTCACTTTTACAAATATCAGTTAATAAATCTACTCCTTTGCCATCAGCTGTATGAGTGTTAATAAATAAATGAAGATCACAATCAAACGATTTTACTAAAGTGTCCATATCTAATTTTTTCCATTCTGTAAAAAATCTATTATTTGAATTTATTTTAGAATTTTTATTTATATATGAAGTATGTACATCATTAACTTTTAATAAATTACTATTATTATAAATTGCATTTATACCATGTGAACCTCCAATAACATATGATACTTTATGAGTAACACCTTCATGAGTTATCTTAAATATTGGGTCTTCATCTAAAATTTTATTAAAATTTATACCTGTTTGAGGAGAATCTTTCAATAATATTGTATTTATAAAATCTAATTTTGAATATATATCACTTTCTTCATCAAAGCCTGCTAAATTTTTTAATTCAGTTATATTTACTGGATCTATTGCAACTGCCATATAAAATATAAAATATAATTATATTTTATAAAAAAATTAAATAAATAAATCAAAATATTTTTTTATATTTTAAGTTGTAATATTTGTTTTTCATATCTAAATATAATTTTTCATAGCCTCCCCATTGTTTTATAACTTTTTCTTCTTGTCTAATTAATTTTAACTGTTCTAATTTCTCTGGATAAGTTGAATATAATTTAAATAGAGTTTGACTAATTGAAGATATTTGAATAAGAATTTCTCTAAAATCTATTTCAAATTTCTTTAAGTTATCTTGTAAATATTGTTTAAAACTATCTATCTTGTCTTGTGTTGTTAAATCCATAATTATATTAAAATCTCTTTTTACAAGTTCAGTATAAAAAACAAAATCAAAATCACCATGATTAATTCTATCTATTTCTTTCTTTATAATTATTAAATATGCCAAGAATCTATTTGAAGATTCACCTAAATACTCTTCTTCTGTACTATAGAAACTTGCTACGTTTTCATTATTAAGTAAAACAACATTTTCTCCCTTTAAATAATCTAATATATTAATATATTCATTATGTATTGGTATATATTCTTGAATATTATTAACAGATGATAAGTTTTCTAATAGTTTTATAAAGAAAAAACGTTTAATACGTTTAGCATATTTTGGATTTTCCCAAATGAAAATAGATGTATCTATTAACATTTTTTCAATTTCATGTAATTGAAAATCTAAATTGAAACAGTTTATTTCAAAATTAAATAAATCTTTTGTTTGTCTAATTCTTTGTATGTATTCTGGATTATTTTTAATACTTTCATGTTCTTCAGATTCATATGATAAAAATGAAAGATCAATTAATTCTCCAGAAAATAAGTTTGATAAGTCAGGGTTATTACCAAAACCACATGAATAACTATTTTTTAATCTAATTAAACTAAATTCTTCAACCATTCCTTTTATAATTTTAATATTATTATTCAATGTAATAAAATATGGACTATAACTATTATTCATATTTGGAATATAATTAGTAAAGTCATTTCTATTTATTAACAGTTGGCTCGGAGTCATATTTATTGATCTTAGATCATCTGGCTTATTAGTTAATAAACCAATTTTATCTACATATGATGATTTTTTAAGGGGGTTAAATAATTTAGTTTTTACTGCTGTTGGTGATCTTAATTTTGCATTTTTATAAATAATGTGTGTTAATTCAGTTTTAGTATTTGGTTCTACTACATTTTCATTAAATATATTTTGTAATTTATTTTGTAATATATTTTCTCTGTCAAAAAAGTTTGTTGCAATTAATATATTTTTTATGTAGGCTAAAACATTAATACCAATTTTTTGTAAATCTCTTGTTATAATATCATAATCTTTTTTACTTTTTATTTTATCTTTTTTCAATAAACATAAGAAATCAATATCTGACTTTTTAAATATACCAGTAAATGGGGATGTTATGGTACTATCAAAAGTTGATTTAAATATATTGTATACATCTTTGAAATCTTTATTTGCTTCCGCATCTAGTTTAATATTATTTTCTAATATGTTTTGAATATCTGTAATATATTGATTTGATAATGCGCGTATACTTAAACCTCCTTTTAGTACTATCTTAATATCACTCGGTATTAATTTAATTGATTTATCTTCTATTTCACTAGTTTGAATTATTGTTTTAAAATTTCTGATATATTTATATATTGATTCTTCCATACTTTTAATAAATATATTCATAATTATTGATGATACGTTATCATTAAATAAAAATTCTGTATTATAATCTGTTAATTTATTTTTAATATCCGAATTTGCATCAAATTTTTCATCTAAACCTAAAAGAGGAGGTAATTCAAAGCACGCCATTTTATATTCAACATTTGTAAGAGGTTCTTTTAACTTTTTAAAATTAATATTATCGTCGTTTCTATCAAGACATACTAAATCTGCCAAATTATTTTCAAAGAATGATGGTTGTGAAACAGTATATGGTAAAGCATATATGTTTATATTTGTTATAAAATTATTTATAACTTCTTGAAAAGCTCTATCTAGATCATAATTTGCATATAAATTAATATATTGAGACGCAATGTTAAGTAGATGTGGTGTTCTTTTAAATTTTTTCGTATTAATTCTATTATAAGAATTATAAAATGTTGTTAACAAATCATCAATTTCATCATTATTAATTATTCTTCCAATATTTATATTTCTAAATAATACATTTCTGTATAAAAATTTATATTGAATATCAGTTATATTACCGTATTTATAAAAACTTTTGCTTATATATATAGTATTATTTTGAGTCATACCTAATTCATTTGTAAGATTTTTAATTATACCACCTTCAAAATCTAAAGTATTAACTTCACATATAATATTTAATTTATTATCTCTGACAAATTCTAAAAATGATTTATGTATTTTATATTTATAGTTTTGTACTGCTACTTTAATATTATTTGTATAATATACAAATAATGGCTCATTATCTGTAAAATCATATACTTTCTCAAATATTGATCTATATAATTCTTTGTATTGGTCTATAGATAATAAATCTAAATATTTATCATCTTGTAAATCTTTTAATTTAATATCATAATCTAATAAATTGTTAATTTGAGATATTTTCATTTCATTAAATTCTTTTAATTTATTTGTAATAACTTTTAACTTTTTCTCTACAAATGGTATATTTTCAAATATATTATCAATTGAATAATAAATAAAATTTTTGGGATCTAAATTTAAATCTGATAATATTTTATTTACATCTTCTCTTGATGTACTTTTACCAATACCAACTGGACCATGAAACAATACTACTTTTGGATCAGCTACACGTGTCTTATCTTTAATTAAAGATAAAATATAATTATTATATAATTTTGTTCTGTATTGTGGGTCAGATTTTAATAATAAATTAAATTCTTGATTACCTAAGATATTTCCTTCGTTATAAATTTTATTAGTGACAAAACTAGATAGTTCTTCTATAGTGAAAACATCTAATTTAACATAAGTATTTATATTTATAGTTAATTGTGTTCTTTCAATATTATATTCAATAATATTGGGTTTTATATTAACACGTGGAGATATTACATCTGCAAAAGCTGTGATATTTCTAAATGATGTAACATTTGTTGTTTTTTGTGGTAAAATACATAAATTTAAATAATTTTCACTACGACCAAAATATAATGAAAAAGAATGACTACCAGAATTTTCAATTTCATTTAATATTTTATGTACAGTCATACAATATTTTTTAAATAAATTTTCATCATTATTATTTTGTATTGATACTAAAATACCTTTATAGCCATGAAACTCGCAAGAAAACTTTGCTATAAATACTGGTAATTTATCTTCATTATTAATTACATATTCAAGATTATATACTACATCTTTACTATCTTTAATATCTTCTTTATTAATTATAATATTATTAGTCATACTAATTCCATGTAAATAAGTTGAAAAAAAGTCTAACATATTATTATATGGTATAAATCCAATTTCAGAATCCAATAAAACTTGAATATGAAAATGAAATTGAGATCCTGTTAAAGCATAGTTATGTCCCATAGTTATTCCTCTACTACATTTTTTATAAATAGTTAATATATCAGTTAAAGTATTAATATTTAAAATTTGATATTGTGAACCAATTATTTTATTATGAACATGATTCATACTACATATCATTAAATGACCTGGCATATATGGTGTATTGTTATCGTAGATTATCAAATCTTTGTAAAATAAAAAAAGTTTTTTAGTAGAAGGATTTACATCACGAAACACTTTTTTTACATTTGGATCAACTGTATTATGAAAACCAAGAATATTTAAATTTTTGCATAAAGCACAAGTAGAACTATTAGGAGCATACATAGAATTGTATGGTGATATAGCACCATCAGGTGGACTACGAATTATTATACCAGGTGAAAAATCTTCTGGATCATCAAACATTCTTAAATAATTAGTTTTTCCAATAATTCTATTATCAATCGCCTTAGTTACAGGATTATAATATTCAAAATAACCTTTATTTTGTAAACAAGTGTATAATTCTTCTAAATATGACAACATATTAGCATTTTCTGGAATATTTATAAATCTATCAGTGTTAAATATAGTACACATTATATATTATAATAATACTTTTAATATTATAAAAGTTTATAATAATGTTTTATATTCTATATATAACATATAAATGTCAGATTTACAAATATTTATATTTCTTATATTTATACTATTAAATATTGGAATATTAATATGGTATACACAATTTTATAAAAAAAATAAAAAAAATAAAGTAAGAGAATATAAAAAAAATAATATTGTTGAAATATTATTAAATAGTATAACAACAAAAGACATACCAATTTTATGGTTATATTGGGAAGGAGAAATGCCAGAGTATATTAAAATGTGTAAAGAGACAATATATAGACATTGTTCAAAATCATTTGAAATAATTTTTTTAAATCAAAAGAATATTCATATTTATTTACCAGAATTAAAAGAAAAAAATTTAGATTTTTCAAATTTAAAAATAGCTCAAAAAGTGGATTATTACAGAATTTTATTACTATATAAATATGGAGGATTGTATATGGATATGGACATTTTAGTTTTAAAAGATCTATCTGAAATAACAGATAAATTAAATAAATATGATTTTGTAGGTTTTGGTTGTACAGGTTATAAATGTAAATATGGATATGGTAAACCATCAAATTGGTTGTTAGCATCTAAACCTAATACTATTTTATTTAAAAATATACTACAATCTTATGAAAATAAATTAGATGAATTCAATAAGTTAAATATAAAATCAGATAAGTCAACATATTTTGATTTTGGAAAGAATATAATTTGGGAAGAATTAGATAAATTAATAAAAAATGGGTATAAATATTATCATTATCCAAATACAGTTGATGGTACGCGCGATAAAGATGGTATGTGGGTAACTATGGGAAGATTATTTTCACAAGAATATATTAATTATGACAATCCAAAAGATTTATTAATGGTAGTTTTATACAATTCTGATTTAGATGACTTTGATAAAAAATATAGAAATATGACTAAAGAAGAATTAATAAATTTAGATATTAACTTTAGTAAAATTTATAGACAAAGTACTCTTGTCTTGTAGAATAATATATTAGTTATGTGAACCTTGTAACATTCTTATACCATGATATACTAGAGTAAATGCAATTAATGCATATAATAATGGATATACTGATTCATGAACTTTATCTTTTTTTATTGCAATATATGTCAAGAATGGAACTATTATTAAAACATGTAAAGCATAAATAGTAAAATTATTTTTTTCTACTTCTTTTTGTGTCATTAAATGCTCTTTTTGTTTTTCTTCTTGATGCATTGGTGGTTTTAAATAATGTGTTAAACCAACAGTAGATCTTTGTAAGGGTAGTTGTGAACAACCATAATAGTAATCATACCACGCCATTGCTACATATGATATAACAAAAATAATAAAATATATAACTAAATTAGTATATAATGATACTTTTGGTGGATTAAATGTATAAATACCCATTATAACCAAAGCAAAAATTATACATTTTATATTCAAAGTAAATGGATAACCAGGGAATATGCCTCCGCTCATATAATATAAATAAATTTAATAAATTCTCATTTCATATTTAATTGAAATTGAATCATTTGTAAAGGTATCTACTAAATTTGTAGAACATTCTTCATTAAGTTCATCTTGAGTTGGATTAATTAGAACAGGA
>JACCDO010272741.1_pt1 | contig 14028 bp, 14 predicted proteins | sample 7446101 | NCBI WGS metagenome assembly JACCDO01 (sample SAMN15323440, study PRJNA562643) | freshwater metagenome | isolation source: river surface water | place: USA:Blue River Watershed | collected 2017-08-16
GACAATTATCAAATGGACAATTATCAAATGTCAAATTTAGAAATAATGAATCATTATTTGTTTAAACTTGGAATGATTTATTACATACATCCAAAACATTTAATTGGTCACGGTTCATCAAATTGTGTTTATAGAGTACCAATAAACAGCCAAAATCAAATAAACAGCCAAAACCAATTTAACAGCCAAAACTTAATAACTAATAAAACACCAAATAATGGGACGACCACATTTTTTTGTGCTCTAAGAGTTCATAAAGGTGTTAATGATTATTTTTCGAAAGAATCAATGGATTTAGAACATGACGTTAAGAGCGCTAAAAAAATGTTTGCGCTTGGTGTTGGTATTCGTATTTACGACTCATTTTGGATAAACCAACATCATAAAAAACAATTATGCACAATCATGGACTTATATGATTGTGATTTAATGGTGTATCTTCGAAAACAGCAATTTATGCAACCAAATTCAATGAGATTGATTGATATTTATTATCACATTAAGAACCTCATTTCAATTTGCATACAAAACAAAATGTTTTTGCTCGATTTAACACCAGTGAATATAGTGATTTCAAATAAACAACAAGATGTTAAGTTTATTGATTTCGAAAGAAAATTCGTTTTAAAACTTAGATATAGTGAAGTTAGTCAAATAAAGGAACAAAGGATTTTGAAAGCATATGAATTCGTACAAATAATGTTTTTACATATGTTTTTACACGAATACCGTTTAACAGATTTTATTTTGCCGATGTTGCAAGATGAGTTGTGGCAAATGTCTTCCATTGAAATTTTTGATATCAAAAATTGTTTGTATGGAATGATCATTGACCATTTTAAGCATTATATGCAATTCTTTCCTTGTTTCCAAATGTACCGTTCAAATATGTTGAAATCAGGATTTCTGAATAGAAATACAGAAACAGAATGCGTACTTTATTTAATAGAGACATTAGTGTTTGATATGTTTTTTTGTGGTAATGATACATTATATAAGCATTTAGTCACAAATAAACCGATTAAAAGAAAACATTCCATTAGTGAATAACTACTGTGTTTTATTATAATTTTTGAAATAATCATTTTTCATCTTTTTTTATTTCATTACTTAATAGATTTTTCTATTAAGTAAATATAGTATAATGCCTGCTAAAAAAATTTCCGTTTCAAGAAAGAAAAAGTCTGTGAAAAGAAGACGTTCAGTTAAAAAAGGACAGCCAGTTAAAAGAGGAGGACAAGAAATTAATTATAATGCAAGTTTAGGCCAAAACATAAGTGAAATGGGTAATGAAAATTTAATTGACACAATTAATTTTATTGATGGATATTTAAAAAATAATTCCGAATTATCAGCAAAATTTACTCAATATCTTAAAGATGAAAATGTTATTCAAAAAAATTTTGTCAATAACTCTAGTAAAATGAATAGTTTATCTTCTCAAGTTAAAAAAGCATCAAGTTACGACCAGAAATTTTATATTTTTATGTTTAAAAATTTTTTAAAAAAAGAAGGATTACTTAACCAAACAAAATATAAAAATTTTAAAAATTATTATTCTACTTTAAATACAAACTATAGCATTAATAATGAATATAAAAATTATAAATCTGAATTATCAAACAATAATAATGTTAGAGTAACTAATAATAATATTAAAGTAAATAATAATAAGTCAAACAACAATTTAAAAAATAATAATAACAAGACAAACAACAATTTAAAAAATAATAATAATAAGTCAAACAACAATAAGTCAAACGGGAACAATAAGTCAAACAGAAATAATAAATCAAGTAACAACAATAAATCAAACAACACCCTTTCTAACAACAAAACCGGTGGTAAGAAAGTGATTCGTAAAAGAAAAATTGTAAAAAAATCAACAAAATCTAAAAAATAAATTCAGTACTAAATTCTAATAGTTTTTTAACCTATTTCTTAGTTTTTTAACCTATTTCTTAGTTTTTTAACCTATTTCTTAGTTTTTTAACCTATTTCTTAATTGCATAGTTCTTCTTGAAGTATTCAATACTAATTTGATAAAATTCAACTACCGTTTTTTTAACATTATCTTTTGTAACACCTGCCATTTTAAAAAATTTATCAGATAAGTCCTTGTAATTAGGAAAGAATCCAGAACTTTTCTTTTCTAGGTCCGTATTGTATTTTAGGTAAACATTATCTGCATACAAAGCATTTATTTTAATTTTCCCCATCAATTTTTGTTTTCCAGATTTTATATCAACAACATCAAATTCATAGTATTTTTCTGTATCAATTATTGCTCCTAAGTATTTAACTGGCTCAATTAATTTTTTTTGTATAACTCTTCCAACCAACATATATATAGGTTGTGTGATTGAACCTGATTCTCCTGATAATTCCTTTTCTCTTTGCGCTCTTCTTAAGTCTATTTCTTTTTTAAGTCTGTTCAACTCTTTTTGTCTAACATTTTTACCTAGAGAATGTTCTACTGCACAAGTAGCAAACTCTTTTGTTTCTTTTGTATATCTTTTTATAGTTTGTCCCCATGTTTCACTCGATTCTTGAGTAGCAATAGCATAAACATATGAAACTGTTGTTTTTGGATTCAAAACAGTTGCAAGAGCACTACCTAATCTGTTTCCTAATGATTTAGAAACATTCGTTTTTGTTTTAAGTCTAGCCTGAGTTGGTTTATAAACCAATGTTAATAAAACATTGACAACATTTTTTACAAGACCTATTGGTGCAAAGAAGAAAATAGAACCTATAACGACTTCTGAAATGAAAAATAAAAATGAGAAAAACAAATTTTCATAATTTTCTTCAATAAACATTTTAAAAACTTCAGATGATTCCATTGTTAACATATTTTTTCTACAACGCATCATCAAATAAGAAACATATATTGAAAATATTTTTTTGAAAATTGTAAAAATAATAACTATTATTGCGATAATTGATGCAACAAAATAAGAACCTATAATAGCCGTTTCAATAAATCCTCCATAAAAAAAACCTTTCTTTTCAAGTCCAAATTCTTTTTTGATTAGATTATATTGTCCCTGTGATAGAGTCTTTTTATCACGCAATACTTTGTAAACCAATTTTTCATCCTCTGCTTTTTTGATTGGTACTGCTTTCATGTTTTGAGCATCTTTCTGAGTAATAAACTTCTTTTTAACCAGGTATTCCACACGTTGGTCAAATGTAGATGATTTAGTGTCTTTAATAAAATTTGAAACATTTTCATTACTCCATTTTCCTTGTCTTTGCATTCTTTCTAAATATCTTTTCATTGGAACTTCTACAGCATCTTTAATTTTCAAAAAATCTTGTTGGTCCATTTCATTAATCAGATAGGGTGTAAAATAAAAATGTTTCAATTTATATTCTGTCATTTTTTTGTCATATTCATCTTTATAAGTTTTATATTTTTGATAAAGAATATCAATTTTACTTTGGTTTAATTGAATGGTCTGTGCATTCTTTAGAGAATTCATGTTTAGGTTTCTTTTTTTAATTGCTTCAATCAAATTTTGGGCTAACTTTTTTTTTCTGTTTATCATTTTTTGATTTTCAAGTGCTATTTTAACATTATTAATTGTTGCATTTCCTTTCTCTGAAATAAACTTATTTTCTGGTGTTTTTTTTATTGTTACTTTATTTCCATTTAGTGAAACGTTAAGTGGAATTGGTAGTCCTTCAAATTTTTTACGCTTATTAATAAAATTTTTATATGTTTTTTCATATTGAGGTACTAATTCATTGTATCTTTTTTTAGAACCATCAATTTTGTATTGATTAAATTCAATTTTTTTTTTTATGTTTTCGTTTAATGGATTCTTTTTTAGATAATTGAATTTTTTTTCCTGATCTCTTGTTAAATTAACAACTCTTCCTGATGAATAATCTTTATAGTTTTTTAATTCATAAAGTTTATTTTGTAATTCTCCCATCTCTTTTATATTTTTTAATTTGGATTCTGTATTTTCTTTCTGCTCTCTCAATGAATTGTAATATTCATTAAAATATTTTAAATCAACTGCATTCATTTTTGATGAAATTTTAGAATAATTATGAGGTTTGTTGGGTGAAAGTTTATGAAACTTCTCTATCTCCTCGATTTTTTGTTTTACTTCGTCTATGTTTTCTTGTAACTTAGATAACTTTTCTTCATCTTCCATTAACTGGTCAAAAAGTATTCGTGAAATATCTTCCGTTGCCCCCCAAGTACTCATTGGATAAGTTTTTATGTTAGAATTTTGATTAAAAGATGTTGTTGATGGATGAGATGCTAAAAATATTCCTAAATCATTCTGTACAAAATTACTTATAATATCAATCTCTGGACTTTGTTCTGGATTTGGTACTAAACCATTATAATCTATTGGTTCAGGAAGAACGTCAATATAATATAAATCATTTTTACCAATATAGGAAGGATTTTCTTGAAAAAAGTTTTTTACATATTTTGATATTGGGAACTCTTTGTATAAATTTTCTTCATTTAAAGTTTCTCTTCCTTCAGTTGATAACTTTTTTGCACATACTTTTTCCTGGAAATCTAAGTATTCTTGAATTCGTGGAACTCTTTTTTGAGGGTCCCCTTTTTTTAGGTTAAGTTCCCCCAAACACATATTATAATTATAATTTTCAATTGGACCTAATTTTTCTGAGTTAGAATCATTTTTTTTTTGAAAAGTTTTTTTTAACTGTCTAAAAATCATTCTTTTTAAAATAACCTTACTAATAATGAACATTTTTTTCATTAGAAATTCAAATCATTATTTTGCATCATAACACATCCATCTTCTTCATACAAAAAAATACCGTTTTCATATAAAATATGCATAAATTCTGCAATCAATTTTTTAAAAGACTGATTATGAAGTGAAATAAAAAAATTTGATTGTTGTCTATTCATATTTGCATCATTAAAATATGATTGTATTATATCAACTGGTTTCAGTCTTGACAAATAAAATGCAACACATTTTTGCTTGATAAAATTAGAAATAAAAATAACTTCCTCAATAAATCTTTTAGCATCATCTATCGACACAAATGATTCAGTTGATTTGTTTCTTATTGGAATAAAAAAATTTGTATTATAAACTATAATGAAATCGATACATTTTATCTGGTTTCCGAATATTTTTTCAATATCTTGTTTTTTGAGAACTTCAAAATATTTTATTCTTTCTATAAAATAATCAAAACGTTTTTGTTCATTAAAAATATTTTGAGCGTTTTGTGAGTTTTGCATATTATTATTTTCTGGAATATTAAAAAAAACAGACCGGACTCTATTTATCGTCTCCATATTACTTATATATTTATAAAAATATTTTTATAAATGCATTTTGTCAAAAGTTTTTTCATCTTATAAATCTAAAGTTTTTGAAGTGCTTCTATAAAATGAATATCACTCCCAAAGAAAAATACGTTTGGCTTCTTCTGTAAAACTTTTTTTATCGCTTCATTGAGAGGAATATTTAATAATTTCATTAACAATGCAACAACAAATGCAGGACTTCTTTGATTTCCAGCAAGACAATGGACCAAAATAGGTTGCTTTTTATTATATAGTTCAATAATTTTTGGTAATATTTCATTGGTGTGTTTTACAAAATTGTCCATTTCATATGAGCGGACTTGATCATCAACTGGAATTCTAAAGTATTGTATATAAAAACTATTTTCTAATAACCAGTCTTGAACTTCTTTTGGTGCTTCTTCAATTGGTTTGGTCAGATTCAATCCAAATTCGTCTTTCAAGTCTTTGGAACAATTTACTATTACGGATATGTTTTTTTGTTTTGTCCATTGTAAATCCTTAGCAGACTCGTATGGACCTAAAAAAAGATTTGGTAAAATTTCTATAGCGTTATCTTGCATTTCATTTTTACGATATTTTTTTATTTTTTTCTGCACGAACGGATTTATTAAATGTCTAAACATTCGTTTTAGGATTATATTTTTATAACATAAAGTAGGTTTTATATTTGTTTGTTTTTAAGTAAATGTCTTAATTGAATTTTCTATATTCTTTCTACATATTGGACATTCATTTTTTCTTATTCTAATATTTTCAGCACATTCTTCACAACAACATAGGTGTGCAGTTTTTCCATGTATAAAAGATATTTCACGATTTTTACTGAAACATATTACACATAAATTGTCATCAACTTTTTCTTTTTTAGATGAACTTATAACATTGTTAGAAAGTTTATTTTGTTTTTCATCTAAAACTTCTACTTTATTATCGATATCATTAAAAATGTTTTTAAACAAAGAAGAATTATTTACAAAACTTTGAGACAATAAATCCATTCCCGTTGGATTATTAAAAAGATCATCATGGTGTTCTTTTGGTATTTCAGATAATACTTTTTCTGATATTAAAGTAATTTTTTGTATCAAATCATCAATTTTTATTTCTTTCAAATTGAGTTTTTTCAAATTTTTTTTATTTATAATTAAATCCATTTATTCAAAATAATAATATTGTTAGTTATAATTTTGTAAAATGATTTTAAAACAAATATTTTTCAACTAAAATTAGTTGAAAAATATTTACTTAAAATCATTTTTTTCTTATCTTATAATATAAAAGATGTGTTTTGATTCCACTCTCGTTTCAAGTCAATTTGAAAATATTAAAGTTCCCGTTCCAAGTTTAGGTTGTTCATCAAGTTCTACTAAAGATGTTGTTGATAACAAGCCTCCTATCGACAATCAATCAGAAGTTTTACCAGAAGACCAGAAAAAAGAAGGTACTATTGAAGAATCCAAAGAAGTTGTTGTTGAAGTTAAAGAACAAGAAAAACAAGAAAAACAAGATTCAGATGAATCCTTAAAAAATGATTCAATATCTGTTGTAGAACCTGTTCAAGAAACGGGTTCTAATCAGGTTTAAATTCATTAATTTATTGTAAATGGACAAATCAGTCAATAAATTAAATTTTTTTACATACATTCATTGATTTTTTAGAAAAAATCAATATGCGTAACAGAATAATTTTTTATAAAAAAAACTGAAAAATTAAATACCTAATATTAAAATAATATTTATAAATAATTAACAAAATATTTAATTTTTAGAAATTATTAAAATGGCTTTTAAACAACCGAAACAACAAAAGAAAATTGTCCTCCTTGAAGAAGGATGGGCACTTATTTTAGAGAAAATCGACTTAATCAAAAAGTTCGTTGAAACTCGTGATTATTCGTCTCAAAAAACAATTATTTCACGTGCTGAATACATTCAAGTTTATACAACTGCTTATGACATGTGCACTCAACCTGAACCATATGAATATACTGAGAAATTGTATGATCTTTATTGTGATTACTACAAGAACTACCTTTCGAACGATGTTTTACCTCAACTCGAAAAAATCAGTGATTTAAAAATTATTGACGAAATTGTTAGGCGATATGATAATCATTTGATTATGAATCGTTGGACATCCGAATTTTTCTTGTACCTAGACAGGTTTTATACCAGATCTAAAAGAGGAATTAAATCCCTTGATGAAATTTGCTATGGATCATTCTATGATTTTATTTTCATACCACTGATTTCAAAGATTTCGTCAAGTTTTTTGAACCAAATAAAGGTTCTACGCGATGCATTTATAGATGATAGTAGGTCTTCCAGATTAAATTCAGTTGAAAAAGAAGATATGAAAAAAGTTTTTTCATTGATGACTAAACTGTTTTTCGATATGGGATCGACATACTATTATTGTAATGATTACAAAAATTTAAATCCAGACTGTTTATTTCTCTATAAAGAACATATTCAAAAACATTTTTTGGAATCATCTGAAAAATTTTATTGCAACATGTCTGACTTAAACAGTTCTGAAATGGATATTGAAACTTATCTAACAAAATTTGAGTTACTTTACGATTTTGAAGTTGAAGACATTCTTCCTCTCATGGAAAATTCTGTTTCTCAAGAACACAAACAACTCATTTTGAAATCATTCTTTGACTTAAAAATTGATGTTTTATTAAATAATCCTAAAACTTCTGTTTCAGAATTATTCAATAAAAATGATGATAAGAGTTGGGAAATCCTCTCAAAACTTCATTATTGGCTAAACAAATCAGTTGATAGACAAGGATATGTAAAAATGTCTTTAATCTATAAACAATATTTGTCTAAAACAATTCAAGAATCAATTAATATACTATTTGAAGAACCAATTAAACAACAAAACAAAGAATTATCTGATCCAGAACCTAAAAAGGTTGATAAGGATATTGATTCTAAGATGCTTGTAATAGTTTATGATTTCTACAAAAAATTCAAAGGGTATTGTTCAAAATTTTTTGACAGTTCAAATGAATTTGTACTCGTTCTTAATCAAGTGATGAAAGATGTTTTTAACAATGAATCATATGATTTAGTTAAAAATTTGGCATCATATCTTGATAAACTTCTTAAAAAGAAGGATAATAACATTTCTGATGATCATTATGAAGACTATTTAAAAGAACTCATATTTTTTTTGGAATTTATTACTGTTAAAGATGTTTTTGCAGAATACTATCGTTCTTTTTTAGCGAAAAGATTATTGAATCGTTCATCTATTTCAGATGACTATGAAAAAATAATCATTTCTGAAATGAAAATAATGAACGGTTTTGCATTCACTTCTAAACTCGAAGGTATGATTATTGATATTCTACAAAATTCATCTTTAACAGATAAATTTAGTGAATCCGTTTTAGAAAAGTCTGGTCTTTTAAAACCTAACCTTAAAAAAATAGATTTTCAACCAATGATTTTATCTAATACCAATTGGGGTAAAATAGATACTATTAATATGAAATATCCTAAAGAAGTTAAAAAATGGATGAATGAATTTGAAGAATTCTATTCATCATTTAATAACAATAAAAAGTTGAATTGGTTAACTTCTGTAGGAAATTCTTTAGTATCTTTCCAATTAGGTCAAAAAACTTATGATTTACAAGTTGATTTGCTACAAGCGACGTTGCTCAATGCATTTGCTTACAGATTATCAGCAACTCTTGATGAATTGATTGAAGAAACTGGTTTTGAAAAAGACATTTGTAAAAGAGTAATCTTTTCTTTGTCTGGAAAACAAATTCCAATTCTAATTAAATCAGAAGATGGTACAATTTCTATTAATTCTAATTTCAGATCACCATCTAGAAGAATCAAACTTCCAAATGTTCCTTTCTCGTCTGAAATTAACCTTAAAAAAGTTGAAGAAGATAGAACACATATTATTGAGGCTAGCATTGTAAGAATTATGAAAGCAAGAAAAACATTGGTTCATCAAGAATTGATAAGCAATGTTCTATCACAATTACATACATTCCAATGCGAAACAAAAGATATCAAAAGACATATAGAATCACTGATCCAAAGAGACTATTTAGAAAGGTCTTCTGAAAATGGCAATGTATATAATTACTTGGCTTAGATGTAAAAAAACTTTTTATAAAAAATTGATTAATTTATAACCTGTACATTATGATTATAACTTAAATAAAACAAAAAACCAAAAAAACAAAAAAACAAAAAATGGAAAACGTATCATATTCAAAAAATACTCTACAAAACCATTACGAAGATCTTTTATACGGAAATGGTTCAATACAAGAACAGACTGAAGAAGATAAAAAATTCGAAGAACAAGCGGTTGAAGAGTATTTTCACAAAGAATTATTAAAAAGCCATAAAAAATATATTGAATCAAGAAGTGATTTTACAATGTTTATGGCCAAAAAAAGGTATAAGCAATTTTTGCTAAATATAGTCAATAGACCTTTTTATACAAATCTCGTTGAACAATTCTGTAATATGTCAATTACAAATATTTTTATACAACCAGAAGGAGATGTATCGGGACACCATGACAACATAAGTTATATTGGTTTTTCAATAAATGTTTTTTTTATTAATAGTTCTCAAACAAATATTGAGATTTATTATTGTATGTTTTTTAATAAGATAGGGGACATCAGTGAAAAAATGACAATTACTTATATTGATGAACAATATACGGTTGATTGGGCAATTATTGATTATGATGACCCTTTATATAGATTTATGGCTGATTTATTAGAGGACTTAAAGTCATATTATATACAATAATTATGCTATAAAAAACAATAAAAAACAATAAAAACAATAGAAAACAATAAAAACAATACACAACATTATAAATCAAATGAATATTATTGAAATTAATTCTGATAATGAAGAAGAGATATCAGACCTAACATTATTACATTTACAATGTAGTAATATGAAAAAAAAACTTGAAAGAAAGAAAAAAGAGTACTTGCAAAAATTATGTCATAGCAAATTCAAAGAATTTGGAAATTGTTTCCGAAACAATATTAATTCTGAATCACACGAAGAATATGTTCAAATTTTTTTTGATGAAAGTATTGAAGTTTTAGACTCTGAATATGAAATGGCTGTTGATTGTGATGTTTATTCTGGAAATACTTTAACAATCAATTTTGGAAATGATGATGGCAAATTATATACTCTTACATTTATAACTGGTTTTTCACCAGAATACAATAATTTAACAATTGAAGATGAAGAATATTATCTTATTGATGATGAAACAATTAATGAATCAAACCCTTTATTTGACATATTGTATTCTATTCATGAAAAAATGGTTGTTTTATAAATACTTAAATGTTTTGTTGTATATATCAATTTGTATTGGTTCGCAATTATTTATTTCAAAATGTTCAATGGAAGATTCTGTATGTAATCCAATATGAACGAATAATGCTCTAAGAGTATTGCTATGAGAAATTAACAAAACATTTTGTTCTTCTTTTAATAAAGGTAAGATAGTACTATCATAATAATTACCAACTCGCTGTTTAACCTGATGAAGGCTTTCTCCATTAGGGGGACACCCATAATACGATTTACGCCATTCAAAAAACTTTTTTTCGCCAAATGTATTGATAATATTATCAATATTTTTCTCTTGTAAAATACCATAATTTCTCTCTTTCAACATACACGATTGTATAAATTCTTTATTATAATCTATTTGTTTGCAAATAATATTTCTTGTTTCAACTGCTCTCTCTAAATCACTTGAAATAACTTTGTCAAATGAAATACCCAATAATTTTTTAGACATATTTACTGCTTCTTCTCTTCCTTCGTCTGATAAAGGAACATCTGTCCATCCTGCTAAAATTTTATTTTTATTAAAAACACTTTGTCCGTGTCTCAAAACAATAAAAGAATTTTTAGATTGATATCCTGAAATAAGTCCTGCAACTATTAATTTTGTTAAAAACATTTTTATATGATTGTTTTTATATTTATTTTTATCACTGATTTTTTATATTGATTTTTATGTAGGAGTTGGTGTTGGAATAGGTATTTAAACAGGAAAATTGTTTGTTGGAGATTTTGAAATAAACGGTCTTAATATATTTCTGTCAAATGGGCGTCCATTAACAAAATTACATAATTGGTATAACTGTTCTCCATTAAAAGTAGCATTTGGATTCTTCTTTTTTATTTGATTTACTGCTCTCCATAGTTTATAAGCATTTGGGTCACATCTATTATTAATTTGATTTTTTAGCATTTATATTATATAGTTAGGAAAGTTTTTTGATTTCCGTTTTTTTTATTTATATATTTTTATACTTATAAATTAATGACTATCACGTTTCATATGGAAAAATACCCTGTTGTTTATATACAACTTTGTCAACCAACAATGACAAATGAAGTTTATGAAGAGTACCAAAAAAGATACTTACAACTATTATTAGAATGCAAAATGAAGAACGAAAAAATATCTGTTATTTATGATGTGAAAACTGACATAAAAGAAGATTTATTTGAATCAGTTTCCGTTGCCGAATCAAGCAATCTAGGTAGATTCCCTTATATGATGAAACAAATGCAATTTATGAAGCAAATTGCAGACCATCAAAAAGCATATGTAAATTGTGTCATCATAATCTGTGAAAACTTTCATATTCGGAACATTCTAAAAATGATGTCTACCATAATGTCCAAACCATGCCCTTTTAAGATATCAAGTGGGTTGGAAAAGTCATGCAAGTATCTAAAAAATAATTTTAACATAAATGTCAAACCGACAGATTTTCAAAGGTAGTTGCCAAAATATTTTCACACGTTACATTAGTTATAATGCTTGAATTAACCGAACATTTTCCTATGTTTTCAATCTTTATATTTGTTTTATTGATTTCTTGTAGTTTCCTCGTTCAACTCTTTCCTTGTAGGCTCCAATACGAATTGAATGAAAATATTTATTTAAAACATTTATTTGGTCTTTTTACAATGTTTTTCTTTGTTATATTATTAGCCCCTTTAGAAGATAAGCGTTTTATTGTATTGAAGAGCGTTGCGATGTATGTTTTATTTGTTTTAATAACCAAGGTGGAATACAAAATATTTGTATTAATTATTGTTTTATTGTTTGTTTCGTATATTGTTGTTTTACAAAAAGAACTTCAGAAGAAGAAAAATGAAACAGTACAAGAAGAAGAACGAAGAGAAACAAAAATGTATGACGAAATCAATTTAGTAGTATATTTTATAATTTTAACACTTATCATCATCGGTGTTGCAATATTCATGGGCGAAAAAAAGATGGAGTATAAAAAAAAATTTAGTTATATAACGTTCTTTTTTGGAAAAGTAAAATGTGCTAAAAACCTACAAAAACATACTTATTCCAATGCTCTAAAACATTTATTTGATTGATCGATTTATAATTACTATAAGCACTCTTCGTATCAGATTATTTTTCGATATAAAAAAAAGTTGAAACTAAAGTTAAGTTTGAAAAACTGAAACTAAAGTTAAACTTTTTTGAAAAAAAGTTGAAACTAAAGTTAAGTTTGAAAAACTGAAACTAAAGTTAAACTTTTTACATCATTTTTCGATTTAAAAAAAAGTTGAAACCTAAAATTGGCTAGATCAGATTTTATTAGAAATAAACTTAATTAACTTATTACTTTAATAAATTATTACTTAAATTTTTGCTTAAAAACAACTTTTTTTAAACATAATGCAATCACTAAAAGCCATGAATTCTTATTTTTATCCTATTGATTTCAAACGCGGTTCAATCCAAGTTTTTGATTTTGCTGACAGTTTTGAAATTGAAAATGAAAAGGCATATTTAGAAGTTTTTAACTTCATCAAAGATTTCTCAGAAATTATTAAATCTTCTAAAGATTTAGATTTGGCGAAAAAAGCATTGGAACTCAACGAAATTCTTCGTGCAAACAAAATTCCTTTGAAAGACCTTTACGACAGACTTTTTTTCAATTGGTTTTGTACCAGTGAAAGCAACACTATTGCTAAAAATCGTAATAAATTTAAGATTCGATTTTTATCGGTTCTTACTATGCCTTTTACGATAATTAATTTTCCTTTGAATTATTTTGAATTCTTGAAAAAATACAATGACGAATCATTTCACGGTTTTCTTTTTAGAAACAAATACGAGAATTTTAAAAACAATCGTGTTTTTACTCTAAAAATGATAATGTATTTAATGATCCTCATTAGATGCTTAATGTCATCTCCTCTTGAAATTAAATTTATCAGTACTTTACTAAAATCTCCTTATGGGGATTTATTTGATTATCTCAAGACAAAAAAATCATATTCTGATTTTTTGTCTTTCTATTCAAAAGATTTAGAAAGATTTAATGAAATGGAATATAAATTTATTTCTTCTGAATTAAATAAAATAAATCAAAAGATGACAAAAGAATCTGACAAAATTAATGAAATATTTGAGAAATTAAACAATTCAATGCCTATTGATGAAACTTTTTAATTTAAATCTTTCTCTTAATTATCGATATTTATAAAAAAAAAAAATAAAAAAAAAATAAAAAATAACAAAAAAACCACTCTAGAATTTTGATGAGAATCAAATTTTCTAGAGTGGTTTTTTTGTTATTTATAAAAACACGTCCCGTAAAATATCTAAAAATGACTTTTTACAC
>JACCDO010460203.1_pt1 | contig 14024 bp, 16 predicted proteins | sample 7446101 | NCBI WGS metagenome assembly JACCDO01 (sample SAMN15323440, study PRJNA562643) | freshwater metagenome | isolation source: river surface water | place: USA:Blue River Watershed | collected 2017-08-16
CTGCGGCCCCTGCGGCCCCTGCGGCCCCTGCGGCCCCTACTGCTCCTGCTGCCCCTGCGGCCCCTGCGGCCCCTGCGGCCCCTACTGCTCCTGCTGCCCCTGCCTTCGACTACGTCCGTCACCTCGCAGATGGCGGCCTGCCGATGTGGACGTCCCCCCTCATCGGCCCCCTCATCGGCCCCCTCCGTCACCTCGCGGACGGTCTGCCGCCGTGGACGTTCCCCCTTGCTCGCGTCGACGAGCCCGCGCGTAAGCGCGCCATGACCTCCTCAAACTAGAGGAGAACACAGCAACTTGTACATAAATTTAAGACATGATCATCAAAGTGACATTTCGCAGTTTAGATTGTGATGCTCTGTTTCAACTCGCAGGAATCCCGAACGGCACTTGTACGAGTTCGTACGGGTCACGTGCGATTTATCCGGATGACGCTTCTGTTCCCGTTCGTTGCTGGTACGTAGATGAAGTAAACAGTCAATCTGTCAAGTGGAGCATCGATAACAACTTTGCCGACATTTACAAAGCCGGAAAACCCGGCGACGTGCTCGACGTTCAGATTATAAATTGATGCATGTATTAAAAATAAACATGGGAATTTACGAAAACGAGCTCGCGTGCGGATGCAAGGCGATGTCGACGACATATTCGGAGACGCCAGACACATTTTTGACACACACGTGCCCGTTGCACACACCCGAACCCGGCAAGGTCATCTCATACAACGTTCTTGACTTTCGGCGACGTTATTCTCCTGTCCGTAATCCATCGAAAGACGTGCGGTCCATTCGGGTGCTTGAACTTAAGAATAGCGGCTCGAGAACCTTTTTTCGTTTTGAGTTCGTAGACCCGTTTAGTTGTTTCGACTTTCGCAACCCGATTTACTTTAGCGAGTTTGACGGGGCGGCTTCGTTCGTAGTACGCCCGGACGGATGCGTCGAGGGAATCGATATCTTCCAATTACAACACTTGCGTGTGCCTGGATTATAAATATGAATCAACTTGTGAAGTGTCATACGCGCGTGACAGTGTATGAAAAATTAATAACAAACGTCACGCCTGGAGACGTTATCCGAGTGCCGAACAACTCGACCGTCGAGTTTTTGTATCACACGACCTTTACGATTGCGGAGGAAAACGGGGAGACCTATGGCCGGGGACGGATTACGTTCGAAGACCACGTGCACGACGTCTTTACATTGGTGATTCAAAGTTCGGAACCAAACAACAAGATCCGCATCCGTGCGTCCCGGTTTCATCCAAGGTCAAATCAAAAGTATTTGGAAAAATTATCGTCCTGCTTCGACCCGGCCGAGGAAGGATGGGAGCCACTCGAGGACACTAATCGGCACACGAACCTTGCATTGACCGAACAGCAGATTCGGGCGAACATGATGAACTCGCCACACGGGTGCATCAAAATCGAAGGCGAACTCTCGAGGACGGTAATGTCGCAATTCCAGCACTGCGTTGCAGTTCGAAAGTTGGTGATCGATTTCGTTATCCGCCCGGATCATCCTGCGATTTCGTTCGAACAAGTGGAAGACGTGCTTGCACAAATGCCGTGGCTCGAACGAATATACATCAAATTCAACGGTTCAACAAAAATCCCACGCAACATTCCTGCCGGTGCATTTGTATCGATTTGTCCTTTTACATATTCAGAAGGATACGCACCTTTGCAGAACGTCGAAAATTTGTCTCAAACTCGTCGGCTCCGTGTCAGCGGGTTTGAGATCGAACCTGGTTCCGAACGGCTGCTTACGAGTCTTGAGAAAGTTGTGCACATGAATGACGCTTCTTCGTTTTTCGATCCCAACCTTGTACCGACGTTAAAGGAGTTGACGGTTCTTCACACAGGAAACCTTGTTTTGCGTCACATCACACAGATGAGTCGTGCATTACGACGAAATCAATTGGTTTACGTAGCTCTTGGGTACGCACGGCACGTCCCGAAAGTTTTTATCAAGTATGTCCTCGATCCGATGTTAGACGGACTCAACCGTTCGCTACAAACGTTTAAGTGCGAAATGAAGGTCCCGAAAGAGATCCAGACGTACCTGGACGAAATCGTGATGACCTGTCCTAACATCGTCGAGTTCCGTGGGTATGACGAAAGGCATTACGAACCGTTATTCGAGCGGAGGAATGCATACGCGTTGTTCGTGCAGTCAGTCGAAAACGCGCGGGCTCGAGTGCGGCCCGGTTCGGCGCTCGATCGAGCACTGAGACTGACACGGACGTGTTTCCGTTTTGAAATAAAATGTTTCCGGAAAAAACGCCGTATGTGGAAGTTCTTGTGCAACAAGGAAGTCGCAACAACCTTTATTTCATCGACAAGCAGAGTCTCCGACGACATTAGCAAATGAACTCTTCCATCCAAGACCTCGCGTGCTTCGTTCGTTACCCGCACGATTTTCACATCGACGTGTATGTGAACGACGTCCACCAGCCGCGCGTGTCGTGGTTCGACGAGCGCTTCTCGAACTCGATCCGTTTCATCCTCCCGACCAAGCTGGTGGTTCTGGATGTGAACGGCGGCCCGGTGACGCCCGACCTCGACCGAATCGACATCGAGGGCCGCACGGCCCGTGTGTATCTGCGTGCGTAAATTCCCGAAAAAAATTGTATATACCCAAAAAATAAAAGTAAAACATGTCCGCGCCGAGTTACCGAACGCTTGCGAATGTCACATTAATCTTGTTTGAAAACTCTGTGCAGTTCTTTATTTCCCGTTCGATCCCGACTGGTAATATCGTGCACTTGTTTGCGACGGATGCCGACATTTCACAAACCGACACAAACAATGCACAAACATGGAAGCTGTCCAAGACATACACAAAAGCAACATCAATTCCGGACGTGATCTATGTTCGTGTTACGTGCTCGAATGGGTCCGTGCCTACCCCTCCCTTTTTTACGATTTCATACACGTACTACGTCACCGTCATCGACGCACGTATTTCGTTCCCGACACAAGAGCTCGTACTGCTCACATCGGATTACAACCCCGGCAACACGCGCACGCTCGAGTACTTCTACGACCTTCCTCCGGACTTGGGTGTTGTGTCGCTTGCTCCTTCGACCCTTTCAGACCCGAACCCGATTTCCGAGTTTACCGCGGAAGGATCCACGACCGTTGTGGATGGTTACGGACCTCCTACGGTCGAAGTGGTTCCGAACGGTGCGAGCAATTACCGCGTGCGTGTTCTCCAATCGTTTGGCGACGCTGGTCTGAACGAGATTCAGTTCACGTTGTTATTCAATCGGTACAACGCGTACAGGAAGTATTCATTGAAATACCGCGTGCTCCAGGTCGGCAACGTTGCGGTCGGCGGGTTCGCGGCCGCGCCGTTCCTGATCGACTTTATGTCGTACGACCACACCGCGGACGCGAAGATCGCCGCACGGTACATCCATAACGCTGTTGCGGGTGGCGAGCAACTTGTGCTGAACTCGTCGGATAAGTTTACGGCCGCGCTTGGAGACAACATCGCCGCTCTTCCCCCGATTGAATGGTATGGCAAAGAAGTGGAAGAGGCAGTCGATCAAGCCATCGCGGTCACGGATGAGTTCCCGCTCGTGAAGCTCAAGCGACAGAACAAGTTCGTGTCGTTCGAGTTAGACAACCGTTCGACGGTCGCGAACTACAAGCTCTTTTTACGGCGCCGTATCGACTTTGACAACGGCGCGTACATTCGTTGCGACCCGTTGATCACGAAACTGCTCGGGTTTACGTCAGACGAGTCGGACAGCACGGAAGACCCCATTTCAAACTTCCAGACAATCGCTGCGGACCAGGCGTTGACGTGCGTGGTTCCTCCGATCATTTCGCTCGAACTCGAGGCGGTCGTGAACAACCACGAAGGTGTCGTTCGCCAGTCCCAGAGTGTGCGTCTGTTTAACTTCTTGATGTTGGACGGCGATTGTGACTACAAAGTCTTTAAGAGTTACCGCGAGTTCCCCGAACGTCAGCTTCCGCTCGCGTCCAGTCGGTACCAAGTCCTCAAGTTCCATTTCTTGTACAACCGTATGAACGAGGTCTCGAACATCGGCCCGGTCGGCATCGGCTTGCCGGTGCAGTTCAAGCAGCCGTACTACGTGACGATGCGCATCCAGACGCGTTCGCGCGACGGCCGTACGGACGAGTCGTACATCACGCTCACAGGCACAGAGAGTTCCCCGATCATCAACCTGGACTCGCCGATAGAGGGTATTCAGTGTGTGGAGATGGTGGACGCGCGTATGCCCAAGTTTGCCGAGGGTGTCGCGCTGGTAGACCAGCGTCGTGCGATCTTGGGGTATGTGGTAGATGAGTCCCTGCCTGCGCCCGTTCCTGTTCCCCCTTAATGAAAGACTTTTACTATGGATTTTTGAAAGTGTATTCTAAAAACACGCATGTACATCCTTCTGAAAAAACCGACGTTCCTGGGCGACGTGCTCTCGATCATGCGCGACTATGAGTGCGCACGTGTCCGTGCGATATACGCACCGGTGCTCACACGGGAGCAGTCAGAGGTCATCTATAACAATTTTCGAGACTCGCCGCATTACGAAAAAGCTGTCGCGAGCTTAATGGAACACAACCATGTTTTTGTCATAGAATTCGATCTGCTCGATGGAACGTCGATCGAAGACTTCAAGCGTACCGTCCAGGGCCCGTACGGCACGACAGACGAGTCGACCGTGCGTGGACACATCGCATGTACACTCGGGAAAGCGGACGAGGGGTACGTACACGTACCTGACTCGCACGAGAAGGCGGCAGAGGACATGTGTGTGTTTGGGGAGCCTATGCAAACGTATGACTAATTTATCAATTTAGTGCGAACTTCTGAAGAACGTCTGCGTGCTTCATTGAGTCTCCGAAACGCCGAGCGGCACCGGGCGTTGCCTTTACATACAACTCTACCTCCGTCAACGAACGGTTCTTCCGGTCATCTGTAAAAATACTACAAATGTTGCGTTGATCGTGCGGGCGCAATTTACACCCCGTACGGTACACGAACGACCGAAGTACGGGCGCACGTCGAAGACCTCGCCATACCTGAAGGCGCTCGTACGGGCTCAGTGCGTCGGTCGACACAATCTCAAGCCGACGGAGCCGTTTGTGTTCGGACATGACGTGCTTAAAGAAAGTAAAGAATGACTCTCGAACGGAGCAGTTGGGCGTTTTGAAGATAACACGCATCGTCAGCACATTTTGAAGAAGACACATCGCGTCTTTGAGGTCTTTCCAAAACATTTCTGACACGTCGTTGATCCAAAATGTTGACGGGTTGACGTGGCTTGTATGTACGTGGATGTTTAGCTCGTCAATCGTTTCGATGGTCGAAAGGGCCCGTATGAGTCCGATGCATGAGTAGTCGCCAAACTTTGTCGAAGGAAAAAAGTCATCTCTAGATCCGTCGTACCCCAGACAGATTGTGATGCACGGAAATGAGTGTGTTTTTATCTTTTCGATATACGAGGAGAGTGTCGTCATCTTTTTTGTTTGTCAGAAGTCAAAACGAAATAAACCACTTTCAAAACGTCGGGTTTTTAAAAAAACCAAACGCGTCCGTACTGCAACGTTTGTCTCGTTTGTATATGCATAAACACATACAAAATGCAAATTTTCATCAAGACGCTTACGGGCAAGACAATCACGCTCGATGTCGAACCTTCGGATACGATTGAAAATGTAAAGGCGAAAATCCAAGACAAGGAGGGCATCCCGCCCGATCAGCAACGTTTGATTTTCGCAGGCAAACAATTGGAGGACGGACGGACCCTTGCGGATTATGCCGTTCAAAAGGAGTCAACGATTCATTTGGTCCTACGACTCAGAGGTGGTCAAAGATGACCCCCTTACGAAAACTCGTTCGGGATCGGACGGGTACGTACGTGGTGTTTACATTTCTTCGCAAAACGCGTCCAAGCACCGAGAATAGCCGTGCGGTCTGCGTTTGATGTCTCCAACATCCATATTTCCGTCAGCACCCCGTACCGCAAGAAGTGATCAGCGACACAGCAACGTACGGGTCCTAGAAAGGCTTTACATGCGAGACGAACATCTTCACTTACAGGTCCGACATATTGTGGTCTCGTGGTGACCGTAAGGAGTTCGGCCGGGGGTTGCACGAATGTGTACATGTTTTCTTTGGTTCCCTAAAAATCCACACGATCCACACGAGTCCGTTCGGAAACATTTTTTACATAGAGGAGACTACGTAAGGTCGTTGTCGACGTCCTCGACGTTCTTATTTAGAACGTTGATCGCGACACGTATTTTGTCTTTCGAAGGCACGTAGTGACCCAGAGGGGTTGCAGGAGGGCCGTCGAATGTAACACAGTTCTCAAGCTTTGTCCGCATGGGCCTGTAGAGCGCCTCTGCGACTATATGCGGGCCCGTGATTGTTTTGAACTGGTACACACCGGCGCCGCGCGAGTCGAACGCGATTTTCACCATGACTTTTTCGTTTACGTGCAAGTCAAGCACAGCCAGCAACATGGGCGTGCGACACAATAAGTCGATGGCTTCGTCCACTGTCATTGTCTCGACAGCTGGCTTCTGTTTCACACACTCAAAAAACAAGTCCATCTTTCTTCTTTTATTCATGCAAATCTACTACTATATTTATTCGGACTTTACATTTTCACACACAAATCCGCCCGAAGGCATGCTTGCTCACCAGCGGCGCGCACGTTCGCGTTCTTGGCGCGCCCACTCGCGTTCGAGCGGCTTGATAGACATAAGCGTGTCGCGTTTACGAAAGAGCGCGCGTTCGAGTCGCGGGAGCAAGTCGGCACTGAACGTGCTCTCGAAGACTCGCACGTGCTCGTCGCCGAACGGGTGTTGTTGCATGAGGGCACGAACCTGGTTGATGGGGCCGTTGAGGTCCTCGCGATACTCTTGCTTGATGGGAAGTATGTCCACGGAGAAGTAACGGTCGTAAATGAAGCCGTTCGTGAAATGGCGGAGTTCTGCGATCATTTTCGTTTTGTTCGAGGTTAGTTGAGTGACAAACCTAAAATCGGTCTGGTAGGGGGGGGTCTTTCGGAAACAAATCTGGGAGCTGTCCGCGTACGTGGCTTCATCTTCAACTTTAACTTCAACTTCAACTTCAGTTTCAATCTTGATTTAATCTACGATCTACACACGCGCGGACACAGACGCAAACACACACACATCTCTCCGGATGCAATTTCTCAATCGGATCCGTTCGCCTTGAGTCCGAGTTGCTTGGCGGTCGTGATGACGGCGTCGTTATAGATGATTTTCGAGCGCAGGGTTGCGATACGCGCGGCGATAAGCTCGGAAGGCTTGACGGCGAGCACGGCCGTCTTGGCGTCTAGTACGTCTTTAATTGCGTACATGCGCCCGCAGCTGATGGGGTAATCGGGGTGGTCAGGTCCGTTTGTCGTGATAATCACACGAGCGGTCTCGATCTCGTCCAGGATATGTTGGGGCACCTGGGAGTTGGAACAGTTGCAGGGCTTGAGAGCCTCTTGCACGCGTTCTTGTGTGAACTCGCACAGGGCGATCGGGTTGCCAGCGGCGCGTTCCTTGCGCTTGTTTTCGCGATACAGGCGGCGCTTGATAACGTCTCTGGCCTTATTGCGGACCTTATTGTTGTCCGAAGCGAGGCGTGCATCGAGTTCTTCCTGCGAAGCCCTGAGGGTGAGGCGCTTGCGCGCGGGCTTGGCCAGGAGTGCGCGTTTCATGTTGCGCGACTTGCTCGAGACGGACGGGAGCGACTTGGTGCTCGAAGGGGTAATCGGTGCGGCGACGGAGGCAGGGCTCGTTGCGGTCGAGGTCGGGGCGGGCGAGTCCGCGCGAAGTGTTGTCAACAGGGTCGTGGCGCGTGCAACTTCGATGATGTTGTCGATACTTGCATCGAACTCGATCATCATCTGGTCAAAAGTTTGGTTGGTCTTCATTTTCTTCTCTTGGTCTGAACTTGTTGAGTGTGTTCGTGCGAAAGCAAAAAAAAGCATGTACAGTCCCGGGGTTTCGGAAACATTTACGGAAATACGTGGCTGTCTGTGGATGTTTACGGAAATACGTATGAACTTACTGAACGAATCAAACACATCCAAAGCAAAAAGGATGATGCAAGTAAGTAAGCTGATCATGCCGGCCACACGCAAACGTATGTACTCACCCATTCGAATCCCGGAAGTTGTCCCGTTTTCGATAGGTGAGCATGTGTGGACACGTACGTGTGCTGGACGTCTGATCGAGTATGTGATCGTGTCAGACAAGTCGGGGGTCAACTCTATGGGAATGGAGATCACGCTCGACCCGAAAACGTGCATCCGCACGAGTCCGCATGCGCGGTTTGTGCGTGTTCGTGCGATTGAAAAGAAGCCATGCTTTGTGTGGGTGCTTGACTCGGAGACGCACATGTACTCGGGCGGTATTCTAAGCGAGAACGACAGGTTCAATGGCACGTACGAGCTTGATAAGGACGCGATTGTGTCTTTGACACCCGTGCATCACCTCGGCTTCGACAACGGGTATATCTGGACGATTGCATCAAACAAGATAGAGGTGTTTGATGTGCGCGAGCATGTTATTGCGGAGCTCACGCCTCTTTGGAAGATGACGTCAACGGCCTTTGTGCGCAAGTATTTTGGACTTGACTCGGAGTGTGAGTTTACCCTGAATGCGTTGATGGACATGAACGGGTTTTCGTGTGTGTAAATGAAAAAAAGCACGCAATGGAGTTTGAGGTAGAGTCCGAGGAGCTTGTTATTGACATATCGGATCACTTTTGGCCGTTTATAGAGTTGTTAATTGAGACAAACGGTTCGGACGACATCCGTATGAGTGCGAGTTACGCTTTTTTCGGCGACGTCAAAGACATTCGAATGACGATTCGTGGTGACGTTCTCTTGCAAGACGCGTCTGAGTCGGGTGTGTATACGTTCGAGGACTTTAATAAGTTGATGTACAACTGTCGGACAATCTTGCAGCGTCGCCGCAAGGTTTCACTCGCACAAAAAGTTCAACAAGCGCTTGATATTATGTGCACACAGATATCGCTGGAAGAAGAACTCGCAGACATGTCACTCTAGTTGCCACCCTCAACCACACACAGCCCGCGCGGCAGCAGCCAGCCTAGAAAGTCTTGCCGGGGGACGTCGCGCGCGCCAAGAATCCGTTCGACGACGACGAGGTAGCCGACATGGCTTTCATCATGGCCTCGGCGGACGGCGGGCGGAATGTGCGCGAGGATTCCGTCGGCGTAAGCACGCGCCCGGACGGGGTCTTCGGTGCACCGGGGCGAGGCGTAGGCGGTTGAACGATGTCCGCGCGTGCGGGGGCAGCGGTAGGTGCAGCGGTAGGGGCAGCGGTAGGGGCAGCGGTAGGGGCAGCGGCAGGCGCAGGGGGAGGTGTGATCGATGCAGTCCAGATGGAGTGGTATGACGAGTAGAAGAACGACACGACAAACTTCGTCGTTGTCAGGATATCGTTGGTGAACCCGGGAATACAGCAAGAGGTGCGGTGAGCAGCCACCAGGAGTCGAGCGAGTGCGGCATGGGCGTTGCCAGAAGCGCTCGGCATAGGGGTCCATATAGGCACGTCGGGTTCAAAGCTGTAGGTATAGGCGACGTTCATGGGTCCGAGGAAGCGGACGTACACGCCGTCCGGGAGGGAGGGTTCGGACGCGAAGTTTTGCACGACACGGTTGAGGTATGCTCGCAGGATGACGTGCGGGACCGCGGGGCGCGGTTCCTCGTCGACGCTAAAGCTCTTGCGGTCAGCCGGCGTTGCCAGGGCCTGAGTGAGGAGGCGAAGTGACCCGAAGGCCATGAGGATCGAGCGGAGTTCATTGATCGCGTTCGGGCGGTGCGACAACGCGAGAATGCTCCTGGCGGGGATGATGACGCGATTGTTGATCGAGATAACGAAGGCAGACTGGTGCGCGCCGGGCGTGAGGATGTACTGCTGGGCGAACGGCAGAATATCCGGGCCGGCCCATAAAGGTTGTCTCTGGAGGTCCTCTTGGACCAGGGTGGTGATGTTGAGGAGGTCAAGCATGATCTTCGACTCGAAGTCTGCGATGATACTGTAGAGCGCGGAGTAGTTCTTGGTGCCGGGCTCGAAGAAGTACGAGGCGGTGCAGTTCGAGAAAGCGAAGGGGGTCAGATTCGAAGCGTCGTTGATACCACCGACAAAGGTGTGAATGAGACTATTTGTCTCGGGAGTCTGTCGAAGAGCGGCCAGGACGGCGGGGAGCATTTTCGTCTTAGTTTGGTGTTGTTGTGGTGCGAAGTAAAAAAACTCGGCCGAAGGGGGGGGGTCATTCGGAAACAAACCGGGCGCTGTCCGGGGGGCCTGTTCGACAGAATAGCCAGCCGTTAATCGTCATCCCCTTAAAAACTTTACGAGTTCCATCTTAATAAAATATGGAAATCGATAATGCGTCGGTAGCGAGTGCGGACTCTCATGTACCATGGGAAGATGACGAAGACAAACGTTTTAAAGTTTCGGTCGTAAAAGGATCGTTGCTGACGTGGTATGCAGGCAACATTGCGTACGACTCGTATTTATTATACTATGATCCGTACAACACGGTCTACATCTTACGACTAAGTGCGGACGTGATGGGTCTTGCGTTTTTGGTATGTCCGTTTTGGTGGCTGGTTGGTACCCGTACGGGTATTGTTGGATTCGTGTTTATTGCAACACAGTTTCAACTACCCGAGAAGGTTGTGTTGTTTACACTGAGTACGACGGACTTTGTGTTTGCAACGTGTGGCCAGATGTTTTTGGCGTCCATGCATACCGCACTCAACACGTGCGGATTGTTGAAGTATCTTTGGTGATCCCATCTATATATAGTTGCATTCATGGAATGAATCTATCCATCCTTGTACGCTCGTATAGTGAAGTGGTTATCACTCCAGACTTTGAATCTGGCATCCCGGGTTCGAACCCCGGTACGAGCTTTCTTTTTATGTGTATTTTAAAAATGAACATCTACACAGACGGCGCGTGCAAAGGCAATCCAGGCCGGGGAGGGTGGGGCGTATTCGTTGTGCACCCAGACGGTTCGTCAGAATCCTTTTGCGGAGGGGAAGAACACACGACAAACAACCGTATGGAGCTTCGCGCGGCCATTGAAGGACTCCGACGGTATACAAACGGTGAATGTGTTCTTCATACGGACTCGGTGTATGTCCTAAAGGGAATTACCGAGTGGATTACGAATTGGAAGGCGCGCGGATGGAGAACGTCTGCGAACAAACCCGTTCTCAATCAAGATTTATGGCAGGAGTTGGATATCTTGAGCCGTCCCGGGATCGTGTGGAAATGGGTGAAGGGTCATGCACAAAATGTTGGGAATACACAGGCAGATCTCCTTGCGAACCGCGGTTGTTGTTACTCACCGTCCGGCGTGCCATCCTCATCGACACCAGGAACATACGCCTCGGAAGGGTCGGGCTCGACAGGAGTACCGTCATCCACTTCCTCCATGAAAATGTCATCCACGAGCGCGGGCAATGTAATCGGCGCGGAAAGACGTGCGACCCAATCGCTAATGGACGAAGTAATCTTGGTTTTGCCTTTGCACACCCCCGACTTGTAGTGTGCTCTGCACCGAGTGCCCTTTTTGTAATAACCCGAACGGCACCCTTTGGTTCCTTTCGTGTAGTTATCACACATACCGTACCCGTCGCTGATGCACCCGCTCTTCTTCCCGTCGACGTTCTTGTGGTAACAACGGTCCTTTTTCGCGCCCTTATTCCGCTTTTGTCTCTTGTAAGGGTCCTTTTGGCGTGCGAACTCGTCTGCCACCGACTTGGTGAACACGTACATGATCATGTAATGTCCGAAGATGGTGTTCGGGTCGCACGCGCTGCTGTTGATGTTCGTGGGAAGTCCGGACGTGACAAAGTCGCACTGCACGTCGTCCGAGCTCTTGCACGACGCCGATGCGGCATTTGTCGAGCCACAGACGAAAATCATTCGAGACGTGCGCGTGTCAAGGTACCCGAAGGGCGCGAGTGCATTGATCGAGAAGGCGTACCACTGCCCGTTAAGGAAGATCCTGTTTGCGACGATGCCATTGATTTCGACAGGTTCGGGAATGGAAGGTGCCTTTTTCGCCTTTATTTGTGCAGGCAGTGTGGCAATGTCTTTGATGTCGACGAACATGCCGTACAAGATTACCATGACCTTTCTAAAGTTGTCTGCCACGCGGTTTCCTTCCTCGTCTGTCATCGATTCTTTGTTATAGATCGTGCCAGCATATTCGATACATCCACGGATCCAGTTGAAAATCGTGTTCAAGCGAACGCGAATGGCATCTCGCATGTTCTCGTAAAAGGTCAGCAGAATCGTGTTACTCATGTCCGGAGTCTTGAGGATGTTTTGAATGGGTTGAATGTTCGGGATAGTAAAGGTACGATCCGTACCGATCTTTTTGGAAGGATCAGATGCTTTTGCGAAGAAAAAGTTGTTTTTGACGAAGCCGTTCGACCTTCCGATGTCACGCCAGTGTTTCTTGGCGAGTGCAATGTTTTTGGCGCGGTCGTTCTCTTGAAGCACTTCGACTTCCATGTACGTGGTGATGTACGTCATCGCCTCGAAGTCTGTCATGTCTGGAGATGTCTGAGGCGTTGTGCAGATTTGTCGATCTCCGGGCTCGATTTCTTTAAACTGAGGAACGTCCCCCGCTTTGCCTTTCTCGTTCAGGTACCAATAGTGAGGTTTGCGACGCGCACATCCAAAAGTGTTCTCGTACAAGATCGAACGAGCAAACTCTTCGGTGGTCTGAGCAACACTCGCATTTGCCGTGCTAAAGGTCGTGAAGACGACTTGGTTCAGAAGCCTCTGTACAGGTTCGTTCGGGTCGCTTCCGATCTCACGTCCAAGCCACTGTCCCGCTCGGTCGCCGTCGTCCCCCGTGGGTTTCTTGTTTTGGAGAACTACCAAGCTGTGTACATTCATTAAATACCCATTCGCGACCCGAAGTTCTTCGAGAAGGTGATCGGGTACGAAAATAAGTGTATTCGGATCGTTGTACTTTGCCTTCCACGCGTCCCACATACTCTTTGCTTTCGTTGCACGGGCAGCAAAAATCGGACGCTGTTTCGTGTCGTCGGCACTCCCACTCAATACTTCGTTCCACCGGATGTAAGTTGTCATAAAACGATCAATATTTTCAAAGAAATCGGATGAGCGCCCGTACGATGTATCAAAAAGCACGTCATTAATCGAGTTTTGAACCTTGCAAGCTACAGCGGCAGGATTGGCGGAGCAAGGTGCAGGTACTCCCATCACAGACACGTTTGCCATATTCAGAACATAACCTTCGACATCAGACACCCTGTCGGGGTTGCGTGTAACACGCACGCGTGTACCAGTCACAGGTGCCGCCGGCTTTGCTTCTAGTGTCGTGGGGCCGTTTAATGCATTCCGAGCATTCAGTACACCGGAATCGTACACAACCGCATCGCCATTATACACTGTAACAACAATGTCACGAAGCCGGTTCCTCTCGTCGTTACGGTTTGTGATCACGACTTTGTTTACAACACACAATCCAGGCAAATCGACCTCCCACCAACCCGTTTGCTTTGATGACGTCTGTTGGAACGTGCCCGGATTTCCATCGACAGCATGGTGTGCATGGTTGTTGTCGCGAGTTCCCGACTGGCGCGCCAGATTCGTACGACCGGCAACTAAGTCCGTCTCGGTAGTCGTTGGTGCAGCTTCAAAACCTTTTGCATGCACACGAAAGTTCTTTTGTTTTCCGAGCGCGCTTGCATTCGTTAGGTATCCCGGACGAAGTCCCGCACTTGCCGATTTCGCACTCCCGACCCCGCGGTCCTCGTAGCTATTTTTAAATATCGCGGGTACAAGTTTCAGACCTTTCATCGCAAAAACAGCTCCGGCAGTCGGGTATACAACCGGCTCCAGTGGCGCCGACGGTCCTCCTCCACTTGAAGCACCGCTCGTGGCACCGCTCGTGGCACCGCTCGTGGCACCGCTCGTGGCACCGCACGTGGCACCGCTCGTGGCACCGCTC
>JACCDO010554897.1_pt1 | contig 14023 bp, 9 predicted proteins | sample 7446101 | NCBI WGS metagenome assembly JACCDO01 (sample SAMN15323440, study PRJNA562643) | freshwater metagenome | isolation source: river surface water | place: USA:Blue River Watershed | collected 2017-08-16
CTCCTTGTGCTACTGGTGCATTTGCTTCTCCATTTACTTCTTTAGTTTGGCTTGTAATACCACGCATTTCATTAATGCAACCTTGTATTATAATCTTTAATTTATTTATAACATCACTTACTTTTATGTTGGGTTCAAGTGTAGTTTCATCATCAACTAAAGACTCTTGATCAACTGAATTTACACTAAAAGTATTCATATAATCATCAATAAAATTGCTTACTTGATTTTCAATTGTTAATGGTAGCATATCATATGATAAATCACCACCTGTTTGCATAGTTTCATTATTATTTTTTTTTATATTTTGTATATTAGAAAAAGCATAACTATCAGCACTTCGTCTTAAAGTTTCCATTGGTATTAAATCTAATACATTAAAAGTAAATTTGTTTTCTAGTTCAATTAAATAATCAGCATCATAATAGTTATCTTCACTGTCTAAAATAGCTGATTCACAAATGTCTTCATTAATTAATTGTTTTACTTTTTCCAAACGATTTGCAATTTCATTAAATGAAACTATTGTAATACTATCATCTGTATATAGTTTAAATAAGTTGACAGATTCTTCTGGTGCTACTGGTTCTATTTCTGGTGCTACTAGGGTTCCTTGTAAATTGCGTTTTCCGGTTTCTGAATTATAATATTCTGTAGCAGTTATCTCCGGTTCTTGTTCTGTTTTTCGTTGTTTATAAGGTGGTTCTGTTTCAGACATTAATACTATAATATATACATAAATTATTATTTATATATTATTCTTATTGTTAGTTATTTTATTTAAGCAACTGCTATATTTACTTCATTCCCTTTATAATATCCTGTATCTACTAAAGCCTGGGTATACTCTGGACCACCCCAATTTGGATCCATTGCGTTATCACTATAAAGCATATTATAATTTGAATTCTTAACTGCATCTAACGGGGTCATTTGTCCTACATAATAACTCGTTTGATCATATGCTGGATATCCACCTTGATTATATGGAGGATCATTACGAGTCGCATCAACTAAAGGAGTATATCGTAATGGAGGTGGAACGGGGGGAGATGGGGGTAAACCGCCTTGAGGATCAGAAACACTTGGTCTTGCTTTGTAAACACGATTACCTTGAGCATCATAACTATTTTGTAAATATAATACAGGGCATCTAATGCCAGCACCACGTTGCCATTCTAAAAATTCAGTATATTCTTCTAAATCATTAAATTCAATTGGATTAACTCCGGGAACTTCGGCCAAATTAGTGTTATATAAATAATATTTGGAGCCTTTTTGAATTAAAAGATTAGGACAACGCATTTCTCCATTGTTAGTTGTTAAACCTTCAAGTAAATGAGGTTTTCCGGCATAATTAATGTAAAAATATAATCCGGCTAAAAATAATACAATCATTATAATCATTTTTATTCGATTTTTATCCATTTATATTTATAATATATAAAAATATAAATTATTTTGTTAGTTAGTTGATTTATTTATTCTGCAAAATTCTGGTAAAGGACCTATCTTATAGCAATTCATATCATCCCATTTACCTGTTTGCCAATTATATTGTTTTTTGCCAGTTTGTCTACTAAATTGAACTCCATCAATGCCAAAACCAATTGTATTTAAGAACCCGCCTCTTTTTTTATTTATTATTTGTCTTTTTTTTGTTATTTTATTTTGAGTAGCTCTCTTTTTTATAGGATTAGACGTTCGTTTTTTAGTAGCTCTCTTTTTTATCTGCTTTAATGCCCGTTTTTTAGTAGCTCTCTTTTTATTCAATTTGCATTTTTTGGTAGCTCTCTTTTTCTTATTTCTACCACCAGTTATTTCAGTTGATTTATATACATAATCAAATGCTTCATCTAATTCGGGTGAAGGATTTGCTATGCGTTCATCTACTTTTTTAGCGAACTCTGTTTTATATTCATTTATTTTGTTAGTTTCTTCTTGCGAACTAACATTAGGAAACATTTGATTTAAATGTATATTCATACGATGTAACATATAATTATGATAAAAATTTATGTTAGCTTGTCTATTATCATTTAATGGTTCGCCATCAGATATTTGCAATTGATCATACCACTCCTTTGTAAACTTATTAATTAATTCATCATAATCTATATTAAAAATATTATTAATAATCGCATACAATTGCATATATTTATTTTCTGTATAAACCGGTTGACCTTCAAATGTTTGAGATAAGTCGCCTAATAATGTCCACATACGTTCATATGCACCTTTAGGACATGATAAATTAACTCCTCGATTATAAGATACAGTTGTTTCTCTAATGATACCTCGAACGTATGAATCTATAAAATTTGCTGGCTGTTGAGAAACAAATGATAAAACTAACAAAAGAAACTCAGAAAGCAACATTGTATCATATCTAATACGCGTAAAATTTAAATAGCGAAAACATTCTCTAAAAATATGTTCTAAATCTTGTTTGTATTTTTCTTTATCAGATTCATCAACATAATTATCTATAAAACCCATTAATGTATTTTTTAAAAATTGCTTAAATAGTTCATTATCATTAACATTAATTTTGTTACTTTCATTAAATTCATTTGCTGATGTATTAGTTGCAATAAAATTTCGCAAAAAATTTATTAAATCTGTTTTATTTATTCTTTTTTCATAATTATGAATTTCCCATGCATCATCTTGTGTTTCATCTCGTCTGTTATCTTGTCGTAAAAGTGTTGAACGTGTTGCAGTAGACTGTATTTGTTCATCATCATCTGTTGGTATATCTATGTCATCTTCATTATCACTAGTAACTGATTCACCATCATCTTCAAGTTGGTTCATTACAGTTTGTAATAAATCAGAATATGCTTCAGATAATTGAAGACCCCATGGATTTGTTGAATTTGTTAGTTGTCCTTGTTGATTTGTAAATTCTAATAATCTACTTAAATTAGTATAATAGTCATCAGAATATGCAATATTATTATTTTCTAATTCCTCAAAATTTTCATCACTTGGACTAATCATATAAAATATATTAAGAACAGGTCTTACTCCATCATTAATACGTAATATTTGTTGCGGAGTGTAATGTGCAAGTTGTTCATATGTAAGTATATCAGTAAACGGCAAAACCACTTCTAATTCGTCATCCGCATTTTCCGCACGCACACCTCCATTTTGTCGCAAAACATCCAATTGTAAATTATATTCATGTAGTGTCATATCTATCAATGAACCGGGAGTTATTTGTGTTGACATATTTGCTGCTGGGCGTCGCTCTTGTTGAATGTTTGGTCTTGATATTGTAGTTGGATTATTATACATGAGGTGTCGACTTAAATTAGTTATTGCTGCATATAATAATACTCCATGTTCTGTAACGAAGTTAGTTAATACACCATTTTCATCTGTATGAAGCAATAACATTCTTAATGTTTGCATATAATTAAAGTTTCCTCCATCTCTAAAATTACTTGAACTAGGATTTAAGGCATAATATAGAGATTGAGGACTTGAAGCAGTATTTGCCATATTGGTAATTTCATCTGGAGACATATTTGCTAATCTAAAATATGAATATTGTTCCAATTCATCGGCTGGTGTTACCAGTGCACCATTTTCACGAACTCCACCCATTAATGTCAATTCGTTAAAATGTCGCATATAATTGCCTAATATAGATGATATGTATTGATTAACATTATTTGTGCGTTGTCTAGAAGATGGCTGAAGTTCACCTTCATTATCATCTTCCCTTCTGCGTTGGCTATTATTACTCATATTATATATTCATATAAAAATATGTGTATTTTTTTTTCTTATAAAAATATATGATCGTTAAACACATTAAAGATAGTTCTAATGTAGCCGACATAGATAAATACGTTGGAGAAGGTAAAAATGTTTTTATTTTAGTTTATATGGTTGGTTGTGGTCCTTGTAATGCAACTAGACCGGAATGGGCTAAATTAGAATCTGCGTTGAAAGATCAATATGCAAATAATGATGATCTAGTTGTTATTGATGTTGATCAAGAATTAATGTCGCAAATAAAAAGCATAGGAGATGTAGAAGGTTTTCCAACAATGAAATATGTTAAAGGAAATAAAATAGAAAACTATGAAAATAGTGGACTTAAGAATACTGATAGATCTGTTGATTCATTTATTAATTGGATTGAATCAAAGATAACTAACACAATTGCAACAGATAAAACAAGTTCACCTCATCACGTAGTAAAACGTTTGTCTTCAGCAAGAAGTCGAAGTAAAGGACGAACTCGTTCTCAAAAAGGCGGTTGTGGATGTTCATTATGGTCTAAGAAAGGAGGAAAAAAATGGACTCGTAAATATAAACGCAGTATTAATTGTAAAAGACCCAAAGGTTTTTCACAAAAACAATATTGCAAATATGGACGTAATAAACGTTAAAATAAATATATTAAAAGTATAATTATAATATATTTAAATGTGTCGTAAGGCTAATTGCACAATTAATATATGTAATTGTTGTTCACGATGTTTGTGTAATTATTCATGTTTTGATTGTTATGATCATCATAGTTTTAAATATTCTCAAGGAACCTCAAGAGAAGAAGAGTCTTCTTCTGATGTTAGACATAAATTTGTTTGTTTCCCTTGTAGAAGAGTTTGGAAATCATATACAAGTAAATATATTTGTCAGCAAATCAAAAAAACACATAAAAAAGAAGATTTAATAAAGTTAGTTCCAAATATATTTAAACAAGATGCAACAAGAGAAGAGATAGAAGAAGCAGAAAGAAAATATAATATATCACGTGGTTCATCTGCTTGGGGAGCAAAAATTTATGATAAACGAAACCCAGCTTATGATTGGACAAATAGATGGCCAAAATGTGCAAAATGTGGAAAAGATGCATTATCCGTTGGTCGTAATTTTAGACATTGTAGAACAGAAAAAGAATGGATAGAAATGGAAAAAAAAGTAAATGCAGGAGAAATAGATTTAGAAAATGATTTTCGCGAATATCCGAGAGAAGGAATGGATGTAATTCCAAATATAAATTTTGGTGAGAAGATAAAGCAAAAAAAAGAAAGAATACAGAAAGAAATAGATGAAGAGCATAAAAGAGAAATTGAAAAACAGGAACAAATATATAATTTATAAAAATAAGTATTTAAATACAAATTAAGTAGTTTAATATATTTGCGCAAAAATAAAAAATTGACATTATTAAAACAATATAAAGACTTACATATAAATATTATATAGTAAAAAATGTTTAAGAATAGTGTAGCCGTATTACCATTATCCGTTATTATTATTGTTCAAGGTTCTTGGTGCACACTTGGTGCTTATCGCGGACATAATCATTATATGTCTCTTCCTATGACGAAACCAAAGAATAATTATAGCCCATTTAAAGATATGGCTTGGAGTTTAACTGGAATTATTGCTTATGGTGGATTAATTACAACACCATTTGTAATTGCGAAAGAATTAAATAGACTAAAATCAACCGATCATAACAATTATGAATATAATGAATTGTTTTAATTAATATATAAAACATATTTAAAGATTTAACTGTAAATAGATATATAAATAGATAAATGAGTTTTAGTAGATTCGCTAAAAATTATGCAAACCAAATAGCATTTGTAGGTTATGTATCCTGGGGTTCATTAGGTATGTATCGCGGTTATCAACGTTATAAATATGAAATAAATAAATCATACAATGATTATTTAATTAGAATAGAAGAAAATAAAGAACGTCTTTCTAAAGGACAATATGAATATAGTGTTGGTAAACCAAAACAATTTTATTATACTCACGCTTTTTTATTTTCTTCATTTATTGGTCTAGTATATTGTGTTCCTCCATTTATTCCATTTATGTTAATTAGAGAAGTAGAACGATTAGAAATAAATGTTAGAGGAATACATCAAACAGATAAAGAAAAATATTATGATATCATATGGTAAAATTTTTTATAAATTAAATATACTTTTTATTAAATTATATTTAATTTTATTTATATTCTGATAACGAAACTTCTTTTGAAATTTTGGAAATAATTTTGCCAAAATTTTTGTTAGTTTCTTCTTTATCGGACCCACACATTGAATTTGAAACTATATTCAAAAACATATCATTTTTTCTTGAATCAGCTTGATTACATCCTGGATTCGCTTTTTGCCATTCCATAATATTTTGTATATTTTTATTTGCAACTTCTTTAATTGCTCTAAGAAGTAATGGTTTGTCATCTAATTCTTTATTCCATTCATCGTCGCTTTTAATATAAGTTACTTCACGTTTTGTGTCAGTGCAATGAATAGGTCGCCTAGTGATTTCCATTGTATTTAATTTATTAATAATAATATTACTAATACCTTCAGCATATCCAACGCGTCCAACATTTTCAAGATCTTGTAATGTAGGTTGAATAGATTCAATAAAATCATTAATACTCATAGCATTTTTGCATGTTTCATTTAAAAATACTTGAAGATTAAAAGTTTTATTATTTGAATTAACATTGTTATTGTTATTGCCTACTTTTTGCACTAAATCTTGAATAGTTTTATTCTGTTCAACTAAAGTTTTTGATTGTTCAATAATAATATTTTTAAAATCCTTATTCTCATTGATTAGCGTCATAATTAATTCAGTTCCATTTAGATTGAGCAAATCATTTTTTTCCATTTTATTGGGTAATTTATCGTCACAAAATTTATTGCATTTTTTCTTGTGCTTACTCAAACTAGATGCGTGTTTATATTGCTTGCCACAGCATATGCATTGAAACGCATTATCGTCTTGGCACTTGTCGTTAGTCTCAGTTAGCCATCCCGCACTGACTTTATGTTTATCGGTTGCCAGATGTCTAATGTATTGACTATGTCTGCTTGTAGTATAATCACAAAATTTGCAATGAAATTCGGAACTTTTTGGAACTTTGATTTTTGCCGGAGTTAGCCACCCCATACTGACCTCGAAATTATCGTCTGATGAATTAATTTCATCTTCTTCATCTGGAACCAGTTTAGGTGTCGTTGTATTATGTAAATTATTGGAACTTTTTGGAACTTTAAAATTAGCCATTTTCTTATATTATGGCTAAATAAAAAAGTTCCGACATTTTTAACGCAAAAATTTATCGTCACAAAATTATCAACACATTTTGAAAATTTACACGATGTCAGTCACAACTCGACTTTTTTTGAAAATTTATTTAGGTTTTTGAAAATGGACATTTTTAAAAATGTCCAAAATCGATTTCCCAAAAAAACTTTTGAAAAATATCTGTTACTGAAAACCCTGCCATAAAAATGTAAATATTTTGTTAGCATATTTGGTTTCATATTTTTATTCATATTTTAAGTCCAAATTTTACGTCATATTTTTGGCCAAATTATGTCTTCAAAATTTTATTAACCATCTACGTTATTAATTTTTAACACCATAAATGGTAACATAAATTAATGTATATAATATATCCAAATTTTACGTCACAAATTTGGCCACAAATAATAAAATTGAAAATAAAAAATAATAAAGTTAATATTGCATAAATTACTATAACCAAATGGAATACACTTTTAAATTATTTGAATTTAACGTTTATAATGATAAGGGAGAAGATAATAGTAGTGATGATGAAGGGTTTAATCCCAATAAAGATACATCTAACTTTGTTATTCAATCATTTGGAATTAATGAAGCCGGAAAAACAGCTTCCATTTTTATTGAAGAATATAAACCATTCTTTTACGTTATGGTTGATTCCAATTGGGGACAAACCAAAAAAAGTGCATTTTACAATCATTTGAAGAATAAAGTTGGCACTTATTATGCTGATTGTATTGTTGACTGCAAACTAATTGAACGCAAGAAGCTATACGGTTATGATGCCGGTAAAAAACACAGATTTATTGAAATTAAATTCTCTAATGACAGAGCATTTAACAAAGTTAAAAATTTATGGTATCAAAATGCAAAGACAGAAGATGGAGCATTTGAACGTAAATTACTACCAAATGGATATGAATTTGATGGCACAAATATTTATCTATATGAGGCAAATATTCCACCACTTTTACGTTTCTTTCATATTCGTGAAGTTAGTCCATCCGGTTGGATTGCATTACCAATATCAAAATTAACTCAAATTACTGGATCAAATAAAAAAACAACATGTGATTATGAATTTGTAATCAATTATAAAAATATTATTCCTTTAACTCATAAAGAAGATAGAGTTCCTTATAAAATATTAAGTTTTGATATTGAAGCATCCAGTAGTCACGGTGATTTTCCGGTTCCAGTTAAATCATACAAAAAGTTAGCTACCGATATTGTTGATCACTTCTCAAAATTAAATGAAATAAATGTAATAGATTGCAAAAATAAATTACAAAAAATTATTAAAGCAGCATTTGGATTTGAACAAATGGATAATATAAATATAGTTTATCCAAAAGAAAAAATAACCAGTTTGCAAGATTTAGAAAAACGCACAGAAAATTGGTTAAAAACAAAAGTTAGAGATAGAAAAAATACAACAAATGATGAAGCATGTATTGAAATGTTATTTGAACAAGCAAACAAAGCAATTATGGCAAAAGATGACAACAAAAAAGAAACAAAAGATGATGATAATGACGAATCAGATGGCGATGATACTGATGATGAAGATTCAGATAATGATATTGTCGATTATGAACCAGTTGATAATGTAGTTAATGCTTATGATATGATGATGCAACAATTGACTACTAAAACATATGTAAATAGAGAATCAACAATAGTTGATATAATGTGCGATAAAAAATGTCAACGTGAAGACAAATTATCTGAATTAATAAGATCATTACGTAATAATTTTCCACAATTAGAAGGCGATAAAGTTACATTTATTGGTTCAACATTTTTAAGATACGGTGAACAAGATCCTTATTTAAATCATTGTATTGTTTTAAATAGTTGCGATAATTTGACAGCACAAGTAGCAAACTCCCAAATAGAAACATATAATACAGAAAAAGATGTTTTACTTGCGTGGACAAATTTAATACAACGTGAAAATCCAGATATTATAATAGGTTATAACATATTTAGTTTCGATTATGAGTTTATGTTTCGACGATCACAAGAATTAAATTGCACTGAAGATTTTCTTAAATTATCTCGCAATAAAGATGAATTATGCTCTACATTTGATTACAAGAATCCCAATAAAATTGATATTGATCGCAGTTCCATAACATTAGCATCTGGAACATATGAATTAGCAATTATTAAAATGAATGGTCGCCTGCAAATTGATATGTTAAATTGGTTTCGACGCACTGAAAATTTAACTTCATATAAATTAGATCACGTAGCAGGCCATTTTATTGGAGATAACGTAAAAGGTCTAACACATTTATACAATAATGAAAAACAAGTAACTCGAATCTCAACAACAAATATGACTGGATTACAAGTAGAAAGTTACATTCATTTTGAAGAAATAAATCATAGCAGTGATACATATAAAGATGGAGCAAAATTTAAGGTAATAAATGTAAATGTAGGTGAAGGTTGGTTTGAGATTGAAGGTGAAGAAAAACCATATGCAAAAACAGTAAAATGGGGATTAGCGAAGGATGATGTAACTCCAAAAGATATATTTCGTTTAACAAACGAAGGTGCAAGTTCAAGAGCAATTGTTGCTAAATACTGTATTCAGGATTGTAACTTAGTGCATTATTTATTTACAAAAGTAGATGTTATAACAGATTTAGTTGAAATGGCAAAGTTATGTAGTGTGCCGATGAGTTTCTTGGTATTTAGAGGTCAAGGAATTAAATTAACAAGTTATGTTGCGAAGAAATGTAGAGAAAAGGGAGTATTGATGCCAGTCATAAATAAGGGTAATAAAGATGATGCATATGAAGGTGCTATTGTTTTAATACCAAAATGCGGTTTGTATCTTGAAGATCCAAATTGTGTTGGTGATTTTGCGTCATTATATCCAAGTTCAATGTTGTCTGAAAATTTATGCCCAAGTAGTAAAGTATGGACTAAAATATTTGATATGGCAAATAATTTGATTTCAGAAACTGGAGTAAAAGATGAAAAAGGCAATTATATTTATGATAATTTACCTGGAATTGAATATGTTGATATTAGATTTGATACATATAGATGGGTTAGATTAAAGGGTCCTAAATCACGTCCTCAAAAAATTAAATCAGGATACAAAATTTGCAGATTTGCTCAACCAGTTACAAATGAAAATGGTGCTGAAGAAAAAGCAATTATGCCTTCTATTTTACAAGAATTACTTAAAGCCAGAAAAGATACCAGAAAATTAATTCCACAACAAACAGATGAATTTATGAAAAATGTTTTAGATAAACGTCAATTAGCATATAAAGTTACTGCAAATTCATTATATGGACAATTAGGCGCAAAAACCAGCACATTTTATGAACCTGATATTGCTGCATCAACTACTGCAACTGGTAGATTGCTTCTAACTTTTGCAAAAAAGGTTGTTGAAGAATGTTATGCGGATACAGATATTGACACCAAATATGGTATGGTAAATACAAATGCAGAGTATGTGTATGGAGATAGTGTTGCAAATTATACTCCAGTGTATGTAAAAGTAAATGATACAATTAATATTTTAACAGTAGAACAGTTAGCTGAAAAATATGGAAATAATAATTGGGTTAAATGTAGTGAAATAGGTAAACAAGATAAAGAGTTTTGTGAATTATCAAATGTTGAAACATGGACGGAACAAGGTTGGACAAAATTATTTAGAGTTATTAGACATGAATTAGTTTCTCATAAAAAAATGATGCGAGTATTAACACATACAGGATGTGTTGATGTTACAGATGACCATTCTTTAGTAAGATCAGATGGAACAGAAATATCTCCAAAAGATATTGAAATTGGAACTGAATTATTGCATAAACAATTACCATTATTTAATGAAAAAATATCGTTAATAACTAAAGAAGAAGCGCAAATTATGGGGTTCTTCTTTGGAGATGGAAGTTGTGGAAATTATACTTGTGAATCAGGAAAAAAATCATCTTGGGCATTAAATAATTCATCATTAATACTTCTTAATGAATATTTAAATTTATGCAAGTTAGTATACACTAAATTAAATTGGAATATTTTAGACACTATAGATAGCTCTGGAGTTTATAAATTAGTTCCATTAAGCAATAAACAATATGGTCAAATAACAGAATTTGTTTCATTTTACAGAAATAAAATGTATAATGGTCAAAATAAAATTATACCGATAGAAATATTATATGGAAATAATGAAATTAAAGCAGCATTTTGGAAAGGCTTATATGATGCTGATGGAGATAAGGATAAAAATGGATATATTCGTATCGACCAAAAAAGTCAACTAAGTGCATCTTTTATATATATATTAGCAAATAATATGGGCTATTCTGCTTCAATAAATACTAGAAATGATAAACAAGATATTTATAGAATAACATTAACAAAACGAACACAAAGAAAAAATCCAATTGCTGTTAAAAAAATATATAATATTAGTTATCAAGGTTATGTATATGATTTAACTACAGAAAATCATCATTTTGCAGCAGGTGTAGGAAATATGATTGTGCATAATACGGATTCTGTATTCTTTAAATTTAACTTAACTGATAAAGAAACAGGCGAGAGAATTGTAGGCGATAAGGCACTTGAATTATCAATTGAAATAGCACAAGAAGCGTGTCATAATGTTTCAAAAGTGTTAAAGCAACCTCATGATTTTGAATATGAAAAAACATTTATGCCATTTTGTTTATTATCGAAGAAAAGATATGTTGCAATTAAATATGAATTTGATCCAAAAAAAGGCAAAAGAAATGAAATGGGAATTGTATTAAAAAGACGTGATAATGCTCCAATAGTAAAAGATGTATATGGTGGTGTAATTGATATTCTAATGAAAGAAAAAAATATACAAAAAGCAATAGATTATGTAAATAAATGTTTACAAGATTTAGTTGATGGTAAGGTTCCAATTGAAAAATTAATTATAACAAAGTCATTGCGATCATTTTATAAAAATCCACAAGGAGTAGCACATAAAGTATTGGCAGATAGAATTGGACAAAGAGAACCAGGTAATAAACCAACATCAGGTGATAGAGTTCCATTTGTATATATAGTAACAAAAGCTCCTCCAAAAGGTCAAAAGGTTTTGCAAGGAGACAAAATAGAAACTCCATCATTTATAAAGGAAAACAATTTGAAAATAGATTATTCATTTTATATTACTAATCAGATAATGAAGCCACTTTTACAATTATTTGGATTAGTATTGGATGATATGTTAATGAATCAAAAACCGCCGCGTAGAGTATTAGCAAATGAAATAAAAAATAAGACAAAAATGTTTAGAGATATAATAGAAAAAAATGGAGATTTAAATGAGGAAGAGAAAAAACAAGAAAAGAAATTTATAAAAGAAAAAGATAAAATGGTGAAAGAATTAATATTTGATAAGTATTTGAGAGAAACAGAAAATAAAAAAGCAGGAAATCAAAGTATAGTTAGTATGTTTAAAAAAAACATAAAATAAATATATAATTTTATTTATATTTTTAATAATATAAATAAAATATGATTTAATATATAAAATAATTACTTAAACATTTTTTTTGCTTTAGCAGCAGCCTTTGCCTTAGCTAACTTAAGTTGAGCTTGTAATTGTTTAATCAACTCTAATTCATCTTCATCTTCATCATCACTACTGTTATCTTGATACCAAGATTCATTTTCAAATTGCTTTAAGTTTGTATTAGTTCTGTGAGTATCATTATAAATATCCCATAATCGATTATAGTCAGCAAAACCTTCTTTATCTAATTTATACATAATAGCGTTGGGTGTGCGTTGATGCTTTTCGGAGATTTGATCAATAGACCATTGTAATAATTCATATTCGCGTTGTAGTTGTAAAGTTTCAGGAATAGTCCATTTATTATAGTTTCTTTTGTGAGATGACATTGTATTATAATATATATTAGAATATTGTCTTTAAATAGATTTAAATATTAATTATTAGATCTTCTGGATCTTGTTCCATTATTGTTATTACTGCCATTACTGTTAGTTCTTGGTTCAATAATAGTTTCATATAATACATAATTTCCATCTGGACTATAATAAATTCTATCAGTTGAATTAGAATTTGTTAGTCCAGTCATTAATTGATTCAATAAATCATTGGTTAAAATAGGAGAAGAGTTATTTGTATTAGTTGTTGTGCTAGTTGTTGAGTTTGTTATTACTATGGGTTCATTGATTATAGTATCTGGTATATTAGATATATTTGTATTAGAATTTACTGTATTTGATGTATTCGTATTAGTTGGACGATAATCTCTAATATCATACCGACATACTGGACAACGCACATTATTTGCAAACCAATTATTAAACCCATTTGTTTCAAAAATATGTTCACATGGAAGCAATTGTTGAACTATTTGGTCATTATCAAATCTTTCTAGTGATATTGGACACGATTCTGAAGTTGGATTATTAATATCACCGTAACGAATTGTGCGAGATGCATTTTGAATTTGTTGTTGTGTTGGTCTTACTGGAACAGTAGTTGAAAAGAAATGTGATAATAAATCAATAAAATTAGTATTATTAGTATTAGTATTAGTATTATGTCTATTAGTATTAGTATTAGTAAAAGATAATGGAATATCTAAATATCGATTATTTCTGTAATTATTTCTGGAACTTGTTCTAGAATTAACTCTATTAAAATCATAATACAATTCATCTGTATCAAAAAATGGTCGATTACTTCTTTGAGATTGTGATTGATTGCTGTGTTGTTGCCCTTGAGTAACAATATCTTGAATATTGGCGCGAATTTCTTGTAACATAATTGTTAAACGTTCAATATGTGCACTTGTTTGATCATATTGACTAACATACATATTTAATAAACGACGTTGATCTGAAGATAAGTTATTAAGATATGAAGACATATATA
>JACCDO011190638.1_pt1 | contig 14023 bp, 5 predicted proteins | sample 7446101 | NCBI WGS metagenome assembly JACCDO01 (sample SAMN15323440, study PRJNA562643) | freshwater metagenome | isolation source: river surface water | place: USA:Blue River Watershed | collected 2017-08-16
AAGACCGGTAATTACATCCTTTGTGGATTCTGCATCAATATAGGTCGTTGCTTCCAGAACTGATGCAGTTGGCTTCAACCCTAGATAGACAGCAACAGCACCTGCCACATGCGGAGAAGCCATTGACGTTCCACTAATCGTGTTGGTCGCTGTCGGGCTTCCGAACCATGCGCCTGTTATCGCCGATCCTGGTGCGCTGATATCAACGCAACTACCTGAATTCGAGAAGCTGGATTTTGCATCGGTAATCATCGTTGCACCCACAGTAATTGCACTTGGCGCACTCGCTGGAGACTTGGTGCATGCAGCACCGTAATCATTTCCTGCTGCTGCAACTACAACTACACCCGCATTTGTTAAACGCTGGATAGCAGCGTTGACAGAGTTTGATTTATTTCCGCCGATAGAAAGATTTACAACTGCTGCTGTCTTTGAATTTGGATTCTCAGGGCTCAAAATCCAGTCAAGACCTGCAATCACACCGGCATAGCTACCAGAACCCGCGCAGTTCAAAATGCGAACGGAAACAATCTTTGCGTTCTTGGCAATTCCATAAGTTGTTCCAGCAGCAGTAGATGCCACATGTGTTCCATGGCCGTTGCAATCAGTGATGCCCACTCCATCAGCAATCGCTGTGTACCCAGATGTGGAAAGTCGATCACCAAAATCACTATGCGGATAGACACCGGAGTCACCGATATAAATTGTTGCGCCAGCGCCTGCGCTGCGATAACCATACGCACTCACCGCACCCGCCGAACCAACCACACCACGTTGATCAATACGATCTAAACCCCACGATGGAGTCGGAGATTGTGTATTTTGGATTGCCGAACCAATAACTGGCTGATCTTCTTCCACAGTCAACACATTCGGAATCTTGGCAAGAAGTCCTGCTACCAACTTAGGAATTTCAACCACATAGCCATCAAAGACATAGCTGTACTTGTTTGTTAACTTTCCACCAGCCTTAACAACTGCAGCTTCAATTGCAGCTCGCGCAGATGGCGTTACCGAAATGATGTATTTGCCCTTGGCGCCTAAATCAATCGCTGATGCCGGAACAGTTGTCATTCCCATCGAAAAGATGAGTGTTGCAACAAATGTGGCAACGCGAAATTTGATAAAGGTGGTCTTTTGCATATGCACTCCCTGGGCGGCTCGGTCTTTACCCAATGCCCAAAATGGTAGGTGAGCCCACTGACATCTCGGCAGAGATTGGCTGAAATTCAGATAAATAATCTGTTTTTACGCTCAAGTGGTGAGCTTTTCACGCTGTGCAAGGACCGCATCGATATCGATCTTGCGACCGTACCTGAACTTGGAATCAAAAACCATGGGACCCGAATCCCGGAAAATCTGCGAAATCTGCCGTGAAGAAAGAGTTGAATCTAGATTGCTCAAACGCATCCATTGGCTGGCTGCAATAACCGTGGCAACAGATGTTCCAGTGGCATTGGTGCGAATACCACCTGGTGACAGTGCTGAGAATGTCCCAGCTGCAAAAAAATCATTGAGCGCCGAATCATGATTGGAGTAAGGCGCAATGGATCCGTCCACACCCACAGCTCCAATCGCCATAGCAGCAGGGATACACGCTGGCCAATCTATGCGGCTCTTATCCCCTGAATTTCCTGTTGGAAGAAAGACTGGAATATCACTGTTGCGAAGTTGAACGAAGAGTTTTTCCAGTTCCAAGCTCTTTGGGCAGTAATTACGTTGTTGCAAAAGACCATGATGTCCCTGCGCCATCGCTACAGCGCCAATATTAAAGCGCTCTTTGTTTTCGTAAATCCATCGAAATGCTTTTGTGACTGTGGAATCAAAGACAGAAAGGCGTTGTCCGCGCTCGCTGTAGGCAATCAGACGAATTAGAACCAACTTAATTTGCGGATTGGTGCCAACTGCAATGCTGGCCATTTGCGTGCCATGGCCGGCACCTGAGAAACGGGCAATTGTTTGTGGAAGAGTCGCAGACCCAACACCTTCTTGAAATCCAACTCCATTTGGGCAGGCATACCAATCTAAGATACATACCTCGTGAAATACTGCGCCGTTAATACTTGGAATAGTCGTATCAAATCCAGTATCAATGATTGCTAGCGATTTTTCATTTTCAACTGCACTAGCTGCGGCAGCAGAAAACAGAGCACACGAAAGGGATAGAGCAATTCGAAGCCACATAGCCCTGAGAATAGATAGGCGCACTGACATCACTTGTAAATCTGGCGGAGCGAAGCACGGCTTCGCACCATCTAACTTCGGGTAAGTTTTTTAAAGAACTCCTTGCCACCTGAATGCACAATCTCTTCCTTGCTACCGCAGATGATGAGTAGATCTCTGGCTCGCGTAATCGAGGTATAAAGAATGTCTTTCTTACGCTCAGGCTCTTTCCAGCCGTTCATCGCGATAACTACTGCGCGGCGCTCGAGCCCTTTAAAGCCGGTCGTTGTGCAATGGTAGGTGGCATCTTCTTCAAAGAACTTCTTCCAATACACGCGACTCGCAGCCCCCTCGCCCTCATTCCGCTGGATGGGGTGACGAGATCCAGTCGTGAGCACGCATATATCGCCTGGATCCCATCCCTGTGAGATGAGTAGCTCAACTTGTTCGTCTGCGGTTTTTTCAGCAGCGGTAGTTTCACATTCAACCCACTGCACCGGAGGTCCATCAAGTCCAGACAGTTGAATCGGTTCTTCAACGCAGATTGCTGCAAGTTCTGCAATCGGAAGTGAGTTTCGCAAATTTGTTGTCAGGTGCAACTTAGTTTCTTGCAGCGGAATATCTGTAGCCTGGCGAAATATTCCCTGTCTGATATCACCAAATGCATAGATACGGCCGCTATCTAAATCCTTCAAAGAACTCAGAACTACGCTCCACCAATCTGCATGAAAGTCTTGTGCTTCATCAATAACAACCGTGTCATATTTAAGTTCTGTTGGCATATCTTTGAGATGCTCAACTAATAGTGCAGGAAGCTTGACGTCCCAAAAATCGTCACTTGCTTCCACGGTAAATGGCATATTCCATTTATTTCCAAGTGAATGCAGCGTTCCAATGTGGGTTGGGCGTTGATTTTCTGGCATAGCCTCAAATCTTCTGCGGATATATTCAGAAAGACCGAAGTTGTAGCAGAGAAAAAGTACTCTGTCGCCAGCCTTAGCTCGTCTTCTAGATTGTTCTATAGCTACAAAAGTTTTACCACAACCGGCTGAACCTAAGATTGAAAAACGGGGCATGGCCTTACAAAGGTCCAATATCGAATACTGCTCCTCCGTTAGGCGAGCAACTTCTTGCTCGCGCTCTTCTGCCAACTGAGTCAGCGTCTTTTGTGCCGAAAGTGGCACGCTGAGCGCTTGCAAAATGCTGAAAATTTCAAGTGCAGTGGGTCGGAAATTTTGATTGAGTAAGTCGCTAGAAATTCGATCTGCAAGAGTTGCCATGTCTACTTCGTCATGAATAGATGAGCGCGCAATAGTTGGTCGCGAGTATGCACTTGGAATGTCTGCATAAGGCAGAACAACTACTGGACGTGCTGCAAAATGTTGGACGCTGCTTTTCTTTGATAAATATCGCTTCAGTGCATGCATATTACGTAGAGCCTGCCCCATCGGATCTATCTCTCGCTTACCTTGAGCATCTCGCTGAATAAATGTGGAATCTTCTTGAGGCTGAACATCACCGCCTTTTATCTCTATAACAGCAACACCAACTTCTGGCACAAGCACAATTGCATCCATCTCAAACTCAAGATTGGGTTCCAAAATTTTAAGGTTACAGATAACAACTGCATCCACAGGCAATTGCTCCATGAGCGCATTCCAGACAACCTTTTCTGACGGATCTGCAAAGATTCGCTGAGCTGGATACGAACGGGGAGCCATAAGGCAAAGGTATTGCCTCACCCATAAGTTGTCACGACAACGAGCGCAGAAACTCCCTCACTGCAAAGGTGGCTCGCACATCATCTCGGTTATAGAGATCCAGCCATTCGATTGCCGCATCGCGCTCAGATTGTGAAAGAGATTGATTAATGGCATCTCTATATTTAAAGAGTGAATTTGCTCCTCCGGCCGCATCAACTTTCCACTCAAACTTTGCAAACTTAGCTAAATCCTTAATTGAATAAGACATGGTTGGAAAAGCATATTTTTGCGCGATGGGATATAAATCAACTAAATATTTCTCTTTAAAAACCTCTAAATCGCTTAGCGTTGGGACATCTCCTCTATGAGAGTGTCGTTCTGCAAACTTTTTCCACCACGAATACTCATGGGGTGAATAATGAAATATCTTTATTGATTTCCCGCCAATTTCCGCTTTTGTAATCTCTTCCTGCAATTTCATCCACATACGTGAAAAAACAGAGTATTCACCTTCCTCTGTATTGGAATAGTCAAAGAATGTATCAATTGCTGCCGATCGCCAATCCTTGTCTTTTGTACGATCGTGAATTCCATATCCGTAGAGATAAAGGCGGTCTTCACCCATGGGCTCATCGAGTTCTAACTCTCGAAGCGCTTCCATCGAATTTTCTAAGTCGATATCGATTTCGATATCTGCTTCAGGAATCTCGACTGGCTCTGATGGATCAAGCAGTTCGGGTTCACCTGTATTCCATACGCGAGCTCTCACTTGCGCAGCGACCATCGCCTCGTTCTTGGCATCTGATTCCAGTAGTTGGCGAATGCTCTGTAACTCAGGAAAATGCTTTGTCGCGCTGAGTGGAGTAACTCTGGCAAGAAGCGTGACATGACCACTTCCTTCATCAAATTCCTTCATCTCTTGAAGGCAGGTTGATTTATATTTACAGACGGTGCAGCCCATTTTCCCTGAGGAATTTACTGGGATAACACCTGACTTCTGTGAAAGGTCTTCATTCTCAATCAAAGATAGCCGAATTACTTCACGAGCAGTTGCAAACTTCTCTTCATGGTCTTCAAGGAATAGACCTTCGGCTTTGCCCATCACGACTTCTGCAAGGCAAGCCCAGGCAATTTCTTCTATATCGCGGCCAATAATGCCGACCCACAAGTCGTCAGTATGGATCCCTATCCCTTGAAAATGGCGGGTGTAATGCGCAAGCTGATGTAAGTCGTTGTAATCGAGTCTTCCAAATTCAGCGCTTTCAAGTGATGGTTGAGGATGAGAAATCGCTGAGCGAAACACTTTATTGGATTTATTGCTCTCTATCGCCTTGTGGCTCTTGATATCCACCGGTGCCCATGCGGGCGCGCCGTCAGCTCTGACTCCAATTCGAACCATTAAATCTGGCTTGCTTGCCCGAATATTTGGTAGAAACTCCCTACCTAAAGCTGCTGCTAACTCTCGTTCCGCAATTTCACGTATGTAGCCCCCGGCAATAATTTGTACACCTGGATCAAGTAACGCTCTCACTGTCTCTCGTTCAATCTCATCTGAATTCTTCTCTTGATTTATTTCCACAAATCCCGCAGCGACTTCTTTGAGTCGGGCAATAACTTTTTTCTCATGGGCAAAGCCAAGATCTTTAAATGCCTCAATAACCGGATCTAGCGGATCAGGTTGGAGTCCAGGAAAAGCATTGGGCGCATATTTTTTATGTAACAGTTCATGGCAATAGATTGCGGTGCGCGAATCCAATCTCATCACGCAAGGTTATTACCATATATGGCTGAGTCAATACTCATGGCGGAGGCAGTTCTGCTTTGTTAACTTCGAATGGCTTGTAGGTAATCCTCACCTTGAGATAGCCGACCATTTTGAAGTGCAAATTTCAGCGCCATATCAAGTCGCTGACTAATTGCTGCGGATACTTTTGCTACACCAAACAATCTGGACACTTCCTTGAGAAGCTGTTCAGGACGCATTCCTTGTGCAACATCACAAATATCTCTCATGGCATTTGAAATTTCACAGAGAGAAATATCCTGAATATGCCGCAATGAATTCTCAGTTCCTCGTCTCCACTCCTTAAAGGTGAAGAAAGTTTCACCTACTGGATAGATAAAGCCTTCGTCATCTCTCTGGTGAGCCGCAAGAGGGACGCTATTTATTGCACCTGCCCGTGTTCCAACGACACGACTGAGACCAAAGCAGGATCCAATAAACTTTGCAAAACGATCTGAACTGACTGGTCCTTCAGCATCTGTTAGCTGCTGGGCGAGCTTGCCAATCGCAGCGCGAACTTGCTGATGATACAAAGCATCTAGATAAGACTTATCTCCGACATAGACCGGATCAAGTGGAGTCCATTCTTCGATTCTCTTTAAAAGCTGATCAACCAGATTTTCTCCAGTTTCAACTACTTCAGGAGCTAGTGTTGTAAAGATAGGTTCTATTGAAGCCTTCTTAGTAACTTTTGCCTTACGAGCAGGACCTGCAGCGAGTGTGCGCTCATATACCTCTTTAATCCGTGCAACTTCATCTGCTGGATTGCGCAACCAGGACGCTAACCAGATTCGCTCAATCGCTGGCCATCCCATTTTTTCTCGCAAGAGTGAAACAGAAAGACAATCGCGATCTGAGACAGTTTCGCGAGAATTCCAACGTGGTCCATCAAGCAAGATTCCAAGAAGCGCCTGCGAACTATCGGTTGGAGAGTAGATAGCGATATCGACCTTGAAATCACTGAGCCCGATTTCTTCAACAGCATTGAGCCCAGCATCGCGTAGCGATTGAAGAATCTGTTTACGCATGCGATCAGGATGCGACTCGCGTGTGACATAAACGCCTGACATATCGTCATCTTCCTTATTCGCCATCTTAAGGAATTGAGCAAGGTGGTTGATGCCTACCGAGCCAGATTTTCGATTAAGAAGTTCATCTGGCTTAAATGAGCAGAAAATTCTTACTTGTTTTCGAGCGCGGGTAATCGCAACATTTAAACGTCGCTCACCACCTGCGTTATTAAGTGGGCCAAAGTTCAAAGGTAAATCGCCCTTGAGATTCTTACTAAATGCCACCGAGAACAGAATTACGTCACGCTCTGAACCTTGAACGGTCTCTAGATTCTTTACAAATATTTCTTCACCACCAACTCCCTCTGCGAGAGCTCGCTGAATATCCGGATTAGTTGATTGGGCTAGGCGACTTTCAATCTCTTCTTTTTGCGGCTTATTAAAGGTCACAATGCCGATGGAATCGTTCTGATTTGCTGGGTCCTTGAGGCGCTGTGCAAGGTATTCCATGATGGCATCAATTTCAGCAGGGTTGGTTTGCTTAGGGCCAAGTCCCTTTTTGAGATCAATATTTTCCTGACGAATGAATTGGCCATTTGGCACATATTGAAAACTCAATCCTTTAAAGGATTTATCGGTAGAAGGCGATGGGAAAGAATTAAGTCTTCCTTCGTAATACTTCTTATTCGAGAAGGCAATTAGTGATTCATCTTCACTTCGATAATGCCAGTTAAGCATAATGTCTGGAACGCGAACCATCTCACAATGATCGAGAATACTTTCACTTTCGATTGCGAGTAATTCGTCAATTTCCTCTTCATCTTCAAATTCAAGATCAGCGGATTTAACCTGAGCAACAGAGGTAGGTGGCATCTGTTTTGAGTCGCCCACGACAATGACAGCTTCAGATCGTCCAATTGCACCAATTGCGTTGGCGACTCTGATTTGTGAAGCTTCATCAAAGACAACGAGATCAAAAGGCGGCAGAGCAGGATCAATAAATCGAACACATGAATCTGGGCTCGCCAGTACACAAGGAGTCACCTTCGTAATAATTCCCCAGTGTCTTGCCAAGATAGTTCTAATCGGAGAACGGCTCTTTGGCTGCTTCAAGGTAGCCACTAAATCTCCGATTGCACCAACCTTCATTGAGCTATCAAATCCTCGACGTGCCAGTAATTGTGCTCCGGTAACCCGTGGCAATCTTTCGCGGATATCGTTATGAGCAACTTCTAAATTCTTGATGTGGCTATTGATGGTCATGGCTTCAAATGTGTTGAATCCACGTTCTACAACAAGATTTCTTACTAAAGCATCGTAATATCCATTTAGAAAAGCGTTAGGTGCATCTACATAATTAACTACACCAGTCAAAATTTGATTGAGGGCTTCATCCAAGTTTGAGGATCTAAAAAGACTGCCCGCATCGTTGATAGTTATCCAGCGGGTCAATTGTGAGAAGGAGTGCTCAAGGCCATCAACTGCCCACGCAGCTATACAGTCTTCAAAACGCTTCCCAAAACTTTGGGCTCCGCGCCACAAGGCAAGAGATTTCTCATCAGACTCAATCACCATACAGAGTTGGGCTGCATCGCTTCCTAGTTGAATTAGAGCAGGCAAAGCACTTTGTAAACCTTCGGCCATGAACCGTTGTAAAGATTCCACCTTCACGTTTTCAGAAGATAGATACGTTGTGAGTTCATTTAATCGGGTCAGCATCTCATTCTGAGAATTTCGGACCTCGGCAACATAGAGATTCTGTTCAGAATCAAAACGAATGCCAGGAATATTGGAGAGCGCAACCTCTGCCTGCTTCTTACGAGCCTTGATGGAGCGCAACTTCTCAAGCATTGGAGTCACTTGTGTTTTATCGGATGTAATTGGAACACCAAGAATGGCAGTGACCTTTTTGAGAATTCCTCCCTGTTTAACCCCTCTTAAGAGCGCAAAGGAAGTATCTGCCAGTTGCGCCTTTGTAATCCAAGCCTCAACATCTAATGAGTCAAGTCTTGCAAGATCTACTCCTAGAGATTCAATGGCATCAGCCAAGACCTTCACACTTTCTCGCGCATTCTTCTGGGCATCACGAGAAGTTTGAGAAGTGAAATCAACAGTGGCTAAAGCGGTTGCTTCCTCATACTGCAACGACTTGATTAAGACCAAGTCCTCTAAAGAAGATACTTGAGACAGTAATTGATGGGCTCCGCTGTTGCGTTGCACTGCCTCATAGGATGTGCGCATCGAGCGGACTAGTTCTTTCAACTGTGATAACTCAGTGTCGGTGAGATCACGCGTTCTGGCAGATAGGGACCACGGGTTGAGCTGAGCAGTCCCAGTCTGTGGCCCCATCTCAGCAAGAGCTTTGCTGCACTTGAGAAGAGCATCCTTATCTGCAGTAGTGGAATTTGCAATGAACTCACCAGAGATAGGAATAGTTGCAACTCCTTGAACCGCTAACTTCTTATCCAACGCCGAATAAATAGACTCACCTAACCGGCTGACCTCATGTAGGCGATTGCGATACTTTTGAAGTGGTACTAGCGCTCCCTCATATTCGCCACGCGCTGTTTCAAACCCCACTCGATCAGCCGCGATGGCAATATCAATGACTGCTGCAAGTTGCTCTTTCACAACTTTTGGATTCATACCTTTATCGTGCAAATCCAAAGTAAAGGCGCCTAGCCCAGCGGCATCAAGTCGATTTTTTACAACATCAAGAGCATCTTTCTTCTCTGCAACAAAGAGCACACGCTTGCCTTGGCTCAGTGCCCGAGCCAAGAGATTAGTAATTGTCTGACTTTTTCCTGTTCCGGGAGGTCCCTGCAAGATGAAGGTTCTACCTCCCCTAGCATGGGCAATAGCTCTAGCCTGAGATGCATCTGATGAAATTGGTAGATGCGAAACCAAATCATCCAAATTATCTTCAATGGGCGTTGATACAGGATCTTTAAAATCCTCATTTGGAGTGCGAATAAAGTGTTTAACAAGAGGATTTTTCTCGAAGGTTTCCCAGTTATCTAGCAAGTCACGCCAGAGTCGATAGGTGCTGAAGTTGAAGAAGCCTAAAACTGCATTCTCATCAACACGAAAATCGAGAATTCCTGCATCCGCCAGAGATTTGCGAACATAGGCAAAAGTGCCATCAATATCGATTCCAGATTCATCTTCTATCAGATTCACCAAGTTATCTAATTTGACGCCTTCTTCCCGCAGTAACTTTTCTGCCAAAGAAAAATTAGGCATCACCTGGCTACCTTCATCAATGGTGAGGTAGAACTCGCGACCACGATTCTTTGAAGTCAGCGTCACTGGCACCAAAATCAGCGGCGAGCGCACCTTACGTTCACCTTGGGCTATTTTCATAGTCCAATTGAGCGAACCAAGTGCAAGGTATAGGCCGTTGCTACCTGTCTCTTCTAGGAATGTTTTGGCTGACGAGGCCATCTTGCGCAACTTATTTTTATGTTCTTCAGGTTTAAATTTGGTCAGCAGAATCTTCTTCGAAAGGAATTCAGCTAGCTCTTTACTGGCATCGCGATCTTGGCCAACTTGTCCGCGATCATCAAGTTCAACTGAACTACTGACAACACTGAGTGTCTGGCGATTCTGCAGTAAATCTTCAATAATTCCTAAAATCTCAGGAGCCGACAGTAGCGGTACACATGTCGATGGTTCTTTAAAACTAATCAGTGGGTTACGCGCACTCAGATCTAGTAGCGAATCAAGCCATTTGCGAACGACGGTAGGTACGTTGATTCCAACTGCACCTGCAGCAGCTCCTTGTGCTCCCTCGGCGCTTAATTGAGACTTCAGTAAATTGACGCTGAAATCGATTGGCTGATATTCAACAACCTGCGTTGTGCCATCAGGTGCGGTGAAGCTTGCAGGGAGTGGTCTAATCGGGCGCGGACGAAGTCTGCGACAACCAGCGATGTTGATGAGCGTGCTCTTGGCAGCATTTTCGCCCAAACTATTTACTCTTGAGAAATTGCTCCGAGATTCCCGAACCGCATCTGCGTAATTTAATTGTACGGGCCCTATACAGATTGTTGTTGTCTCAAAAAGTTCTATATAGCCGTTATCAATAGCATTGATTACTTCAGTAATGGCAACCTCGGTCCACCGTGGATGCTGCCCTTGTTCGGCAAAATACTCAGCTGTCCAGTAACCAACGAAAGCATGTCCAGGAATGACAGCGATGACTGGAAAGAGTCCTACAGCTTCGAGAAGCGCGGCGAAGAGAACTGCAGTATCAAGACATGTGCCTACCTTCTCCTGCAAAATCGTCTGCGCACTTCGAATGCGTTGTCCTGGGTAGGCATCCCAAGATGCCGGTGGGTTTGAATAAGTCAGTTGCTGCGCCACCATGGCTTCGTAAATCGCAGTCACCATAGGTCTGACATGGCTGAGCGCTTGGTATCCGCTTAGAAGTGTTGGTTCGCCCTTGCTTTGCAGAATGCGAACGGCTTCATCCAATACTGAACGAATCGCGGGGTGATTAGGCTGCACAAAGGCTGCAAGAATTTCTTGTGAATCTTCACTCCATAGCCAGGTATTGGGGCTGTGGAGCTCAATATTCCAGAGAGTTTCTGTAATTGAATTGCCATCTTCCTTCACCGCCAGCTTTAGCTCAGCCGGAACAGTATCTTTTTGTTGAAAGAGAAGATCTGAAGAAAAATCTAGATTGAGATTTTCAAATTGAACGGCATCGCTACCCAACGTTCCGATCTGCGCAATCCACGGTTGGGAAAGCGCCTGACCCAACGCCTCGATCGTAATTTCGATCGTGACGTTTGTCGCTATGCGTCCTGTCGTAGATTGAACCAAGAGCGAGCGGATAACTGACTTGCCATTAAATGCTGTGGCATAGGTGATGAAATCATCTGCGTCGATGATGAATCTGTAGCCACCGCTGACTTTGTTATCCAACTTGGCCAAGACATCCCCCTAGAAATAGTCCCGAAATTCTAATCCTCAAGATGGAACCTGCATAGACGTACGTGAAATCACAGTTTCCTGCTATCGGTGCTCCATGACTACAGTGGTCATCCAGTCAGGAACATATGTTGAATAAGTAGGTGTGGTTAGCACCGCTAAGTAAAGTATCGAGCCAACCGGTTTGGCTTCTGGCCAAGGAGTAGCACCATCAGTCAAAGTGACAATGATGTTTGCACGAGGGCGTATCTTCAGAGATTCTGCGATACCTACTCCCATATCGGTTGCGCCACCGCCCTTGATAGTTAATGAAGAGAGATCAAACGAGCGAATTTTTTCAATAGCGTGCACTCTTGAATCACATGGAAGAATCCAAATTCCACTTGAAATTCCGACAGCAGTAAAGATTCCTCGAATTTCCGAAAGATATAAATCCAAGGTGTCATTACTGATGCTTCCACTTGTATCAAGCACGATTGCGACACAAGGCGGCTGCGGTTGACGCATTGCTGGAAGAACAAAGTTAGTACCTGAAGTATTGATTGCGCTCTGTCTGCGCGAGGGGCGGGCGTAGGTATAGTCTCGTCGGCCAGCAACATTCGAAATTGCAGACCGCAGATTAAAAGCCAACAACTTCTTCCAATCTAAAGTAGGTTCCAAACGGTCTTGAGCAATACGAGCCAAAGCTTCTGGTAAATCCTGCCCATCACGATGGGCTGAAATAATCGAGGAAGCTACCGAATCAAGCACATTCTCTTGCTGGTTCACTGAACTTGCTGGGGCTTGGGCATCATCGGGATCTAATTCATAAGTACGTCGCGCACCACCAGAGACTGAGCCACAGTCATTGCCAGTCGCTTCTTCCGGGTGCTGGGCTTGATACTCAACCATCGTCGCATATGCAACTTCGGTGGGCATTGTTCTATCGACACCTTGGTGCTCGATATCTTTATATTTGACTGGAGTTACCTCAGTCCAGGGCATGTGTGCGTCATCAAGAACTTGGTTTATCGCGCAATCACCCGCATAGTTCCATAACATGTTGTTCTTGCGCGTTGTGGGTAGCGCCTCAAATCTGCGCCCATGTTCAAGCATGCAGTGCATACACTCATGCAGAAGTACCGTAGCTAAAGCCTCTGCAGTTTCAGACATGACAAAGTCAGGTGAGTAGTACAACCTCCAGCCAGTGTCAACGGCCATGGTGGGGATTATCTCGGGATCACTTTCAACAAGCTTTAACGAGTAAAGAAGCGTTGAGACATACGGCCAACGTGACTGTGCCAATATTCGCGCAGCCATGATGCGCAGTTTCGCATCATTACTCTGCTTACTATCAACTGCCATCATGAGTTATGAATCAAATAAGTTTTGCTTCAGTAAGTAAGGGAATAAGCGCCTGTAATACTGTGCTGTTTGGAGTCTCATTGCCAGGACGAATTTTTAGCCACTGGCGAGCAAAGCTGACAGCCATATCAGGATTGCCAGATTCGACTATTTTTTCTAGCACCGTACCCGCTGCATGCCAACGTTCTGCTGAATTAGTGCGACTAAGCACATTGAGAATTCCAGCACCTAAAACATAGATTTGATCTGCGCGAGTCGGAAGCACCAACTTGTCCGGAGCACTTAGGACTTCTTCGGGATTCGGCAAATCAAGATTATTGCGGAATGTGATGAATTCAGCAGCCGCTGCAACACCCACGCTGCCCTTGAGCAAAAGACGACGCACTCCTTCGCTGAGGCCAGATGCTGTGACATAGGCAGACAAAATTGCCGCGCTCTCCCAAGATCTTGGTGTCGGAAATGCCCGACCCTGATCCGCATTGCTATTGGGAAGTGCAGTTAATAAGTCTGGTCTCGAAGTTAAGAATCCAGAAACAATAGATTTTTCGTTTTCAATCTCAATCTGAAGCTTGGCACTATCTACTTTTGGAAAATCAAAAGCTGGCCAATTTCCAGTCAGACCCATCCGAACTACTTCTAACGGCAGCGACCATTCAAGGTGGCAAAAGCGATTGGCTAGCGGTGGCGCTAAATCCCATCCGTCGGCAGCCTGCTCAGGTGGATTAGCTGCTGCGATGACACTTGTATCTAGACCAAGTTCACAATCTCCAGCAACTTTATCAAGACATACTCTGAGCAACGCGGCTTGGACGCTCGGTGGAGCCGTATTTACCTCGTCAGTAAACAAAATTCCTGAATCCGTATCTGCAAGTCGTTGCGCCCAATCGGGAGCAACTAAAGACATCTTTCCATTGACGATGGACGGCAAGCCAGCGAAATCTTGAGGTTCGCGGATACTTGCCAGAATTATTTCAAGATGTCGATTGGATTTTTCTGCCAACGCTTTGATAACTGACGTTTTCCCCTGCCCCGGAGGACCCCATAAGATAACTGGAATATTTGCATCTACGCAGACGCCAAGCGCT
>JACCDO011498501.1_pt1 | contig 14022 bp, 6 predicted proteins | sample 7446101 | NCBI WGS metagenome assembly JACCDO01 (sample SAMN15323440, study PRJNA562643) | freshwater metagenome | isolation source: river surface water | place: USA:Blue River Watershed | collected 2017-08-16
ATCAGGATCAGAACGCGACGCGCCCGGACAGCGTGTAGCTGCGGCCCGGCTTGTACTGGTCGAACACCGCGTTCTCGAACTGCACGTAGGTCTTGCTGATCGCGTTGTTGGCGTTCCAGACGCTGAGGTTGAGGCTGGTGTCGTACCGCCAGCCGAAGGCCTGCTGGAGGTTGACGCCGGCCGAGGCGTCGATCTGCGTGCGCGCCGTCGTCCACATGTAGGCGCCTGGCGTGGACAGGCCCACCTGGGCGTTGACGACATGCTCGGACTGGTACTGGCGCGACACGCGCAGGCTCCAGCCGTTGCGCTCGTAGTAGACGGTCAGGTTGTTCGTGCGCGGGGGCACGCCGGCCACGGGCAGCGCGTTGGGCAGCTCGTCGGTCTGCTGGGTGTAGGTGTAGTTGGCCGTGAAGCCGAACCCCTTGATCGGCAGCATGTCCAGCGGCTGCTGCCAGGTCAGCTCCGCACCGCGCACCTTGAGCTTGGTGTCGATGTTGTAGGGCTCGGAGATTTCGACGAGGTGCTTCTCGCGCCCGCCGCTGGCGTCGACCGACTGCTGCTGCGCGTCCGTCAGGCCCACCGTGCCGTACATCGCATCCAGCTGGGCCAGCGTGTAGGTCGTCAGCCGCGTGCCGGGGCGGCCCACCAGGTCCTTGCCGAAACCGCTGAGCGCCACATAGGCCTCGCGGCTCAGGTAGTACTCCAGCGCCACGTCGAAGTTGTTGGACTTGAAAGGTTGGAGCTTGGGGTTGGTGACGCTGCCCTGGCGGGCGCCCTGGTCGCCGATGGTCAGCCGGGTCTGGCGCAGGTCGGCCGGGTTGGCGCGCGTCATGGACTTGGACGCCGACGCCCGCGCGATCAGTTGGGGCGTGACGTTGTAGGCCAGCGTGAAGGACGGCAGCACATTGCTGTAGCGGGTGGTCTCGTAGGCCCACACGCCGAGGTTGTCGTAGAGGCCGCCGTTGCGCAGCGACGCGTTGCGCGGGTCGGCCTGGGCCGTCAGCTCGCCGATGGTCTGCCGCGTGCTCGCGAAGCGCACGCCGACGTTGTAGCGCAGCGGCCGGCCCAGCGGGCGCAGCACGCCGCTGACCTCGCCATAGCCGCCCTCCACCACCTCGCGGATGTAGCCGCCGCTGCCGTTGGTGAAGCCGCGGTAGATGTTGTCGCGGAAGTACTGGTAGTCGGTGTCGCGGGCGAACTTGTTCCAGTCGACGGTGATGAAGCCCTGGCTGGAGGCCATGGCGTACTCCGGCACGCGGGCGTTCGGGATGACCGAGCCCAGATAGGCCAGGGCCGGAGCGCCCGTGCTGGAGCCGCTGCCAAAGCCCGGATAGGCAGACGCCGGCACGGCGCCCGTCGTCGTGCGGCCGTCGCAGCCTGGCGACTGCAGCTGCGTGTTGGGCTGGAAGAAGCGGTAGTTCATGTTGCCGCCGCAGGTGACGTTCATCCAGGCGTCGGCAACGGCGTAGCTGCGGTAGCGGCGCTCGATGTCGTCCCGCGTGGCGCCCACGCGCAGGTTGAACGTGTCGCTGCCCCACTTCACGTTGACGCGCGCACCGTTGGTGGTGTTGCGGCGGTCGTAGAGATCCATGCGCAGTCCCGACAGGCCCTGGCCGGCCTGGTACCAGCCGAAGTTGCTCGGGTCGTTCAGGTTCAGGTTGCTCTGGTAGGTGGGCAGTTCGCCGGGGCGCGAGTTGTCGTAGGTGATGACGGAGTTGGGCGACTTGGTGGCGAGCAGCACGGTGGGCATGTCGCGAAAGAAGTCGCTGTCGGTCAGGTTGGCGTGGGCATCGATCGTCCAGTCGTCGTTGGGCCGCCACTCGAAGCCAGGGTTGAAGCTCCAGAACTTGGTCTTCTCCACCATGGGCCGGAACTCCAGCGACCAGAAGGTGTTGGCGAAGGTCGCGTGGGTCAGCACGCAGCCGTTGGTGCAGTCGCTGCGATCGAACGCCATGCCGATGGGGATGGGCGTGTTGGCACGCGTGCCGGCGTTCATCGCGTTGTAGACCATGTCGTTGGACTTCTGCGCCGCCAGCAGGTCGAGGTAGACGTCCCACTTCTCGTTGGGCCGCCACTGCAGGCTGACGATGCCGCTGGCACGCTCGCGCTCGCCCTCGTAGCTCAGGTGCCGGCCCAGCCGCCCCATCAGCGCGTTGTCGATCTGCTTGATGCTGGCGCCGGGGTTCAAGGCCAGCAGCATGTCGCGGTTGATCTGCGCGCCGGGCACCAGCAGCGGCTGCGCATACGCCGGCAGATCGGCCAGCGCCAGGCCCGAGGGCACGGTGTCGGGCGTGGACTGCGAACCGCCGCCGGTGTTGTTGGCGTTGTCACTGGCCAGCGCCTGGAAGGACTTGAGCTGGAAGTTGCGCATGTCCACCGTCTGGAAGCCGGTGGTCTTGTAGCGCGTGTGGCCCCAGGCCACGCCGCCCAGCACGCCGATGTCGCCGAGGCGCCCGGTGCGCCAGGTGTTGCTGACCACCGCGGAGCCCGTGTCGCTGAGTTTGCCGACCTGCTCGCGGTAGTTGCCGCTGAGCGTGAAGGCCGAGTGAAAGCCTTGCCTGTCGAACGGCCGCAGGCTGCGCATGTCCACCGTGCCGGCGATGCCGCCCTCCAGCACGCTGGCGCGCTGGCTCTTGTAGACCGTCGCGCTGCGGAACAGCTCCGACGGCAGGAAATCCATGTCGACCTCACGGTTGGCGCTGATGGTGCCGCCCCAGGAGCCGGCCGACGCCGACGCCATCGGCGCGCCGTTCAGCAGCACGCGCGTGAAGTTCGCACCCATGCCGCGGATGGAGATGTTCATGCCCTCGCCATCGATGGTGGCGCGGTTCACGCGCACGCCCGGCACGCGTGACAGCGCATCGGCGATGCTGGCGTCGGGGAACTTGCCGATGTCTTCGGCAAACACCGTGTCACTGAGCCCCACGTCCTCGCGCTTCTCGCGCGCGGAGCTCGCCAGCGAGCTGCGGTAGCCGGTGACCGTCACGGTTTCCAGGCTGTTGGCCGGCGGCGCAGACGCGGCGTTGGCGGGCGCCGCAGCCGGCTGACCGACAGCCTGCCCCAGCAATGCGGCCAGCAAGGTGGTAGCGAAACCATCGCGGGCTGCGTGCAGCCCGCGGCGGCCCGCACCATCACGAGAGTGGGTCATCTTGTCTCCTCGATGGCCCTCACCGGGGCCGTTGCGAAGGGCGCCAGACGTGTGTCCGGCGAGGGGCCGCTCCGATGACTGTCACGCGACTACAGCAACTTCCGCAACGCCAGTGGTAGCGATATCACGCCGATGCTAGGACGCGCCAATTGCCGAGACCAATAACTTTTTGTCGTCGATCGATACCCATTTCGGCATGACTGTGCCGCCACGTGAAGAACCTGTGCCGGCGCGCAAACGCAGCGCCGTGCACAGCTATCTGAAGGCATCCCTCTCCAGAATTCCCGCTCTCTCGCCGCATCAGGAGATCACCGTTGAACCACTTGCTTACCCGCATCGCCCTTGCCACCGCGATGCTGCTGCCCGCCATCGGCCACACCGCAGAACCTGCCGCGGCCCATCATCACGCGCCTCACTGGACCTACGGCGGCACCACGGGTCCCGCGCAGTGGGCCAAGCTCGATGAAGGTTTCGGCAGTTGCTCGCTGGGCCAGGCGCAGTCCCCCATCGACATCCGCCGTGCCGATGTCCAGGTCGCCGCGCTGCCCGCCATCGCGTTCGACTACAAGCCCACGCCGCTGAAGATCATCGACAACGGCCACACCGTGCAGGTGAACGTCGCGCCCGGCAACTGGATCACCGTTGGCGACACGCGCTACGAACTGCAGCAGTTCCACTTCCACAAGCCCAGCGAAGAGCACATCGACGGCAAGGCCTACAGCCTGGTCGCCCACCTCGTGCACAAGAGCGAGACCGGCAAGCTGGCGGTCGTCGCCGTGCTGATGGACAAGGGCGACGCGCACCCGCTGATCCAGGCCGTGTTCGACAACCTGCCCAAGGTCAAGCAGCAAGAGGTCACCGTTCCCGGCATCAGCATCGACCTGACGGCTCTGCTCCCCGCCAACCGCGCGTACTACAGCTTCGACGGTTCACTGACGACTCCGCCCTGCAGCGAGGGCGTCAGCTGGTTCGTGCTGAAGACGCCGGTGCCGGTGTCAGCGGCGCAGATCGGCCGCTTCGGCCACGTCTATGCCCACAACGCCCGCCCGCTGCAGCCGCTCAACGGGCGCGTCGTGCGCGCCAGCGAGTGACGGGCCGGGGCTGGCCGGTCGTCAGCCCGCCGGCGAAGCCAGCAGCCCAAGCAGGCCGGCCTCGTCCAGCACCGGCACGCCCAAGGTCTGCGCCTTCTCCAGCTTGCTGCCAGCCTCGGCGCCCGCCACGACGTAATGCGTCTTCTTGGACACCGAGCCGCTGACCTTGCCGCCGGCGTCCTCGATGAGGGCCTGGGCCTGGTCGCGTGACAGCGTGGGCAGCGTGCCCGTCAGCACCAGCGTCTTGCCCAGCAGCGGGCGCGGTCGGTCATCCGCCTCGCCCGCGCTTTCCTTCGGCTGCACGCCAGCAGCCAGCAACTGCTCGACCACCTCGACGTTGTGGGGCTGCGCGAAGAACGTGTGGATGCTGGCCGCCACGATGGGCCCCACATCGGGCACTTCCAGCAGTTGCTCGACGCTGGCGGCCATCAGCTTGTCCAGCGTGCCGAAGTGGCGCGCCAGGTCCTTGGCCGTGGTCTCGCCGACCTGGCGGATGCCCAGCGAGAACAGGAAGCGCGCCAGCGTCGGTGTCTTGCTCTTCTCCAGCGCGTCGACGATGTTCTGCGCGCTCTTCTCGGCCATGCGCTCCAGCGCCGCCAGCTTGGCGACGCCGAGCTTGTAGAGGCCCGGCAGGCTCTGCACGATGCCGGCGTCGACAAGCTGCTCGACGAGCTTGTCGCCCAGGCCCTCGATGTCCATCGCGCGGCGGCCCGCGAAGTGCAGCAGCGCCTGCTTGCGCTGTGCCGGGCAGAACACACCGCCGGTGCAGCGGTAGTCCATGCCACCGCGCTCGCGGGCCGCCTCGCTCTTGCAGACCGGACATTCGCGCGGCATGTGGAAGTTGGGCACGTAGCTGGGCCGCGCGCCCGGCACACGGCCGACGACCTCGGGGATCACGTCGCCCGCGCGGCGCACGATGACCTTGTCGCCCACGCGCACGCCCTTGCGGCGCATCTCGAAGACGTTGTGCAGCGTTGCGTTCGACACCGTCGTGCCGCCCACGAACACCGGCTCCAGCCGCGCGACAGGCGTGAGCTTGCCGGTGCGGCCGACCTGGATGTCGATGGCCAGCAGCGTGGTCACCTGCTCCTGCGCCGGGTATTTGTGCGCCACGGCCCAACGCGGCTCACGGGTCTTGAAACCGAGCTGGGCCTGCAGTTCGCGCGAGTTGACCTTGTAGACGACACCGTCGATGTCGAACGGCAGCGCATCGCGCTTGGCGGCCATGGCCTGGTGGAAACGCACCAGGCCTTCGTGGCCCAGCGCGACGACGCGGTCGGCATTGACCGGCAGGCCCAGCGCGGCCAGCGCGTCCAGCATGCCGCTGTGGGTGGCGGGCACGTCCCAGCCCTGCACCTCGCCGAGGCCGTAGGCGTAGAAGCACAGCGGCCGCTGCCGCACCAACGACGGGTCCAGCTGGCGGATGGCACCGGCCGCCGTGTTGCGCGGGTTCACGAAGGTCTTCTCGCCGCGTTCGCGCTGTCGCTCGTTGAGCTTCTCGAAATCGTCGCGCCGCATGTAGACCTCGCCGCGCACCTCCAGCACGGCAGGCATGCCGGCGCCGTCACTCTTCAGGCGCAGCGGGATCTGGCCGATGGTGCGCACGTTCTGCGTGACGTCCTCGCCGGTCTCGCCATCGCCACGCGTCGCGGCCTGCACGAGCACGCCCTGCTCGTAGCGCAGGTTCATGGCCAGGCCGTCGAACTTCAGCTCGGCCGCGTAGGCCACCGGCGCATCGGCGGGCGTCAACCCCAGCTCTCGGCGCACCCGTGCGTCGAACGCGATCGCGCCCCCTTCGGTCGTGTCGGTCTCCGTCGTGATCGACAACATGGGCACCGCATGCCGAACCGGCGTGAGCTCCGGCAGCACCGCGCCGATGACACGCTGCGTGGGGGAATCCGGCGTCAGCAGCTCGGGGTGGGCGGCTTCCAGCGCCTGCAGCTCGGCGAACAGCTTGTCGTATTCGGCGTCGGGCAGTTCGGGCGCGTCCAGCACGTAGTACTGGTGGGCGTGATGGTTCAGCTGGGCGCGCAACTCGGCGGCGCGCTGCGAGGCGGCGAAAGCGGGGGCGTCGGTCATGGCGGCATTGTCTCGCCCGCAACGGCTGCAACAGCCCGACACATCACCCGCCGACAAACTACGCCTCGTTGCAATGCCGGCCCCAGCAACTAGGGAGAAGACGGGGCCAAACGATAGCTCTGCTAGCTTTGGCGCAGCCTCGCGGCCTAGAGTGCGCAGGCCTCGTGCGTGCACGGGGCCGGGCCACCTTGCTCACTGGAGGTGGCAGCACCCACGTCCCGAGAATCCATGGCTTCCACTTTCCCCCGCCACCGCCGCATCGCCCTGCTGGGCGCGCTGGCCGCCGGCTTCGCCGCACCTGGCGCCGTCACCGCGCAAACGCTCAACCCCAACACCACCTCGGTCCAGATGTTCCAGTGGGCCTGGCCCGACATCGCCACCGAGTGCACGCAGTGGCTGGGGCCCAAGGGCTTCGGCGCCGTGCAGATCTCGCCGCCCAGCGCGTCCCGGATCACCACGTCCTGGTGGGGCGTGTACCAGCCGGTGAACTACACCAACCTCACCAGCCGCATGGGCACGCCGCAGCAGCTGCAGGCCATGATCAACACCTGTCACGCCGCCGGTGTGCGCGTCTACGCCGACGTCGTCGTCAACCAGATGGCGGGCGACAGCGGCACCGCCACCGACGGCTCGACCTGGAACGCCGCAACGCTGAGCTACCCCTACTTCAGCGCCAACGATTTCCACGCCCCCTGCAACATCGCCGACAGCGACTACAACTCGGCCTCCGGCCGCTGGAACGTGCAGAACTGCCGGCTCAGCAACATGCCGGACCTGGCGACAGAGAACAGCTATGTGCAGGGGCAGATCGCCAACTACCTGAAGTCGCTGCTCGCGCTGGGCATCGACGGCTTTCGCATCGACGCCGCCAAGCACCAGCCCGCAGCGGCGTGGGCCAGCATCATGAAGACGGTCAACGCGGCCTACCCGAAGACGCTCAAGGGCGAGCCGATCTGGCTGACGCAGGAGATCATCAAGGACGCCGAGGTGGACCGCGCCAGCTACCTGCCAGTCGGCACCATCAACGAGTTCCTGTTTCCCTACGCCGTGCGCGACATCTTCCGCGGCAACAGCGGGCTGAGCCTGTCCAGCATCCCCAGCGTCATGGGCACCTGGGGCAATTGGGGTGGCAACTGGGGCTTCTTGCCCTCGCAGAACGCCACGGTGTTCGTCACCAACTGGGACACCGAGCGCGACGGCAGCTCGCTGAACATCAACAACGCCAACAGCAACGACGCCACCAACCAGCGCTACACGCTGGCCAACGTCTTCATGCTGGCGCAGGGCTATGGCGAAGCGCAGCTCTTCTCCGGCTACAAGTTCAGCCAGCGTGACGCCGACCGCCCCACCGCCAGCCCCTACAGCGGCGGCAACGCTCAGATCAACGTGGCGTGGGACTTCGCGCACCGCTGGACGCCGCTGGCCAACATGGTGGCCTTCCGCAACGCGGCGGTCGGCCAGGCGCAGCAGAACTGGACGGTTGGCAACAACACCAACCAGGTGGCCTTCAGCCGCGGCAAGGTCGGCTTCGTGGCGCTGAACAACAGCGGCAGCGCCTGGACGCGCAGCTTCGCCACCGGCCTGCCGGCCGGCACCTACTGCAACGTCATCAACGGCACGAAAAACGCCGCCGGCACCGGCTGCACGGCCGACAGCGTCACCGTGGATGCCAGCGGCAACGCCAGCATCACCGTGCCCGCCAACACCGCCGGCGTGACGCCGGCCGTGGCGATCTACACCGGCCAGAAGACGGTGGCGGCCACGTGCGCCGTGAGCTTCACGATCGCCAACGCCAACACGGTGATGGGCCAGAACCTGCGCGTCGTGGGCAACATCGCCGGGCTGGGCGCCTGGGCGCCGGCCTCGGGCGTGGCGCTGGCCATCCAGGGTTCCGGCGCCAACGCGCGCTGGACCGGCACGCTGAACCTGCCGGCCGGCACAGCCGTCCAGTACAAGTACGTGAAGTGGAACGGCTCGACCGCCGCGTGGGAGAGCAATCAGGCCACCGGCAGCGGCAATCGCGAGTTCACGAGCTGCAGCGGCGGCAGCCAGGCGCGCAGCGACGGCAGCTTCAAGTCCTGATCGGCACCACGCCCACGCGGCGCGCCAGCATCAGTCGCTGCGCCGCGTGATCATCACCTGGTCGACGCGGTGGCTGTCCACGTCGACCACCTCGAAGCGCCAGCCTTCCCACTCGACGACGTCGGTGCGCCGCGGGATGCGGCGCAGCATCACCATCAGGAAGCCGGCCAGCGTGTCGTAGGTGCCGGCATGCGGCCAGCCCTCGATGCCCAGCGCCCGCTCGACATCGGGGATGGGCGTGATGCCGTCGGCCAGGAACGACCCGTCCTCGCGCCGCACGATCTGCTCTTCGTCGTGGGGCGCCACCAGCGCGCCCATCACGGTGCTCATCACGTCGTTGAGCGTGACGACCCCGACGACGAGGCTGTACTCGTTGACGATGACGGCGAAGTCCTCGTGCGCCTCGCGGAACTGCGTCAGCATCTCCGACAGCGTCAAGCGGTCGGGCACGATGAGCACCTTCTTGACGAGGTCACCCGCGTCAGCCCCCAGCGACAAGCGCTCGCCGCGCAGCACGCGCTGGAACAGGTCCGTCGCATCGACGTAGCCGGCCACCTGATCGATGCCGTCGCCACAGACGAGGTAGGTGGAGTGCGGCGTGTCGGCAATGCGGTTGCGGATCAGCGCGTCGTCGTCGTCGCGGCAGAAGAACACGATGCGCTCGCGCGTCGTCATGACCGTCTCGACGGTGCGCGTGTCCAGCTCGAACACGTTCTCGATGACCTGCTGCTCTTCGTCCGCCACGACACCGGCCTGGTAGCCCGCCTCCGTCAGCGCGAGGATGTCGCGGTAGCTGATGCTCTCGTCCCGCTTGGCCGGCAGACCCAGCAGCCGGATCAGCCCTTCCGTGATGCCGCTGAACAGCCAGGCCAGCGGCCGCAGCACGCGGCACAGCATCAGCATCGGGCCCACCAGCGCCATCGCGACGCGCTCGGGCTCGTTCATCGACAGCCGCTTGGGCACGAGGTCTGCCATGACGATGAACAGCGACGTGATGCTGACGAACGAGGCCGCGAAGCCCAGTGTCGCCGCCGTCTCCTGGGGCATGGCCACCGCCAGGACCGCCTCGAAATGCGGCGTGAAGGCGCCTTCGCCGACGATGCCCGCCAGGATGGCCACCGTGTTGACGCCGATCTGCACGACGGTGAAATAGTCGCCCGGGTGCGATTGCACCGCGAGCACCCGGCCCGCGCGCGCATCGCCCGCATCGGCGCGCTGCTGCAGGTTCAGGCGCCGAGACGCCGCCAGCGACAGCTCGGCCATCGAGAAGAACGCACTGCCGAGGATCAGCAGGCCGATCAGCAGCAGCGAGGTGGTCATGTCAGTGATACCGGGCAGGCAGCGGCAGGCTCATTTCAGGAGAAAAGCCGTCTCGCCGCCGGGGAGCCGGCCGCGAGGTCGCGCTGGGCCAGCGCCTCGTAGAGCTTCTTCAGCTCCACATCGATGGCAGCGAATGCATGCAGGCCGAGCATCTGGCCGCGATCGTCGCACACCTCGGCCTCCAGATCCCGCGACAGCGCGCGCGCCGACTCCTGCCAGAGCCCGAACGGCTCCTGCTCGGCCGGCGTCTGCGGCACGTCCAGCGTCAGCGTCAGCTCCCGCAGCGACAGCGCCTCCGGGTTGTCCGCCAGCGCGGCCTGGGCATCGAACTGCAGCGTCAGCACCGGCGGCGCGCCTTCGTCCGCCGACGGCAACACCAGGCGCCCAGGCAGGGCGCCCGGCATGAAGCCATGGCGGAACGCAGCCTGCTGCACGAAGCCCGGCGTCCACGCGGTCGCTCGCGCGCGCAGCAGCAAGGCCAGCTGCGCGTCGTGGCTGGCCGCGAACTGGTCCAGCTCCCGGGCGCGGGCGACGACGTCCAGCATGTCCGGGAACTGCACGAAGCCCCCCACACCGTCGGCGAACGACTGCACCTTCTGCACGAACTCCGAATACTCGATCTCGTTGAGCGGCCCGCTGCGGCTGGCCATCTTCACGCCGGCCTGGAACTCGCTGTAGCGCTGACCCGGCGCTGGCAACTCCCACTCACCGGTCGCCGCGTTGAGGCCCTCGATCTGCAGCGGCTTGGTGCCCGCACGCCGGCTGCCTGGCAGGTGCTGCAGCGCCAACTCACCGGAGACGGGCGATTCCACCGTCACGGCGGCGATCGCGTCGATGAGGGCATCGATGCGGGCAGACGCGCGGCGCAGCGGCCAGGCCACCGCAGGCAACGCGACATCGAGCGGCTCGTCTTCCATGGCCACGTCGGCGCCCAGCGGCGGCGTGTCGAAGTGCGGCTCTTCCTGCCTGGGCGGCAGCGCACGCTTGGGGCCCGCACGGCGCGCCGTCCAGGCACCATGCGCGATGACGCCGGCCAGCACCACGCCGCCGGCCATCGCGAGAAGTTGGGTCAGGGTGACACTCATTTCAGTTCAATTGTCTGTTCTGGCTTCGCCCTGGCGGGGTTGCCACGCACCGGGCACACGCCGGCTCGGGCCGGCTCGCGCCGCAGGGCAAGGGAGATGCCCGGCGGCCCGTCACATCTCCGCCATGGCCAGGGCCTTGTCCATGTCGACGGCCACGATGCGCGACACGCCCTGCTCCTGCATCGTCACGCCGATCAGCTGCTCGGCCATCTCCATCGCGATCTTGTTGTGCGAGATGAAGAGGAATTGCGTGACGCGGCTCATCTGCGCGACCAGCTTGGCGTAACGCTCGGTGTTGGCGTCATCCAGCGGCGCGTCCACCTCGTCGAGCAGACAGAACGGCGCGGGGTTGAGCTGGAAGATGGCGAACACCAGCGCGATCGCCGTCAGCGCCTTCTCGCCGCCCGACAACAGGTGGATGGTGCTGTTCTTCTTGCCCGGCGGCTGGGCCATGACCTGCACGCCGGCATCCAGGATCTCGTCGCCGGTCATGACCAGCTTGGCCTGCCCGCCACCGAACAGCTCGGGGAACATGCGGCCGAAATGCTCGTTGACCTGGTTGAAGGTCGAGCCCAGCAAATCGCGCGTCTCCAGGTCGATCTTGTGGATCGCGTCTTCGAGTGTCTGGATGGCGGCATTCAGGTCCGCGCATTGCGAATCCAGGAAGGTCTTGCGCTCGCGCGCGGCCGTCAGCTCATCCAGCGCAGCGAGGTTGACCGCACCCAGCGCCGCGATCTCGCGGTTGATGCGGTCGATCTCACCCTGCAGGCCGTAGAGCTTCACGGCGCCATCCTCAATGGACTTCGCCAGTGCCTCGAGGTCGACGGCTGCTGCGTCCAGCTGCTCGCGGTACTGCGCGCCGCCCAGCTGAGCGGCCTGCTCTTCCAGCTGCAGCTTGGTGATGGCCTCGCGCAGCGGGTCGAGACTGCGCTCGAAGCTCATGCGCTGCTCATCGGCCTTGCGCAGCCGCAACGAGAGGTCGTCGTAGTTCGCCCGCACGGCGGCCAGGGCCTGCTCGCGCTCGACCTTGAGCGCCAGCGCGTCCTGCAGGCCGTTCTGCGCAGCCACGTCGTTGAAGCCGTCGAGCTCGGTCTGCAGGCTGGCGGCCGAGGTCGCGACGGTGGCGATTTGCGCCGTCGCCGTCTCGATGCCCCGCTGCAGCTCGCCGCGGCGGGCGGCCAGCGTCTGCGTTGCGAAGCGCGCCTCCTGCGCGCGGCGCTCCAGCGTGCGCAGCTGCTCGCGGGCGTCGGCCAGCCGGCGCTCGGCGGCGATGGTGCCGTCCTCCAGCTCGGCGTGGCGCTGCTGCGCGTCGCCCAGCTGCATGTCCAGCTCCTCGAAGCGGGCCTCGCCGACGGCGCGGCGCTCCTGCAGCGCCTCCTGCTGCTCGCCGATCTCGGCCAGCTCGGCGTCCAGCGCGCTGCGGCGCTGCTGGCTGGCCTCGGCCTGTTGGGTCAGGCGCAGCAGCTCGACATGGATCTGGTGCGCGCGCGTCTGCGCCTCGCTAGCCTCGCGGCGCAGCGTTGTCAGCCGGCCGCTAGCGTCGTTGAACTGGTGCTCGACGCGGCTGAGCGTGATGCGCGCCTCGTCGGCGATGAGGTTCTGCGCGCGCTGCGCCGTCGTCAGCTGCTCGATCTCCTGCGCGCGGGCCAGCAGGCCGGCCTGCTCGGAATCGGGCGCGTAGAAGGTCACCGAGAACTGGCCCACCGCATGGCCGGCCGGCGTCAGGATCAGCTCACCATGCGTCAGCTGGCCACGGGCGGCGAGCGCCTCGTCCAGCGTCGGCGCGGTGTAGACGCCTTCCAGCCAGTCGTTCAGCAGCGCAACCAGGCCAGCATCGTCCAGCTTCAGCAGCGTGGTCAGCTTGGGCAGCGTCTCGTGCGTGTTCGCGATGGCACCGGCCGGCGTCGAGTAGAACGCGAGGCGAGCCGGTGGCGCGTCGACCTCGAAGGCCCGCACCGTGTCCAGACGACCGACGCTGAGCGCGCCCATGCGCTCACGCAGTGCGGCCTCGAGCGCGTTCTCCCAGCCCTGGGCGATGTGCAGCTTGGTCCACAGGCCTTGCAGCCCGTCCAGGCCATGCTTGGCCAGCCAGGGCTTGAGCTTGCCCTCGGTCTGCACCTTCTCCTGCAGCGCCTTCAAGGCGTCCAGGCGAGCCGTCAATGCCGACTGCTTGGCCAGCTGCGCGTTGGCGTCCTGCTGCGCGGCGCGGCGTTGTTCTTCCAGTTGCGGCAGCTGCTCGGCCAGCTCATGCAGCCGGGCATCGGACAGGTCGCGCGCCTCGTCGGCCTCGGCGCTGCGGGCCTTCAGCGCTTCCAGCGCGTCGTGGTCGGGCGCACCCAGCGCACGCGACTCGGCCGTCAGCCGGTCCTCGCGCTGGCGCAGCGCCTTGACCTGCTCGTCCACGCTGCGGCTCTCGGCGGCCAGCACCTGGATCTGCTGCTGCACCTGCGACACCAGCGCCCGCTGCTCGTTCGCGCGGGCCTGGGCGGCACGCAGCGCGTCCTCGCTGTTGGGCAGCTGGGCCTGCTGCTCCTCGGCCTGCGCGGCGAGCAGTTCGCTCTGTTCGTCAGCGCCGGCGATCTGCTCGGCAATGCCTTCGAGTTCAGCGGTGGACTGCTCGACGCGCTCGCGCCATTGGCGGTCCTGCGCGTGCAGCTCGGCCAGCCGCTGCTGGGCGCGGTTGCGGCTCTCGACGACGAAGCGGATGCGCTCCTCCAGCCGGCTCACCTCCAGCTGAGCCTCGGCATAACGGCCTTGGCTGGCGTGCAGTTCGTCGCCGGCCGCGTAATGCTGCTGGCGCACCTCCTCCAGCGTCGCTTCCACGGCACGCAGTTCCGCCAGGCGCGATTCCAGCGCGTTGACGGCCTCGGCGTGCGCGGCCTTCACGCGCGTGGCCTCGTTGCCGGCGTCACGCGCTTTCAGGAACCACAGCTGGTGCAGCTTCAGCGTGCCGGCGTCCTGCAGTTGCCGATAGCTGGCCGCCACCTCGGCCTGGCGTTCGAGCTTCTCGAGGTTGGCGTTGAGCTCGCGCAGGATGTCGTCCACGCGCGTCAGGTTTTCGCGCGTGTCCTTCAACCGGTTCTCGGTCTCGCGGCGGCGTTCCTTGTACTTGGACACGCCGGCCGCTTCCTCGAGGAACAGGCGCAGTTCTTCGGGCTTGCTCTCGATGATGCGAGAGATCGTGCCCTGGCCGATGATGGCGTAGGCCCGCGGCCCC
>JACCDO010139211.1_pt1 | contig 14021 bp, 13 predicted proteins | sample 7446101 | NCBI WGS metagenome assembly JACCDO01 (sample SAMN15323440, study PRJNA562643) | freshwater metagenome | isolation source: river surface water | place: USA:Blue River Watershed | collected 2017-08-16
CGGCGCATTGATCACTGAAGCCATTAGTGAGTTTGCTTCTTAGATGAAATAACACCGGTGTTGAAGCCAGCGAGGTGCAAGCCTCCGTGAAAACGCGCGTGCTCGATCTTGATGCATCGGTTCATGACTACGTTGATATCGGCTGCAGCGCCAAGCTCGCCGACCTCTTCGTTGAAGATTCCTAACTGCAACCAAACCGTTTTGGCACCGGCCGCCTGTGCTTCTTTAAAAACCTCAGGGCAGTCGCTTGGCTTGCGGAACACATCGACGATGTCTGGCTGCTTTGGCAATTCGGCAAGGCTCTTGTAAACCTTGTCACCAAGCAGCTCGTCGATCATTGGGTTTACAAAATAAACCTCATAGTTGCCTAGTCCCTTTAGGTAGCTAGCCACAAAATATGAGGCGCGAGCGCGGTTGTTAGAGGCACCGACAATCGCAATTACTTTTGATTCTTGAAGAATGCGAAGGCGCTCGCGTGCATTTGGCTCTACCCAGGTCATCGTGAAACTCCGGTTGCCTTGGTTAGCGCCTGATCTAGATCCCAAAGGATGTCCTCGACATCTTCGATTCCGACGCTGATGCGAATTAGGTCTTCTGGCACGCCAGCGGCGATTAGCTGCTCTGAATTGAGCTGCTGGTGCGTGGTTGAAGCTGGGTGAATCACCAAAGTCTTGGCGTCACCGATATTGGCAAGGTGGCTCATTAGCTGAACGCTGTTGATGAAGCGCTCTCCGGTCTTGCGGCCGCCTTCAACGCCAAATGAGAAGACCGCACCTGGGCCCTCAGGAGTGTACTTTTTAGCCAACTCGTAGTCTGGGTGATCTTTTAGCCCGGAATATTTGACCCACGAAACGCGCTTGTCGGCAGCCAGCCACTCGGCAACCTGCTTTGCGTTTGAAACGTGATCGCGCATGCGCTGCGACAGAGTCTCGACGCCCAAAAGAAGCAAGAAAGCACTGTGCGGTGAGAGCGAAGGTCCGATGTCACGAAGTTGCTCGGTGCGAAGCTTGGTCAAGAAGCCATACTCGCCGAAGTTGCCCCACCACTGAAGATCGCCATAGGCCGGAACCGGATCAACCAGAGTCGGGAACTTGCCGTTATCCCAGTGAAAATTGCCCGAGTCGACAACCACGCCACCGAGGGTTGTGCCGTGACCACCCAAGAATTTGGTGGCCGAGTGAATGACAATGTCGGCGCCGTGCTCAATTGGACGGCAGAGATAAGGCGTAACGGTAGTGGCGTCGACAATTAGCGGGATGCCATTGCGATGTGCGACGTCAGCGATGGCCTGAAGGTCGGCGACATTGCTTGATGGGTTCGAAACCACCTCGACAAAAATAAGCTTGGTGTTTTCTTGAATTGCTGCTTCATAGTCAGCTGGGCTTGATCCGGCAACGAAAGTCGTGTCGACTCCAAATCGGCGCATGGTTACATCGAGCTGGGTGACAGTTCCGCCATAGAGGCGAGACGATGAAACTATGTGATCTCCGGCACCGGTAAGGGCGGCGAAAGTAATGAACTCGGCTGCCTGACCGCTTGCGGTTGCAACGGCGCCTAGTCCTCCTTCAAGGCTGGCGATTCGCTCCTCGAAGCTTGCAACGGTCGGGTTGCCGATGCGGGTATAGATGTTGCCGTACTTCTGCAAAGCGAAAAGATTGGCAGCATCTTTGGTGTCATCAAAGACGAATGATGTGGTCTGATAAATCGGAACCGCACGTGCGCCAGTGGCAGCATCCGGAACCGCACCTGCGTGCAATGACCTGGTCTTAAAGCCGAACTTGTGGTCGCCTTGTTTTTCACTCATTTGAACATTAAACCTGTCTAGCTTGAAAAGCAGAAATTGCGCGGCTTGCGCTTAGACCCAGCGAAGTGCTCGCTTTTCAACTAGGCCCAGCAAAACGTCGGTTAGCTTGCCCAAAATTGCAAGTAGCAGGATGGTTAGAAACAGGATGTCGGTGCGGCCAGTGTTCTGGCTGTCGAGCAGCAAGAAGCCAAGGCCCTGAGAGCTAGCAATTAGCTCGGCGGCAACCAAGAACAGCCATGACTGAGCTAGGCCAAGTCGCAAGCCCGAGAGAATCTGAGGCGCTGCGGCCGGAATAAGAATTTGTGATACCAACCCAGAGCCACGTAGGCCATAGGTGCGACCAACCTCAATTAGATTGCGGTCTACTGCATTGAGGCCGGCAGCCACGGTGGTGAAAACCGGGAAAAACGCGCCAATCGCAATCAGGGTTAGCTTTGGCTCTTCGTAAATACCTAGCCAGATAAGCAACAGCGGAACCCAAGCTAAAGATGGAACCGCGCGAATTGCAGAAATGATTGGGGTTAGCAGTTGGCTAATGATCTTTGATAGGCCGACCAATGAACCAAGCACGATGCCGATGATTGCGCCAATGGCGAAGCCGATTGCGACGCGCTGGGCGCTGGTGCCGATGTGCACGAACAAAGTTTCGCGCTCATAAAGCTCTTTAGCGGCCAAAACGACGTCGATTGGTGGTGGCAACTGGCTGGCACTGAAAGCGCCACTGGTTGCTGCTGTCTGCCACAGCAAGAACAGTGAAACCGGCAGCACGATGCCAAGGGCAAAGCGTTGAACAGTCTTCAACGGATTGTTTTTTGGCTTGTCTGACATCGTGCTACCGCTCCCTTGGTTTTGAATTACTTAGCTACTGCTTTTTTAGCTAGTGATGCGTCATAAAGGCTGGCCAGAGCCTTGTTTGCAGCATCCTGTGACTTGATGCGTGCTTCTTCAACTAGCACTGGAGTGATGCTCTTCAAAATAGCTGCCTGAGTTGCACCCGGGATGATGCTCACGTTGATCTTGGTGCGGTTTAGCAGAACCTTCTTGGCCTCGGTTGGCTTTAGGCTTGCTGCCTTTGCCAGGATGTCAACCACGTCTGAACCGTTAGCCAAGGTGAAGGCACGAGCCTTCTCGTAGATCTTCAGAACGGTGATAAGCGCGGCTGGATACTTCTTGATGAAGTCTTCGTTGGCGCTTAGAACGCCCCAGCTGTTGAACTTAGGGTTTGAGTAAAGGATCTTTACACCTGAGTTCTGCTCAGCTTGGGTGGTTAGTGGGTCAAGACCAGCCCATGCGTCAACCTGACCGGCAACAACGGCCTTCTGGCCATCTGCGTGAGCGAGGTTAACAATGGTGACGTCTTTTGAGCTCAATCCAACTGAATCAAGTGCTAGAAGCAAGTGGAAGTATGGATCGGTGCCAGATGCAGCGGCGATCTTCTTGCCTTTTAGAAGCTCAATCTTGGTGATTGAGCTGCCTTTTGGAACAACGATTGATGCCCACTTTGGCTGTGAGAACACACCAATGGTCTTTAGCGAAGCGCCGTTTGCGCGAGCGGTGTATGCAGGAGCGCCTGCAGATGAAGCAACGTCAATTGCCTTTGCGTTTAGTGACTGAAGAGCGTTTGCGCTACCGGCTGAATAAACCCACTCAACCTTGGTGTTGGTCTTCTTGAACTCAGCCTCGGCCCAGCCCTTGTCTTTAATTAGCAGGCTCAGTGGGTTCCAGTAGGCGTAGTCAAGCTTGATAACGCTTGGTGCTGCTGCAGCGTTTGCTGTGGTCGCGGTCGCGGTCAAAGTAGCCGCTGAAAGCAATGCCACAGATACTGCGGCTGCAATCTTCTTGATCAGGTTAGACATTTATTTCTCTCTTGTAATAGAAGTTTTTCGAAACCGAATTGATGACGAATTATGGGTGGATTCCGAAGCGAGCAAGGAGTTCGCTGCGAAGTGGTGCAAGCTTTGGTGCGCTTCGATCGCGCGGGCGAGAAATCGAGACCTCAACGGTCTCTGCGATTCCTTTGCCACGCTCTCCAAGCACGATTACTCGGTCTGCTAGGTGCAGGGCCTCATCGATGTCGTGGGTTACCAGAATCACCGTTGCACCGGTTTCGCTGGCAACCTCGAGCAAGAGGTCTTGCATCTGAAGTCGAGTTAGGGCGTCAAGCGCTGCGAATGGTTCATCAAGCAAAAGCACTCCCGGAAAACCGCTCAGTGCGCGAGCAAGCGCTGCGCGCTGAGCCATTCCGCCAGAAACCTGGCGAGGAAGGTGCTTTTCGAAACCTGACAAACCAACCGCAGCAATCAGCGCGCTGATTACGTTGCTGTGAGCTTTTGCACGAGAACCCAACTGGATGTTCTTCTCGATCGAACGCCAAGGAAGCAGGCGAGGCTCTTGAAAAACGAATCCGGTTCGGTCATCAATTGACACAACTTCATGGCCGTCAATTTTGACGCTGCCAGAAGTTTTGGTCTCTAGACCGGCAATAAGTCGAAGCAATGTTGACTTGCCACAGCCAGACGGGCCGAGCAGCACCACAATTTCACCCTTGGCAACCTCGATTGAAATGTCGTTCAAAACATTAACAGCGGCAGCGCCACGACCGAAGGTTTTGCTCACATTAGTGAGTGAAACTTCGGCTGGTGAAACTGCAATTTCGCTGTTAGCAAGAGCTTTTGAAAATGACACGTGATTCTCTCGGCGGTAATTAGGAAAGGACGGGTGGACTGGGGTGCTGGGAACAAGGTCGACTAGCGAACTTGCTCCGACATCATGCTCATCATCGAAAAAACTGACGACATGATGTCCCTTTCTGTCCACCTCTCAGTGAGTCGTTTTGACTCAAGCTTGCCGAGAGCTGTGTTGAGAAGAGCTTATAGAAATCTCTTCATTGGGGCATCATGTGTTTCGTTTTATTACATGAGAGCCGCCTAGGAGAATCGAACTCCTGACCTGCTCTTTACGAGGGAGCTGCTCTACCAACTGAGCTAAGGCGGCCTGCGCAGGTTCGACGGCGAAACAAACGCTCTGAGACATTCTATTTGCTGTCACGCCTTTGGCGCCGGGCAAGAAAAAACCCCGGCCATAAAGACCGGGGCTTTTCTTGGTGTTCTTTTAGTGCTTTACGGCCTTGCCGATGTCAGCACCGGTTAGTGAGCGAACCTCAAGTTCTGCATACTTAGCGTTGTTACGCTCGTTTGAGGTTACGGTTCCTAGCCAACCGAAGAAGAATCCAAGTGGAATCGAAATGATTCCTGGGTTAGCTAGCGGGAAGTAGTTGAACTTCGGGCTAGTTTCATCCACGTATGGAATCAAGCTGGTAGGTAGGCCGGTCACGTTTGGTGAGAAGACCAACAGAACAAGCGCTGCTGCTAGACCACCATAGATAGCCCAGGTTGCACCGCGAGTGTTGAAGTTCTTCCAGAACAGTGAGTAAAGGATTGCTGGCAGGTTGCCCGAGGCGGCAATTGCGAACGCAAGTGCAACCAAGAAGGCAACGTTTAGACCCTGCGCACCGATAGCTAGGGCGATTGAAATCGCACCGATAACGATTGCTGAGATCTTTGCTACGCGAACCTCTTCTTCTGGGGTGACGTTTCCGCGCTTGATCACGTTGGCGTATAGGTCGTGGGCGAACGATGACGATGACGCCAAGGTTAGACCGGCAACCACTGCCAGGATCGTAGCGAATGCGATAGCACCGATGATTGCAAGCATGATTGCTCCACCAGTTTCTCCGCCAAGTTGCTCACCAAGTGCACGAGCAAGCTGAGGAGCTGCCACGTTTCCTGATGGGTCAACTGCCACCAAAAGCTTCTTTAGCTCTGGAGTCATGTTGGCAATGCTGTCCATGTTGAAGCAGGCGTTAGAACCGTCTGCAATAACAGCACCAGTCTTGTCGACGAAGCAACCATTGGCGTCAACCTTGAAACCGCGAAGCAATGTTGCGCGAGAAACCAAAGCAGCTGCACCAAAACCAAGAACTGCAGTCATCAAATAGAACGCACCGATGTTTCCGATGGCCCAGTTCACTGACTTGCGTGCAGCCTTAGCGGTTGGCACGGTGTAGAAACGGATCAGGATGTGAGGCAGACCAGCGGTACCTAGAACCAGAGCCATGCTCAGCGAGATCAAGTCGAGCTTGCTAATCAAGGTTGCGGTTGGGTCGATTGCGCCAGCTGCATCAAGGATGTCCTTGCCGAACTTCTGACCCGGCTCAAGGAATCCAGGAACTCCAGAGGCGTCTCGTGCTGCACCAAATAGCTTCGATAGGTCGAAGCCGAATTGCCATAGCACCAAAAGGGTCAGCATAATCGCACCGATCATTAGCAAGAATGCCTTAACGATCTGCACGTATGTGGTGCCCTTCATGCCACCGACGGTCACGTAAACAATCATCAAGATACCTACGGCGACGATGATCCAGTTCTTGATGGCTGGGTCTGCGATGCCCAATAGCAATGAGACCAGCGCACCAGCGCCAACCATCTGAGCCATTAGGTAGAAAATCGAAACCACCAAGGTTGAGGTTGCGGCCGCACCGCGAACTGGGCGCTGCTTCATACGGAAGGCTAGAACGTCTCCCATGGTGAAGCGGCCCGAGTTGCGAAGTGGCTCAGCAACTAGCAGCAACGCCACTAGCCAAGCAACCAAGAAACCGATCGAGTAAAGGAAGCCGTCGTATCCGAATAGGGCGATAGTTCCGGCGATACCAAGGAACGAAGCTGCCGACATATAGTCACCGGCGATTGCTAGACCGTTCTGGAATCCTGAGAATGAACCACCACCGTCATAGAAGTCTGACGATTGCTTGGTCTGACGTGATGCACGGAACACCAAGAAGAGAGTGAAAACTACGAAAGCTACGAATAGCCCCGGTGTTAGCCAGTCATTAAGTGACATTACTTGCTCAGCTCCTCATTAACTTTGTCGCGAAGAGCGTCTGATGCCGCATCCAGCTTGTGGCTTGAGTGGCGCTCGTATAGCCACATGATTAGGAAGGTGGTTAGGAACTGCAATACGCCAAGAATGAAGGCGATATTCAGGTTGCCGAAAATGGGGGTTGAAACCCATTCGCGCGCCCAAGCAGTTAGTGCTACGTAGCTGAAATACCAAACCAGAAAAGCAACAGTCAGAGGAAACGCGAACCCTCTGAATGATTTACGCAGATTCTGGAATTGAGTGGTGGCCTGAGTGTCAGACCATACCTTTTCTCTATCTGTCGATCCCATTGAACTCCAATGTCCATAAGGTAATCGCGTGCCAAGAAACAGCGCGCGCGAGTGCACCATTGCACTTCGTTCACGAATCTAGTGAGCCGGTGCGGGAATTTTTGGCAAAAGAATGTTGTTGATGCGCATTCGTTATAAATCAGCAGCGCTTATTTTCGGTAAACACCACATTTTTAATGAAGTAGTCATCAACCGCGTTTGCCACACATTCGTTTGATCGCCCGTAAGCTGTGTGCCCCTCGCCCACATAGGTCAAGAGCATCGCGTTTTCGAAAATATTGGTGGCCAGAGCCTTTGACTGCGAGTATGGCGTGGCCGGGTCACCCGTGGTGCCAATCACCAAGATGGGCGCAGAGCCTTTGGCGGCCCAGCTGTCTGGCTGCTTTGCAACCGGATAAGGCCAGTCGGCGCAACTTAGGCCGGAGCTCTGCCAGTAGCGGCCGAGAGTTGGGCTGGTTTTCATAACTTCTTCATTTGCTGCTTCGAGAGACTCCGGGTCTACGTCAGAACGAGAGTCCATGCAGTTGACGGCGATATTTGACTCAGTGGTGTTGGATGCGTAGGTTCCGTCTTCGGCCCGGTCGTTATAAAAATCTGCTGAGGCAAGCAGCTCGGTTCCATCGCCTTCAAATGCGGCAGCAAATGCTGATGCAAGATAAGGCCACTCACTTTCTGAATACAGGAAGCTCAGTATTCCGGTCAAAGCGGCCGTGGAAGTCAACATGCGCTTTGGATTGCTTGTTTCTATAGGTTTCGACTCAAGCTCATAAAGGAATTGAGCTACCTTTTGTTGCGACTTGTTTAGAGGTCCAGAGAACGGGCAATCTTTTGAAGTCAAGCAATCGCTCAAAAATGCGGCTAGCGACTGATCGAAACCCTTGAGCTGCAATAACGTGGCTTCGGCATCTGGGGCGGTTGGGTCAATCGCACCGTCGAGCACCATGTGGCCTACAAGCTTCGGAAAAAGATTTGCGTAGATTGTGCCGATGAGAGACCCATAAGAGAATCCAAGGTAGTTAAGTTTTGCATCGCCAACCAAAGCTCGGAGTACATCGAGATCGCGAGCAACCGAAACGGTATCGACAAATTCAAGAAGCGGACCGGTTTGCTTTTGGCATGACTTCGCGAAGTCCGACATTACTGTTCGCATCTCAGTCACGTATTCAGGCGTGCCTGGCTGAGACTCGGAATCGCTGTAGAGAAAAGTGTCCATTTGACGACTGCTCAGACATTGAATTTTCGGTTCGGAATTCTGCACTCCACGTGGGTCAAATCCGACAATGTTGAATCGGTCTTGAAGGTTTGCCGTCGAAACTGAATCGGGATATGAAGTCAAGAAATCAACTCCGGAACCACCTGGTCCGCCGGGATTAAAGATCACTGAACCGAGCGCGTTGCCTGACTTTGCCGGCTGAAAGGCTACGGCGATTCGGATTGTTTCGCCCGTGGGATCTGCCCAATTCATTGGCACCGTCATGTCGCCGCAGAAGGCAACATCCGTGCACTTATGCCAGTCGATGCTTTGCTCATAAAAAGGCTGTAGTTCGGCTGGCTGCTCGGTTGCGCTGAGTGCTTTCGGCATTTGCGTCGGCTGACTGCATGCGGTTAGTGAAACCATCGACAAAGCTGTGACGGCAGCGATCAGCGCTCGAGCAAAGTTTTTGCCGATGCTCACTTTTTAATTCTCAAACTAACCGCAAGAGCTTCGAGGGCAACCAAATCGCGCACGTTTGAATCGATGCGCTTGCGCGCCATATTTATTGCTTCGATTTTTTGAATTGTTTGTGGCTCGGTGCTTGCTTGAGCGGCGACTCGAATTTGAGGTTCTAGCTCAGCGTTGATGAGTGCTGAATTCGTGCCGAGCTGGATTGTCATGACGTCGCGGTAGAGCGATAGCAAATCAACCAAAATGCGGTCAAGTCCGTCGCGAAGGCTTCGCGTTGCTCGGCGTTTTTGTGATTCTTCTAGCTGTCTAATGTCGGCTTTTAAGCTTGGCGGAATCGCCTCGCCCGGAGCCAGACCAATTGATCGAAGCATTGCTTCTTTTTCGGCTGCGTCGCGCTCTTCGGTTAGGGCCTCAGCGTCTTTTTTGGCGATGTCGAGCCAACGCTCTGCGGTGTTGACTGCAACGCTGACGTTATTTATGTTCAGGGCGGCCATGAGTGTTTCGCGACGACGACTGCGGGCCTCGCTGCTGGTGGCAAGGCGCCTGGCCATGCCGATGTGGCTTTGAGCTTCGGCAGCCACCTGGTTGGCCAACTGCGGTGCGATGCCGTCGCGAGTAATCAATAGCTGTGCCACATCGCTAACGGCGGGCACCTTTAGGGCAACACGGCGCACGCGCGAACGAATTGTGGGCAACATGTCGGCCTCAGATGGCGCGCAAAGCAGCCAAATTGTGCCGGCTGGTGGCTCTTCGAGAGCTTTTAGCAAAACGTTTGACGAGCGCTCGGCCATTCGGTCTGCGTCTTCGATGATCATAATTCTGAAGGCACCCATTGAGCCACCGAACTGCGAGTCAGCGACCAATTCACGAACCTCGTCGATCGAGATAACAACTTTTTCGGTTGACAGCACAGAAACGTCGGGGTGGGTTTTGGCTTGAACCATCAGGCAGCTCTTGCAGCTGCCGCAACCATCTTGATCGCACAAAATTGCAGCAGCAAAGGCATGAGCCAGATTGCTTCGGCCAGAGCCGGGTGGGCCAGTGAAGAGCCAGGCATGGTGCAGCGCATCATTTTTGTGACGAACCGCAAGCTCAAGTTGCCCAATTGCCTCGGGCTGCCCGGGCAGTTGCGCCCAGATCGCAGCCGGCTCGGCTGTTGTGCTTGCCTGGTTCATGATTAATCCAATAGCTGGTTGATGCGTGCGCGAATCTGATCTTGAATCGCAGATACAGTCTGGTCGGCACCTATGACAATGAAGCGATTTGGTTCTGCCACCGCCAGTTCAAGATAAGCCTGACGCACTGCTTCAAAAAATTCGAGCTTTTCGCTTTCGAGGCGATCTGGCGCCTCACCGGTCTTATTTCGGCGTGCCATTGAAAGGGCGGCATCGAGGTCTAGCAAGACAGTTAGGTCTGGCAGCAAGCCCTCGACTGCAAAAAGTGACAGGTCGCGAATTTGCTGCTTGTCGAGCACTCGCCCAGCACCTTGATAGGCAACAGAAGAATCTAGATAGCGGTCGGTCAACACAACTTCGCCACGCTCTAAAGCCGGGCGCACTTTTGTGGCCACATGATGCGCGCGATCGGCGGCATAGAGCAGAGCTTCGGCTCGAGGTGCCACATCGCCTTTACGGTGAAGCAACAGGTGACGAATCTCTTGCCCCAGTTCGGTGCCACCTGGCTCAAGCGTGCGAACCACAGTTTTGCCGGCAGCCCGCAAATGCTCTTCGAGCAGATCGGCCTGGGTTGATTTGCCGACTCCGTCGATGCCCTCAAAAGAAATGAATAGACCAGCCACCGCTACTTCTTTCGGGTTGCGCCGCGTTTAACGGTGCGCGCAGTAGTAGCGGCAGGCTTGCGACCGCCGGTCTTGCCTGCTTTTGGTGGCGCTTCGCCTGGCTCAACACCAAGCTTTTCGCGTCGAATCGCCAGCAGGTCAAATGCCTGATCCGGTGACATCTCGTCGAGGTTTTCATCCTTTGGCACAGTGGCGTTGATCACACCATCGGTGACATAAAGGCCGAATTGACCAGTCTTGGCAACTACCGGAAGCTTCGATGCCGGGTCTTCACCGAATTCCTTGAGCGGTGTGGCGGCAGTGCGACGGCCGCCGTATTTTGGCTGAGCAAATATCTCAAGCGCGCCAGCAAGGTCGAGGTCAAAGATCTGGTCTTCACTCTGCAGCGAACGTGAATCTTTGCCCTTCATTAAATAAGGTCCGAACTTGCCATTTTGTGCCGTGATTTCAACATTTGACTCTGGGTCAACACCGATTACGCGCGGCAGCGAAAGCAACTTGATTGAGTCTTCGAATGTCAAAGTCTCTGGGCTCATGGTTTTGAAAAGTGAGGCCGTCTTGGGCTTAGCGGCCTTAGGGTCATCGATCATGACATATGGGCCATAGCGACCATCTTTAAACAGGATGTCGCATCCGGTTTCTGGGTCTTGCCCAAGCACGCGGTCGGTAATCACAGGCGCATCAATCAGCTCTTGAGCTTTGCTTGGGGTCAGCTCATCTGGGGCTAGGCCCTCAGGAATGTTAATGATGCGGCGACCATTTTCGTCGGCACCTTCGTCTTCTGGTGATCCCATAATTTCTAGGTATGGGCCGTATTTGCCGGTGCGCAGGGTGATGTCTGGCGTGATCGCAATGGAGTTGATTGCCCTCGGGTCGCTCTCACCCAGGTTTTCAACGGTATTGCGCAGACCAGTCTGTGGCGAGGTGCCGAAATAGAACTCACTCAACCACTTGCTTCGGTCGAGGTCTCCGCTAGCAATTTGGTCTAGGTCTTCTTCCATCTGTGCCGTGAAGGCATAGTCAACTAGGTTGCCAAAGTTCTCTTCAAGAAAACGAGTCACGGTGAAGGCAATCCACTCGGGCACCAATGCTTGCCCGCGCTTTGAAACATAGCCCTTGTTGATAATGGTCGACATGATTGCCGCATAGGTGCTCGGGCGGCCGATGCCGTCTTCTTCGAGCGCCTTCACTAAAGAAGCCTCGGTATAACGTGGAGGCGGAGTGGTTGCGTGACTCTTGGCAGTTACCTCGAGAGCTTTTAGTGACTGACCAACGGCAAGGTTAGGCAACTTAGATTCTTTTTCATTTTCTTCTTCATTGCGAGATTCATCGTGGCCCTCCTCATAGGCTGCCATGAATCCACGGAAGGTCACGACGGTTCCCGATGCGGTTAGCTCTGCGGACTTTCCGCCCGGCAGCCCCTCGACTTTGATCTTTGCGGTGGTGGTTGAGACGCGAGCGTCTTCCATCTGCGAAGCAACAGTTCGCTTCCAGATCAAGTCATACAGCTCAAGTGCACGACCGCTGAGCTGGCTGGCCAATTCTGAAGGGTGCTTGAAAACCTCGCCGGCTGGGCGAATAGCTTCGTGCGCCTCTTGTGCATTCTTTGACTTGCCCTGATAGATGCGTGGCGATGCTGGAACCAGGTCTTTGCCAAACATGGCAGCTGCCTGACTGCGAGCCGCATTGATCGCCTGGCTTGAAAGTGTTGGAGAGTCGGTACGCATATAAGTAATGTGTCCGTCTTGATACAGCGCTTGAGCGGTATCCATGGTCTGCTTTGCCGACATGCGAAGCTTGCGCGATGCCTCTTGCTGAAGGGTGGATGTGGTGAATGGCGCTGCCGGACGGCGAGTGCTTGGCTTTGACTCGACCGAAGCCACCTCTAGCTTGGCGCCATCTCTAATGCTGTCGGCTAGCGCTTTTGCCTCGGCTTCAGAAACCAAGACAACGTCAGCAACCAATTTGCCGTTGTCGTCAAAGCTCTGGCCGGTGGCTATACGCTTGCCGTTGATGCTCTGAAGCTTGGCGGTGAATCGAGGCTCATTTGCCGCTTGTGGGTCTAGCTCGGCTTCGATGTCGTGATATTCAGCAGACACAAATGCCATGCGCTCTCGTTCGCGCTCAACAACCAGTCGCATCGCGGGTGACTGAACGCGACCCGCACTTAGTCCGCGGTTGATTTTGCGCCAAAGCACCGGTGAAACCTCATAGCCATAAAGGCGGTCAACCACACGGCGGGTTTCTTGAGCCTGAACTAGGTTGTCGTCTACTTCGCGGGTGTGCTCAAGTGCGCCCTGAATTGCCTCTTTGGTGATCTCGTGAAAAACCATGCGCTTGACCGGCACCTTTGGCTTTAGCACCTGCAGAAGGTGCCAAGCGATTGCCTCTCCTTCGCGGTCTTCATCGGTAGCGAGATAGAGCTCCGAAGCACCAGCTAGGGCTTTTTTGAGATCGGATACAGTCTTGCTTTTGCCTGGAGAGATTGCGTAGTAAGGCTCAAAGTTGTTCTCGATGTCGATTGAGAATTTAGCTAGTGAGCCTTTCTTTTTGTCAGCGGGAATGTCTTTTGGATCAACAAGATCACGGATGTGACCGACCGAGGCAAGAACTGTGAATTCATTGCCCAGGTATTTCGAGATAGTTTTTGCCTTTGCAGGCGACTCAACTATGACGAGTTTTTGGCTAGCTGCCACCGATCACTCCTATTTGTCTGCGCAGTTTTCTCGGCTCCTTTGCCCAGATTAAGCACCCGCGAGCGCCTCTGCGTTTAGAACTATACCCAGTGTGTTTTTGCGCACCTTTATATAGACGTTAAATCCGACAATACGACACTCATGCAAATTCGCCATATTTTGCATTGCTATCTGTTCGGCTACATCGCACGGATAACCCGTGGTAAGACCGCGCAAACTATCTGCCGCTGCAATAGCCGTCGTCTCAGCTGCCAGCTGAAGTTGAAGCTGAATCTGAACGATGGATCCGATAGCTGAGCCAGCTAAAAATAAGGTTGCTGCGGCCCCGATTATCCCAACTGCGATAACGGTTCCGGCGCCTGCTTCGCTCTTGAAATACTGCAAATCACAATCCGGATTCTCTGGCGCAGTGTTGGGCCGCAATCTCAAACGAAGCCGCTTCTAGGCCTAAAAGTTTCACCTTGCGAATCGCGTTCGCGCAGACAAATTGGCGCGCCTCTGTTAATTCGATGTCGGTGTTTGCGCTGAACCAACTATCGATTAGCTCAACCGGCTCTCCGCGCGCAAAAGCCCTTGCAGCAGTGGCTGCCTGCTGAATCAGCTGAAACTTTTGAATCTGTATCGAAAAAGCCGAAAGCATCACCAAAACCAGGCCCATGATTGCCGGCATCAAAATTGCAAATTCGGCAGTAGCGGATCCAATTTCGTTCTTGGCTTTTGATTTCAGTCTCACGTTTAGGGCGCCGGTGCCGGATCTGGCACAACCGCAGCATCGCCGTTTGGGTTGGTGAACGTTAGTGCTGACTTAACTAGGTCAAAAAGAATTGTC
>JACCDO010847931.1_pt1 | contig 14020 bp, 13 predicted proteins | sample 7446101 | NCBI WGS metagenome assembly JACCDO01 (sample SAMN15323440, study PRJNA562643) | freshwater metagenome | isolation source: river surface water | place: USA:Blue River Watershed | collected 2017-08-16
ACAAGAAAACAATTTGTTAGTATATGATACACCATATACAGTTGTTTTTGATGTCACTGAATCACGACCAATCGTAATCAATTCAAAATTAAACGGGGTACCATCAAATATGCATTCTACCGAATCTTTAACGACGTGCAAATTGTTCTCAATATCATATTGAACTAAATAAATCATCGCCATTTGACGATCAACACAAATTATATGCGATTCATCCAAAAATGCACAATCTGAAATCGTGTCATAACGACCCGCATTTCCAATGATTCGAAATGGAAATCCAAATTTTTTAGCCGTTGATTTGAATGGAATTTTCATTTTACAATTAGCCTGTTGTTTTATTATAACGCATCGGGTTCTTAAACTGTGTCAATCAACTATTTTTTCCAGCGCCGCGGCAAACAACAACTGCGACGCTGTGTATGCAATGCAGATTGAATGCCCATACAAAACGCATAGGGTGTATTGCCATCCACACCAGCAGCATCAATGTTTGCATCCCATGTCATGACGCCTTGTAACCCATTGGTCTTTGCAAACTGCGTCAAATTCAAAGCATCCTGCAAAGTCAATGTGTGTTTTGTATCATCCAGTCCAGGCATTAATCCCAACACGATTTTGCCTGGTGAAACTTTCCAATTAATTATATAATACTGAATATCAGAGATAATTTGCCCGTAATATGTTAATGCCGGATCGATCCAAAGATCGTACTCCATTGGTTGCCAAGCATTCAAATTGCCAATTGTAAGATTCAAAAGTGTTTGTTGATACATACCGGTGCCCCATGCCTGTGCAGGCGTGGTAAGCGAAATGTACAATTTCGAGTTTAGACTGTGCAACGTGTTTATGACCGATGCGGCCTGTGTTGCAAAATCGGGTGGGGCTGACGTTGACGAATCTTCAATATCGAAATCAACTCCATCGAACCCACACGTTTCCAACAATTGGTTAATGTTGGTTGCCAAGTCGCCAGGGCGTGTATACAAATCAGAGCCAGAAAATGGATATGTTGCGCCTCCAATCGACAGACTTACATTTCCACCATGTGCGTGAACAAGATTCGTAAATTGTTGCACCTGCTCGATTGACATTGAACCAAGACCAGGAATATACGATGTGGAATCAAAGTTAAAACTGGCAAATGCCAGGGCCACGCGTGTACCGTTTTTGATTACAGATTTGGAAATCATATCATTGATTTGCATGATTGGGTCCGTGCCCCAAGTTGTTACATATGTTGTAAACAGACTACTCATTGTACTATGTTTGCATCATTGGTTGACTTTAGACGTTAGTGTTTTTTTATTTCCAACATAAACAACCCTTGCCACTAACTAAGGGTGCTGTGCGTACACTCCACTCTTCAAGCATCTTTTGTTTGAATACAATGAAATCCATATCGGAATCTGGTTCATACAACTGCTTTTGACCGTCATCATCAAGATAATCAAAGTAATCATAATGTCTATTGTCGACATTGTTATACATATAGCACTGAATCGTAATGCACGTTTTTGTGCTTGATTCTAAGTTTCGTAACTGATGTGTTTGATTCAATGTTGGTGAAATCCACGTGATATCACCTTCCTTAAAATTTGCAATACTAAACGGTGGCACACCGCCTGCCTGGTTACACAAAAACGGAAAAAGAGATACATTAATTGTGCCATTCAACACGCGTATGATTGCATTTGCATTTGAATGACTGTGAATTGGGGAATAGTGTCCAACAGGCCAAATTTCCATTACGTACGGAACACCAGGCGATTCGCCGTTGTTTTGTCCAAGTGTAATGCGCAAATATGTTTCTGCAAGATTAGGCTTATCGGGGTTGAACTCGCGGCTTTTGTCGCGCAACTTATTGTAGCACCACAATCCAGGTGTGCGTATACTGTATTCAATTGCATTAACAAAATCAGGAAAATCAGGTGTATTCAATACAAATTGTTTGCCGGCAATACAATTGTATAACTTTTGTGAAATGGAGGAAAGGTTTGCTTTTGGCATATATTTTGACAGCGCAACATCGTCCATGGAAAGTTCGTCAGTATCTTTGACAATGAGGGGCACATTGAGTGTAAGCGGGTCCTTTACAATACGGATCGGTTCTACATTACTTACAACATGTGTCTGCGTCAGCGATTCCAAAAACAGTTTTGTTGCTGCGTGTGATTGTTGGTCGTAACTGTAGGTGTATATTACGGTTTCTAAACGGGATTCGCCAACGCCTGCATACAACCGTTGGTTTTGTGCGTCTAAACTGAACCAATAATATGAGCCTGCAAGGTTGAGTAGGCCGCTTTTATTTGTGGGATCCATAAGCGGTTTCAAACTTGCTATTTCACATACATTTACGTTGCTTTGTGTAAATTCAATGTGCAGTCCATTGTCACCATCGGCGTTTGTAAACCGGAAGATACTTGGTTGGTTTTTATTAATTTGATTAAATACAAAAATGCCTTGGCCATGCACTGGAAGTTGTTGCGTCATTTTGTTGGTCAAAGTAAGTTTTTGTCAATATTAACCGCAATATAATTATGAACATTTTAATACTCGTTCTCAATGAAAGGAAAATCATTCAAAGGTAAAAAATGTTCATGAACTGGAACGACGCCGTTTTCATTTAAATATTTATTTACTTCATCGGAATCATATAATACAAATGGACGTATGTTCAACTTTGTATGATTTTTAAAATAGTAAGGAAAAGCAGAAACAATTTCTTGCTTCGATTTTTGGTTTGCATACAGATGCGAACGTCCTAACATTATAAAGTATTTGTAAGGAAATTCCAATTCACTATCGTGTACACTTTTTATAAACGTTGTCCATTTGTCATTTAATGTTTCCATTCTATCTTCCATTTTACCCCCATTTAATCCAAGTAAAACATCAACAGCAATAAGTTTACTGGGATCAAAATGTAAATCTGCTAATGATTCAACATGTTTGGTTTCAGCAAAAAAATAGGAATTGCGCAAAATAGCAAGTTCATCTTCGCTGAAACACGAATGTTTATGCGCATATTTTATGAAATCAATAAATCCATTGCCGTGATTTTTATCTCCAAAAACAAATATTTTGTCTTCAGACCGAATCAAATCTTTTAATTTGCCAATAGATTGTACATGCAAATCAACTTCTTCTTTTTCATATCGGTTTTTGTTGTAACTTGATAATAAACTAGCCTTGCAAGCCTCAATATTTGCACCACCGCGTTTTCGCGTTGACCGATTTGCACGCTTTGGTCGTTTTCTTTGCGATTTGCGTGTTCTTGACATTGTTCTACTACAATGTGTTGTTTTAATTGAACACGCAAAAAATGAACACACTGTGAAATAAATATCACACTTCATAGAAACATGCGCGTCCTTGGTTTTCTAACATCGTTTGTGTGCGCCAATGCATTCGGTTTTGGCAATTTGTTTGGAATATCACTTCCGCCTATTCCCAGTGGGTTGCTTCCAACAAGTTTACCTACAATCCCTGAACTTCCATCCGGGTTTACTATTCCAACGGCCATTCCAAGTTTTGAATTGCCCTCCATTCCCGTACTTACATCACGACTCCCAATTATATCTGTGCCACCACTGCCATCCTTTGAAATTCCAGAAACTGCATTGCCTTCGTTTGCAATTCCAACCGAATTATCGGAATTGTTTCGCAGCATACAGCCGGCCATCAATGATATCCTGAAAAGTTTTGGTGTTTCCCCATTTCCTACACTCGACCGCGATGCGATTGCATCGTTACGTGGTGCGATTCCCAGTTTTGGCGACATACTAAAAGACGGTCGCGACGGACTGCAAGAATTTATTGAAAGTTATCGTGGTGTGCAAAACCGCAGTCTTTTGATTCCATCCAGTGAATCCGAGTTACGTGATTTGATTCGCAATAAGACAACATTCAATATGGACCGCCTTGATTCATTTGTAGATTCCCTTGGTTCCAAAACGGGTTATGATATTTCTCCAAGTATTCGTATGATTGCTGGGCTGGTGCTGCAAAACACGTCCAGTGTGTATGAGCGCGCAACAGGCGAATTCCAATTATACGCTAGTCGGTTGCGCAACGGTGTTGAACAAGCTTTTAATTTCAGCAATTCACGCATTAGATTGCCAGCATCGCTGCCAGACTTGCAAAACAAATCCCTAAGTTTCGTACAATTTGCCTCCAATCCCTATGCCGCACTTTCAGGCACAAAAATTAATAGTTCTGTTGTGAGCTTGATGATTTCAGATATATACAGCGGAAATGAAACTGTGATTGCGGGACTACAGGATGCAATCAACTTTACAATTCCAGGCAACTACATGGACTTTGTATCTTCACAGGATATAGATGCTGCTTGTGTGTACTGGAACAACAATTTGGCCGATTGGAGCACCGATGGATGCAAACTTACGGATTTGACAGCAGATGTTGCGTCGTGTAGCTGCAATCACTTGACGGACTTTGCTGTTGCTGCATTGCCTACAATTCAGGTTCCATCAAATTCACAGGCTGCATCGCCCTCTGTGACAAATATGCCTACGAAATCGCCCTTTGTGGCAAGTGTGTCTTCAGTGTCTCCAATGCTGAATGCTGCACCCAGTGCTTCTGCATCATCTATTGTGTACGCTATGCCGGTTTCTGGTGGTTCAAACAATGATACAAATAAATCCGGTGCTATTGTGGGCGGCGTTATTGGTGGAATGCTGGGATCGATAGTGGTATTTGGCGGACTTGGATACGCAATGTATCGCGCAGAGCGTTGTAAACGCAATCGTCGTTTGACTGTGAAGGCAGTACAAGAAAAGAATCCTGCGGCAAGTGTGTAAATCTGTGGTTTAATAAAGTATTAAATAGCAGATTTATAGATTTTTATAACTAATAGTTAATAATCAAATAGCGCACGCTTGACCCGTCACTCTCACTGCTTGATACAATGGTAAATGACCCGCTTGTTATGCCCTCAACACTCAAAATGCCAGGGGCGTTTTGGCTTGCATATGTCAAATACACAAAACTACTTGCAGTGCAATTTGGATTATTCACAGTCAAATTGCGGAAGGAACCAACGTCTGTGCCTGCAGCCATGCTCACAATTCCTGTGATACCAGGGGCTTGTATGCGACTTGTGGCGGACAAAATCAAATCCGTATTATTTCCCGGAGTAGATATCAATGTAACATCATTACGCAATGTTGTGGTGCCTGTAACGTCCAATGTGCTACGCAATGTTGTAGCACCGCTAATATCCATTGTGCCGTCCACATCGGCATTGCCACCCAAATCCAAATCACCGGCGGCAATCACGTCGCCGCGAGTCAACACAGGGGCACCTTGGTCAGATACCTTGCCAGCAGGTGTACCGGAGTTAGGGTTTGTTCCGGTTTCACCAACCCAGTAAGGGCGGTCAGTGTTCTGAATTGTGAACGCATACGAATTAGGGTCAATGAATCCAGACAATCCAGACACCAAATCGTATACGCCCACCATATATGTGGATACACCAGGGTTCACACCAGGATACAATTTGCGACCAGTTTCCGTCAAAAGACGGCCCTGGGGGCAATTGCCGGAAGACGCGCCGGAAACGGCACCCAAAGAACCAACATAACTCATTGAGCCGGAGTTAAATCCGTATGTGTATGAAAAAATATCATTATTGAATGCCTTCATGGAAATGTAAGAGCGTTTGGGGGCTGCAGGTGTGCTTGCACCATTTGTGCGTCCAACGGTAGCCATTTTATACACTGGTGAACGAAAAATTTTTTTGTATTTTTCGCCTTTTTTATTTTTTTTAAGGTTTTAAGAATGCGAAGGGGTGCTTATGCACACAAGTAGTCGGGCCTGGGCACAGGCGGGCTTGGCAGGTGGCCACACGCGAGGGGAGGAAGGCCTCGCAGGATACGGCGAGGCGCGCCACCGCGCTGAATGTCTCGCGGCAGACAAAGAAGTCTGTACATTGCAATGGCGCGAATGCGGGCGCGCTGCTCAGCAGACACGCTGTCAGGGAGCGTGGCTAGCGCAGCATCTACTGCTGCCGCATCAAGGGCGCGCTGCTCATCCTGCTGTGCCTTGCAAGCGGCGTTCCATGCCGCTATCTTTGCATCCCAGGCCGCACGACGTGCGGACTCTTTCTCGTACCACAGCGCGTGTGCCAACTCGTAGGCATAGGCGCGCTGCAGTGCATAGAAGTTCTGCTCCTGGCGATAGGCGCGGCCCTGCGCCTGGGCACGGAATGCATCAATCTCGCGCCCCTCTTCCTTTGTGCTGTATGTCCAGCACATAGGCAATGCCTTAGCGGCAGCGCTGTAGGCCACAGAAAGGCGCAGGGCGCCAAAGAGCGCTGGCTCGTAGTGCGCAATGCACTCGGCAGACGTGCGCACGGGTTTGCGGTAATCCCGCAGGCCGACAAACTGGAAGAAGGAAAGCTGGGCGTCACTGGGGCGGAACATCTTGGCACTGGAAGGAAAGGAAGGAAAGGAAGGCCTGGAAGGCTGGAAGCAATGTGGGGGATTGACCGCTATTGGTATTGCCGCGCCACACTGGGCGGTTCAAAAAATAATCAGATATTCAATTTTTTCCGATTATTTAGACATTGACGTTCAAAGTTGAAGTAAAAAATGAACGAAAAATTTTTGTTTTTTTATTTTTTTTTCGCCTTTGTAAGGATTTTATTTAGTTTCAAACACCGGCCTCAATAAGTGGCAGACCTCTGATGATGCGGCGCAGCGCGCGCGGCAGTCCGCGAAAGCGCGCATTTATCAAGCCAAATTTGATACGAGCCGTGAGACACGCGCGTGTTGCTGGCGAAACGTGTGCAGGAAGTGTTTCAAGTGCGGCCGCAATCTTGGCAGCATCCTCTGCATCGCGCGCAGCACGCTCAGCAGCCTCACGCTCCCAGCGACGCTCTAGCTCCGCATTCTTACGCTGCCGCTCGGCTTCCTCCTTCACGAGCCGCTCATAATGCTGGGCGTGCGCCAACTCGCTGGCGTAATTAAGCAGAAGAGCATTGTAGTGCCGGCGGGTCTCGTGCTCGCGCGTCCACAGCCAATTGTTGAGCTGCTGCATGGATTGCTGCTCAAAGTAGTCAGGATGCTCAAAACGAGCCAGCCAGCGATTGGAACCCGCCAGCACAGCCTGGGCGATAACCAGGTTGCGGTACACGCCGTTGAGCGCATGCTCAAAGTGCGCCACAACCTCAGCGCTAGTGCGCTTAGGCTTTGGGCACAGATTCAGAAATGGGCTCCACCAAAAGGGTTTCATATTCAGCAAAGGGCGGAAATGCATTGTGGGAAGGAAGGAAAGGCCAGGAAGGCCTGGAAGACTGGAAGGCTTTTGTGGGGGTTCTGACCGCTATGGGTTTTTCCGCGCCACACAATTTGGCATGAAAATAATCAAGTTATTCAATTTTTTTCTGAAATATAACCACCGATATTCAATTATGCGCATTAAAAAATTGTAAGGTATCGTGCACCATACTTTTTAACGACCGACTCGGAACCCACGCAAGTTCGCGTCTCATCAAGTCAATGTCTGCATATACATTTTCTGCATCACCTGCACGACGTGGACACATACTGTATTTCAATGGCGCACCTTGATTCTGGAATTCACGCACAATTTCCAACACACTAAGCCCATGGCCACATCCAACATTCATACATTGTATGCCTGGTCGCACTTGTAAATGCGATGCACCGCGGACGTGTGCTTCGGCTAAATCACACACGTGTATATAATCGCGAACCGCGGTGCCGTCTGTCGTATTGTAATCCCCGCCAAAAATCTGCAACGGTTTGTCTGCGCGCAACGCACCACAAATAGCAGGAAACAAATTATTATATAACGACCCTTTAATTGTATCGCCAATTTTACCACTTTTATGATTTCCTACAGGATTAAAATATCGTAAACATAATATGTGCCAGGATGGGTCGGCTGCAGCAACATCGTGTAATATCTGTTCACACATAATTTTTGAAGTTCCATACGGATTGTTTCCTGTACACATCGTTCCATATCGTACATTTCCTGGACCGGCATCTGTTTCTACAAAAGGAGGTGTGGCAGTGTTAGGATACACAGTTGCCGATGAACTGAAGATAAGTTTCTTACATCCGTGCGTTTCACCAAATGAAAGTATGTTTAGTAAACTCCGAATGTTGTTATGATAATATTTATGCGGGTGCATATTGCTTTCACCAACATACTTGTATGCCGCAAAATGTATAATCATAGTAATCGGTGCAGCCAGTTTAATGTTTTCCAACGATTCTGCACAATCCGCATTTATGTAATGTATGTCTGCACCTGTAAGATTCCGTAACGTTTCCAACATTGTATGTTCCGAATTGACACAATTATCCAGAATCGTAACACTGTGACCGACAGCACACAATTCAATCACTGTATGTGACCCAATGTATCCTAGACCGCCTGTAACAAGAACGTGCATTTATAGAACCAGTGATTTTTAGAAGACAAAAATATCGCATTCGCATAATGAAAACAAAATCACTTCAACTATTTTTTAATCAATGCATAATCTCATAGAAAGAATCCACAAAAATGAAACCAAAATCAATTTTAAAAATGATTGATATATACAGTTGTCAACAGACACAATTCCAACCCTTCCTTTCCAAATGGCTGACGACATAGCAACCATTTCCACCGCAATTGCCAAGATGCAGTCGCAAATTGACGAACTTCTGAGCATTGTTAAGGCACCCAAGAAACCGGAACCGTCAAAAAAGGTCAAGACCGAAGATACCGGCAAGATGTTTGAAAAGGCAATTTGCAATGCGTTAGGTATTGCATACGACGGCAATTATAAATACTGCGAACAAATGGCCACAACCCTTGCAGAAACGGGTCTGTCTAAACTCAAAGACTATGTTCCGTCCGATTTGAAACATACTGCACGCAAAAGAGCACGTTACGATTTTACATCCGCGTCTGATAACAGCAAACACCTGTCTGCAAAATCCACAAAAGGTGGATGTGGAAAAGTGGCTCCGCAAGTCATTGGACAAACCTCACCACGCAAATTCTGTGAAATGGTTGGAATTCCATTTGATGGCGATTTGGCTGCATTAAAGCAGCAGATTCAAACACAGATTGTGAGAATTTTACCACATATGGTTACACACACGTTTGATTGCCCTACATTATATTACAACCAAGGCAAATCGTCCATTCAATATATTGAATTGGTAACACCAATTGATTGGAGCACATACACATACACCTGGACTTGTCCGTTTGAAACCTGGAGCAATTCCTCCACATTAAAAATCTCAATTGGTGGCCAAGAAATTGGATTGGTAGAATTCCAATTTCACACAAAAAGTCGCTCAAATATGGCGATTCGTTGGGCATACGACAACTTCCTCGGCGTCTTCAAAGACCACTTACGCATTGTGAACCTTATGTAAGCAGAACAGATACTCTTTAATGTCCACATCGTTGTTGTATTCATATGCTTTAAAACGTTTATAATCACGCTCAATCACTGTGGCAGTTCCATATTTTTGCATCAGTTCCAACATCTTGTCCTTGCTTACTATGCTTTCGCTGTTGTACGAAAGAAATATCCACTCGGTCTTGAGTTCGCGAAACAGTGTTTCAAACGCATTTTCTACCACGGGCCCTTTTTTACAAAACGCGGATAGGAAACAATCTGCGGGAATTCCAGTTTTTCCTTTGAGCGGTGGCTCCGATGTAAGTTGTGCAGGTGTTTTTGCAATAATGTTGAGCGGAAAGTAATTTTTACTGTACTGACGCTCATTGTAAGGCGGGTCCAGATAGACAATGTCAGATTCAAAGGAACGCAAGAATTCCGTGTTAAGAACATCCGAGTTGTATGTTTTGGATGCTGCGAGAGCAGAGCCTGCAACAGTATGAATCGGCTGCAGTGCAAGTTGCTTAGTCGCCCTGGATTTGAAGGATTTCAAATAGCATCCATACACTGCCGGCGTATTGCTTACAGCATCTGCACTGATTAGCAACGAAGCAAGAATAAACATATGTTCGTCGTCAGTGTGCTCCGATTTCAACTCTTCAATGCGTGCGCGAATGTAATCAATGCGCTGTGCATTGTCAACTGTAAAGAATTTGCGTTCATTGGTGTTATGCGGACTATAGTGTGTCGTAACAAATCCAAACGTTGTGGAATGTTTGGATTCGTTTAATTCGTTTTGTAAGACGACCAGTGTTTCCTTACACTTATCAGTATATGTGGACCGTGTGAATGCGTGGGCAATTATGGAACTATACAATTCTGCATCATTGGAAATCACAGTCGCGCCTTGATTGCGATAGTGGTGTGAAACGATTCCTGTGCCTGCAAACAAATCTGCGACCGTTTTGTTTTGCAGGGATGACCATCCAGTTTTTGCCTTGATGGACTCGTCTAACCAGTCAATGAGTTTGTATTTGGAACCGATGTAATCTAAGCGACACACTTTTGCTGGCGGCTGCTGTGGCGGCGTTGTGTTGACAATAACATTTGTTGTAGCAGTCAAAAGGCTGATAAGTTCATCCTTCGCTTTGCCACTGATTCCACGAATTCCACGCTCCTTACAAATATCAATTAGTTCTTTCCTTGTTTTTGATGCATAATCCATTTTGTGTTATTGTTGTAGGGTTGTTGTTTCAGGTCAATTTTTTGAATTACATGCACCATTCAAGGGTGTACAAGTTGATTGTAACAATCGTATACTATTACTTGGTGAGGGACACCTTCAATCAGTATAATTGGATTATCATTATCGTTTGAGCCCAATCCATATTCCAATGGCTCTTGCAATGCAATTGGATAATAATACTTAAGTTTATATTTTGATTTACTTATGTGTTTAACATCAGCAAATACACCAGCCGCAAATCCATTGGAATTATCAATAAACCATTCAATAACTTTTTGGGCAACCGATGGAGTATGAACCTCTGTACGAACTCTCCTCATCTGTTCGTTTGCATTTTCATGTACAATATAATCAGGACCACGCAAATTCACACAAAAATATGCATCACGCGTTTCATGATTATTGTTGCTATTAGAATTATTGACATTGCTGTCGGATTGTAAATTGACATTTAGGGCATGATTATTTGCAGGCAAATTAGGACTGCCTGGATCATTTGCACCATTTGCATTGGCATAAGCATTCATTTTATGAGGACGCACAGGATCATTATTATTACCACCTCGCTGCCGATGCTTCCGTCGATATGTCTTTCTGACACTACGTCTGCGCCTTGTTGCCATTCTAATTTAAATGAACCTTTTTTGTACAGCGTTACAAATGAAACGCCTTTTTGATTTTGTTGCCTGTCTTTTTCGCACTTTTACCAATAGAATCTACTGCATGTGTCGCCTCCTTGGCAACACTATTTGCCGCAGATGTAACCGCCGGGGCCATTGTTGCCGTTGCAATATGTTGGGTTGCGCTAGCAACCGCTGTTGCATCCTTGGTGATTTGTTTGGTATCCACAGTCACACTTACATCTACGTCCAATCCCACCAGTGCTGCGACATCTCCACTGACTCCAACAGTTGCCTTGCCATCCTTAAATGTAGCCTGTGCACTTCCACCGGCTTCAAAGTGTTCTCCAATACTTACACCTGCGCCTGCCGTTACACTGCCTTCGCGTAATGATTCTGTAACGGAGGCATCCACGCCCACTGCATTTCCAATGCTTGCGCCGGCACCCACATCCACGCCATTCATACCAGCACTCATATGTGCTTCGGCTTCTGTGCCGGATTTTGCATACGCATCTGCGGAACCACTGTAGCCAAATCCTTCAGCACCTATACTTCCTGTAGCAGTTATGTGTGCTTCAGTTGTATCGCTGTAAGATGCCCCAGCATACACATTGTATCCATCAAGGCCACCTTCAACGGATGCTTGTGTGCCAGTTTTCACAGACACATCAACACCTACGGATGCATAGTCGCAACTGGCACTTGCGCCAGCGCTGGCGGTCATAGTGTTATCATAATTCAAGGCAAATGATGTATCAGTTGTTGTAACGGATGCATCATGATTCATTTGCGCGCTTGCGTGTGTTTCAGTAGACATATTGTTCATAATACATATGCTTGTTTTTTATCTACGCATTTTACGAGTCTTGCGCTGCTGTTTTCTGCGGCTTGTCTGTTTTCCTCCGTTTTGTGCATTCAAAATCAATTGCAAGCGTTTATTTGCTACTGAATCGTAGCAACCCGCCTGTGGGTAAACAAACACAACACTTTGGGCGTGATTTGTTTTCAACAATTCAATTAATGCATCCAATTTTAAACAATTTTTTGTAACTCCGCCCATTGAATCTATATACATAAAACTTTCCGAAACCAAACGACCTGTGGCATCCCTTTTCCAAGTCTTACATTCTTTAACAAATTTACTAACTGCGACATAATGCCAACCACCCAAATTCACAATTGCACCCAATAAATTTGGTTTGTTAAATTCAATTTTAAATTCGCTTTCAAATGTCGCTTTGTTAAGTGCAAAATTTTCAATAAAGCTTGTTAATGTTGTTATTTCATTTGTTAAACTTTCTATAAGTTCATCTTGTTTGAACTTATTATATGTTTTACCAGTGATATTCATTTGGGTTTTAATGACTTGTGGTATCCCATCGCGAGGTATTTCAAATTGAGGAATAGATAATGGATTCTCTCTATATCTTTTTAAGTCAGGAATCAGTTTATCACGTCTTTTTTTCATTTCAACCAGTTGTTCGTCGTAATAAAGTCTTTTTGTTACAGTTTCATAGTTTAACATTTTTTTTAATAAGAGCGATATTGAATCAAATGGAATATTTCCTCTAGATGAATCACACGTTTCTTTAAAAACTCCGTTGGATAACAATAACATAAATTGACAAAACTTACTTAAATTTATTTGAGTATTAGAATGCAAAACATTGTTTGTTGCCAATTTATCTTCACCTTTTTCTAAAATTAAAAAATCATTGTCGGTATTCCAAACTATTTTATTTTCTTGTAAAACGTGATTTATTGCATGTTTTCCACAAAGTAGTAATTCTTGTTTTTCATAATGGTTGTTATTTGCAAATTCGGGGACTGCAGCACCAGACATTGTCCTATAAATATACATGACATAATTTAAAGTTTTGATGCATTTAATAATCAAATGCAAATTTGTCCAAGCGACGAACAAACTGCAATCATAAATTTTATTGGCAATGGACACAATGTTGTTGGCGATTGTGTTGCCGGGTCCGGCAAGACAACCTCCGTTCTTTTAATCGCCAAAGCCTATCCTGAAAAACGGATTCTGCAAGTAACGTACAATAAAGCACTGAAGATTGAGGTGCGCTCAAAAGCATCACGACTTGGCGTTGGGAACCTTGAAGTACATACATACAACAGTTTATGTGTGAAATACTACAATCGGGAAGGATATAATAATGATAAGTTGCGCCAATCAGTGGAGAAAAACGCTGCACCACTTTCTGTACTTCCATCAATTGATTTGCTGGTATTGGATGAAACCCAGGATATGAATCCACTGTTTTATGGACTTGTGCGCAAGTTTATGAATGACTCGCCGTCGCCCATTGGTCAAATGCTTGTGTTGGGTGATAAATATCAATCCATTTACGGATACATTGGTGCCGATGCACGTTTTTTGACACTTTGCCACGAAATATGGGGGCGCAAGTTTCTACCTCTTTCGCTTTCCACATCCTATCGTATTACCAATCAGATTGCAGCGTTTGTCAATGATGCAATGGTCGGCTATAAACGTATTTCGGCTGTGCGCAATGGTCCCGCTGTTCAGTATGTGGTTTGTGACACATTCAAATATGCTCGCGCAATTGCACAAAAACTTATTGGACTGATAACGTTTGGTAAGTTGCGAGCAGATGATATTTTTGTACTCGCACCGTCAATCAAAAGTCAAAATACACCCATGCGTGCCGTAGAAAATATGCTGGTTTCCTACAAAATCCCGTGCTTCTACCCCGTTTCGGATGAAGCGCAACT
>JACCDO011069967.1_pt1 | contig 14018 bp, 8 predicted proteins | sample 7446101 | NCBI WGS metagenome assembly JACCDO01 (sample SAMN15323440, study PRJNA562643) | freshwater metagenome | isolation source: river surface water | place: USA:Blue River Watershed | collected 2017-08-16
CATGTGAGGATTTTTGTAATGATCCTCGTTATTTTATTCGTCGTTTACAATATTATGATAATACATTATTTAAATTCAATGTATCAAAACAGAAGGGTGAAAAACAGTATTCAAGAAGTTGTCAGGGAAGTGATAATCAACCGGTAATATTAGATTATAATCCGGATACTCATCCAAGAATAAAAAGAGAATCATATTCATATAGTATTCAATATAGTTCGGATCCTCAAACAAAGAAGATGTGGTATGTATGTCCAAAGATATGGTGTCCATATTGTGAGATACCTATAAGTGAAAATGATATAGATAGAAAGACAATAAATAGAAAGAAGATGAAGGGTGAGAAGAAATTGTGTATAACAGCTTTATGTCCATATGGTGATCATCAAGTATTTGTTCGTGATGACAAAATTATGTCATATGAACAAGATAAGAAGTTTAAAGAAGAATTAAAAAGAATGAAATCGGATAAGGAACGAGAGGAGTATATAAAACAAATTGAAGAAGAGAATAAATTCCCAGCATATCCGGGATTTGCAGCTCAAAAACATCCTAAAGGTTTTTGTTTACCATGTTGTTTTTCCAAGAATCATAGTTTAAAGGGATCATCTTATTATAGTAGTTTTTTGAGATGTTTAGGTGAAGAAGTGGAAGAAGAGAATAAACAAGATGGTCAAGTGTATATAAAGAAATCTTTTCCAGTGGATAATAATAGATATGGTATTTTACCAACACATGTTGGAAAGGTATTAAATTCATCAATAGAGAGTGGAGTATTAAAGGATAGATCGGGATATTTTAGAAAGGGTATAAAACATATAAAAGATTCATTTTTAAGTTGTATAGCTGATATATTATCATGTGATAGAAAAGTGAATGTATTAACAGTTGAGAAGATAAAGAAGACAATAATAGAAAAATTAGATGAACGATTATTTAGATCTTTACATAGTGGTAATTTGATGCATATATTTACAGATCCAAATAAGAGTACATCAGCATTAGAGAATTTTGAATATTATTTAATAAATTCGAAGATGGATATAGGATATCAATATTTATGGGATTTACTTCAAAGACCGAATGTATTATTTGAAAATGGTTTAAATATATTTATATTTGAGGATAATCATTTAGTATGTCCAAAGGGTGAGAATATAAGTGAGTTTTATAAAAAATATAGAAGATCAATATTAATAGCTAAACATAATCAATTTTATGAACCAATTTATTATTTAGAGGGATCAAGAGATGGTAAAATAGTACAACAAAAATGTATATATGATTCATCAAGACCTGAAATAAGTAATTTATTTAATATATTGGAAGATGGTTGTACAGAAAAACCAATTATTAAGTGGGATTTGGTATTAAATGATGTTAAAAAGAAGTATTCATTGGATTTTAATTCACAAAAACTGGATTTGGGTATATCTTTAGAGAAGACATTAGAGAAGATATTAATAAGTATAAAGGATGGAAGTTTAAATAAGAATTTTATGCCAATGAAACAATATGTTGATGGATATAATAAAGTATATGCAATAGAATTAAAGAATAAATTATTTGTACCAGTTGGACCAAGTAAGATAATGGTTAAACTTCCATATGAGATATTAATAGATTTAAATGAGAGGACATATTTAAATTTTGAAGATACAGTGAAATTAATGAATGAGTTATCAACTAAAACGGGATTGGATTTGAAGGTATATAAGAAGATATTAGATAAAAGAAAGAGTGAAAATGAAACGGATATAGTGGCAGTATTATTAGAGAATGATAGAGTAATACCAGTTAAAAAGAGTAAAAATAGGGATAATAAGATGGGAGTTAGTCAACAACAGTATTTTAGTGATATAGACTATTATATACATAATAAGATGGATTATATACCGGATATGAGAGTTGAGATAATGAATAGAAATAATTATGAGGAGGAGTCATATCAAAGATTAAGATTTGAGATATCGAGATATATACAATTAAAGGAGAATAGAAAGTATAAACATGAATTGGAGGAGATTATAAATATGGAAACAAAAGATATAGTAAGAAAGAAGACATTAATAAAGAAATTAATAATGGATATAATAAAGAAGATAGTGTATGTTGGTAAGAAGAATATGGATATAAATAGTTATAGAAGACCAAATAAGAGAGTACCATGTTTTCAAAGATCGATAAAGGAGAAGAGAAGTAAGAATGAGAGTAATAATAATAATCAATTTAAATTGGGATGTTCGGATGATCCACATTGTATAAAGGTGAAAGGTAAATGTATGTTATATATAAATGAGAAGAATTTATTAAATAATAAAAGGGAAAATTTACCATTTTATGTGGATAAGATAGTTGAGGAGATATTAAGATATCCAATGAAGAGAAATGAGATATTATATGATAATATAAGTCCAATAATAAATAAGGAGGAGGTAATATTAAATCCGAATAGATATATATTAATACATGGAGAATCACCAATGGAAGTATTAAGATTAATACAGGGTATATATATGGATAAATCGGGATTAATATTAGATACTAGACCGACCTATGAGGAGTTTACAACACAAGATTTTACATTTATAAAGGAACAGTATTTGAAGTCGAATGCGAAGGTTGTAAATAAGAGTTTAATAGAGGATTTACCAATAAATTGGCAAAATTATTTGGGAACAAGTTTTAAGGTGGAGAAGAATAGAGATGATTCAATATTTATATTTATGGGTCAAGTATTGAAAGAGATGAATATGGAGGGATTAAAGAATATTCAAGTTGATACATTAAAGAATTATTTAATAGAACAATTAAAGAAGATAGTTGAGGAGAAACAGTTAGTAAAACAGATATATGAAGTATTTAATCCAAAGGAGAAGACGGATAAGAAGATGAATAAAACTAATAATACAAAATTAAAATATGATGAGAATACAATTGTTGAGTTATATAGAAGACAATGTAATAAAATAATGGGTAATATACAGACATTTTCACAATTAATAATGGAGATACAAAATGATAAATATGGTGGTTGTGATGTTGATTTGGTATTATTTTCAACAATATTTAGTTTGAATATGATAATATTGGATAAGAGATTTAAAACGGGACAATCATCATATTATTGTATAGGTCCAACATTTGGTCGATTTGTAAGATATATAATATTATTAAGATCAGTGTCAATAGGTAATATATATTCAATAGTACAGAGTAAGAATAAGTATTTATTTGAGGATGTTGATTTACCACATAGATTTAAAGAGGATATAGTGGATAATTGTGATAAGAATTGTTTATTAAGAGGATTAGCTTAAATATAATTTTTTTATAAAAATAATTAATAATTTAATAAAAATTATTAAAAGATGTGAGGAGATAGTTGAATAATTAAAATATAGGATAACAAATAGAGATGTGGCCTCATCCGCAATGTACAAAAGAGACAAGAACAAATGGATATTCACCAAATAATACAAATTATATGTATGATGGACAGAAAGAAAAGTTAATAAGTAAACAGAATCAACAGATGTATAATAATAATAATTATATGAGGGGTGATATAAATCCATATGATAATTCTATGAATGGATTTACAATGTATGAACAAGTGAATATGAATTCAAATAGACAACCACAAAATAGGGATGAATCACAAGTGATGAATAGAATGGAACAGGATACATATTTAAGATCAAAGAGTTCAAGTCAACATCAACCTTTAGTAAATAATCATGAACATTATATGATGGATCCATATGCATATCAAATGCATGGTGGTATGAATGGAGGAGTAATGGTTGATAGAGTACAAAAGAATACAAGAGATATAGGTAAAATGAGATATAATGATGTACCAGTGCAACAGGGTTTTCAACAGAATTATTTTATGAGTAATTATGAGACATTAAATGAGATCCAAAGGGGAGTACCAGGAGTAACGGATAATATATTGGTGGATAGAAATCCGGTGAATACAAGAAGAGATATGGTGGAAAAGGAGAGAACAGAAGATAGAAAACAATTTATGCAATATCAGGGAGGAAATATGAATGCATTTGTTGATTTAAATCCACAATATACGAGAAAAGAGAGAAATCAAATAAATAGTTCAAGTTATGTACCAATGGCAAGAACATTAGCTATACCAAGAGATAAAATATAAAGATATAAAAACGGTACTTAAAGACCCGCGACATAAATAACGGTTAATAAAGAAACGGGACTTGAAGATCTATAAGATATAAAAAATGTGTTAGGTAATTGATGATAAAAAATGTATATAATAAAAGAATAGAGGAATGAGTAAAAATAGGAGTCCAAGAAAAAAGGTTAAATCACCAAAGAGTTTTATAAAAAAGATAAGATCATCATCATCGTTAAATGCAATACCATTAATAAGAACGGGTTCAAATTTGAGTCAATTTTCGCGGTCATCAAAGAATATAGTTGAAGTTGAGAGTGATAATGAATATGATGAATATGAGAATATAGGTTTAAATATAGATATAGAAGATGAGGATTTATTTGGAACATTAGAGAGGATATCGTTTACATCATCAATGGATGAAAATAATGAAAAAGTAAAAGCGAAAGTTAAAAAAAAGGATAAGAAAAAGGAGATAAAGAGGATAAATGAGTTAAGGAAGAATCAATTATATCAGGAGGTACCGGATGATAATTTTATAGATGGAATAATAGATATATTTGTGGGACAGAATATAAATAATCGGCATTATCAGTTTTCAAGAAAGATGTTAGAGGAGAAGAGGGTAATAGAACAATTAAATACAAAGATAGATGAATTAAAGAGGTATTATTTGAGGTGTAAACATAAAAAGTATTTAGAGAGGATAGATTCGAAGAAGGCGATAACGATATTTAGACAGATAATAAGATTAAGGGGATATAGATTAGAGTCGATAGAGAAGTATAATAATGGATCGAAGTATCTGTTATATCATGTTGAAAGGATGATAGAAAATCAAAAATCTCCAAGAAGAGATAATTTTGAGATAGATTTTGATTAAAAAAATAAAATTAAAAATCTAAATAAAGAATAGTATAAATGCAAGTTAATGAAAGAAGAAATAATAATTTACAATTAACTAGTAATAATCGTAATAAATTAGTATCAAATAATCAAACAATGGTTAGTTTAGTAAATAATAGTACAAAAGGGAATATAGTTGGTAATGTTGGTTTATCAGGAAACAATAAAGTGAATACAAGTTTAACATTAACATCAAATACTAATTTAATACCAAATGCAACAAATAATGTGATAGTTGTGGAGGAGGAGAAGAAGAATAATACACAAAATACAGGTTTATTAGGTGTATTGGGATTAGGAGGAGTGACACAGGGATTATTTGGAACACAAAACAATAGAAAGGAGAATATATATAGAAGTTTAGAGACGGGAAAGAGACATTATTTTATAGGTAATATAATCCAAGATAGGGAGCAAGTTGAGGGATTGGTAAAACTTCAGAATAATTTGATAAGTAAATATAGAATAAAGAAGTTTTATAAGAATTGGGATAATAAGTTTGTATCGAGATATGTATATTTGGGATATTTAAGACCGGAGGTGGCACAGAAGTTCATGGAAGTATCGGTAAAGGGATTAATGGAGTCAGTAATAAATAAATTCCCAGTATTAACATGTAATTATACAAAATTGAAGTTTTTTTATAATAAAACAAAGAATGAATCGGGTGGTACAAAGAATTGGATAACAATATTTTATGATGATGAGAATAATTATTTAAAGGATTTAATAATACCATTTTTAGAGAGATATTCAGTTAGAGAACTTCCAGAACCTATTAAAGTAAAAATGAGTTATCAACCAATGATTGATTTAATACATTTTAAAAAATTCATGGGTTTAACAAAGGGTAAGAATATTGATTATCCTTTACCACAACAATCTTTTAAAATTAATCATATATCACTTATAAGTGCTAAACCAGTTCAATCAAAAGTTGGTTATCAATCTATTCATGATCAACTCTCTTATGATGAAGAAGCTAAATATACTTTTAACTTCAAATCACCATCTAACCAATCTTAATTTTATTTTTTTTATTAAAATATATTTTTTAAAATGAATCAATTTAAAAAAAGTTTATAAAATTTGGATAAAAATTTTCGATGAAAATTTTTATGATTGGTTGATCCCCCAGGGATCACCCAATGAGCGGCCGATGGCCGCAGACACCGAAGATGTCCCAAAATATGAAGCAGCCTGCGGCTTTGCCGCACTGACTCCGAAGGAGTCAGAAGTCTTTAAAAATATTATTTTTTAATAATATATTTTTTTAAATAAAAAAGAATAATTTGAAAAGTATTTATAATTGATTATTAATAATTATTCTATCTTCTTCAGTAAGTGGTATATGTATTTGATTTAATAAAGCAGTTAATATTTTATTTCTATTTAACTGACCAGCAGTATTAAACATACGACAAATAAAAACGGTATTTTCATCAGTATGATGAATATTGTTATTTAATCGTTCTAAACTAAAATAATTCCATTTATTTCTAATAAATGAAAATTGAATACCTGTATAATAGCATTTAAAATTTTGTTTAATTAATTTATTAAATAAACATTCTTTATTTAAACGAATAATATTTGATGGATTTCTTTTTTTACTTTTTTTATCCATTCTAGAATATCTATCACATAATCCATTTAAAATAGCAGGTAAATGTTTTGTATTATAAAGATTTGAATATTCAGGATTTCTTTTAAGTTTACCATTAATATTAATTTGTGAAGGTACATTAATACCACTTTCATAAACAGAACAGTTCCATCTTTTATTAATTAAATTTAAATTTTCAGTTGGGTCAGATGGATTTTTTAATTCTTCTAAAATAAGTTTAAATGCTTCTTTCCAACATTCTAATAAATTTGGTATAGCATCTTGTTCTTGGACATTAAATTCATATGCTATTAAACAACAATTTTCAGGAAAATGCTCTTTTGTTAAACCATTATTTTGAATACTTACTCTCCAATCAGTATTTATTTGTTCTATTAAAGGAATATTACTAATACAACAATTTTTTGATTGTGAATTATACCATTCTATTGATAAAAGAGGATATGTTTTTAATGTTTGTCTAATAAATTCTTCTTTAGTTAGAGATTTTAATCTACTTTTATTAGTTGAACACTCTCTACATCCATATGTTGGTGTATTACATATCTGTTCTTTTCCACTCTGTTTTTCTAAATTACAAACTCCACTATTATTATATTCTGTATTAAAATATAATGGAGTTATTGGTTTAGTTAATTTACATATCATACAATTTTCAACAATAAGTATATCATTATTTTCATTTAAAATAACCTTTCTGTTTTTTATTGCATTATTATTTTGTATACCTGATCTTATAGGTGTTATATTACCTATATTTATATTTCCATTTTCATAATCATTTTTCCATTTTAATCTCAATAATCGATCTTCTTCTATATATAACTGTTCTCGTTTTGTTGTCATATTTTATTATATTTTTATTTAATTATTTTATATTAAATAGTATTTTTTAAAATGAATCAATTTAAAAAAAGTTTATAAAATTTGGATAAAAATTTTCGATGAAAATTTTTATGATTGGTTGATCCAATGAGGATCACCCAATGAGCGGCCGATGGCCGCAGACACCGAAGGTGTCCCAAAATATGAAGCAGCCTGCGGCTTTGCCGCACTGACTCCGAAGGAGTCATAAGTCTTTAAAAATATTATTTTTAAATAATATATTTTTTTAAATAAAAAAGATTTAAGGATGGTTATTTTGTCTATTTTGATTGTTCTGTCTGTTTTGTGTATTTTGACTATTTTGATTATTTTTTTTCATGATTCTAAAAATTAGTTTTAATAATTCAATTGATTTGTTAATTAATAGTATTAAATCATCTGGATTAAATAAATATTTATCTGAATATTTTATTTGATTTATTAAATCTAATGAAAAAGGAAGTAAATCATTATATTTTATATTTTGATTTTCATTCATTATTATATTTGCTGAATTTTGTTTAAATCTATTTATAAAATTTTCAAGATTATCAATTATTTCAAAAATATCATAATTTTTTTCATCTGGATGTATTGATCTTATATAGGCAGATGATAGACTTATATTATTATTTTGAAGTGTTAAATTAAATATATCTTGATTTAATAAAGTTTTATCTAAAACTATTAATTTTTCTAAAAAATTTTTATACGCACCCATATGAATTGATCTTGTATCCCCTAATTTTCTGCATATATCTAAATAAAAATGTGCTAAAGATGTTCCAGGTGCATTTTTTATTTTATCATAAATATCACCAAAAGTATATTTATTTTTATGATATAATTCTGATGTCTGTATTATATAATCACAATTATATTTATAAATTATTTTTTTTAAATTAAATAATCTCTCTTTTGCTTCATTATTATTTTGTGTGATTCTTTTAACACGAATATTTTTTAGTATTTTTTTATTAGTATTCGAATCATTGAATAAACAAAAATCTTTTATTAATTGATCATCACTATCAATACTTGTATTAAATTGTTTGAATGCATCATCTAATCTTATAATACCGCCATAATTCCAGTGTAAACCAGCTTTTGTTTGACAATTAGTGTTATTTATATTATTACTCTTATCACCTAATAAAGGTAGCATATCAACATTAAAATCAGGAATAAACATCCCTTTATAATAATTTCTAGAATTTTCAAAATTTTTTAAATAAATTTTTCTAGAATTATTTATTATTTTCTGGGTTAAAAAAGATTGTAAAATTGTATTTGATTTTCTAAACGTACCATACGAATTAAAGTCATTCACAAAAGAAAATGTAAAATTATCTCTAACTAAAAATAATTTTGGTAATAATGGTAAACCACCATGTGCACTAATAAAATATGTATCATTTACAATATCAGGTACATCGTTAAGTTCTTCATTATAATTATTATTTCTATTTAAATTTATATTATTTATATATTTATTTCTAGGGATTTGTTTATTAATAACTTTATTAAATTTAATTTTTATTCTTCCGTTTTTTATATTATTTGGTGAATAATTATTATTTTCATTTCGAATATCTCTGAATAAGTTCATTTTTGAATAAAGATAATAGATATTTTCAAAATTATCTAAATTCAAATGTTTTAATTTTGGTTCATATTTGTTTGAATTCTCTTTTTCTTTTATTAAATTTATCTGTTTCAAATAATTTTTGAAAAATTTATTGTTATCTATGTATATTATAAAAATTACATATTTTAAATAAGTAAATATATTTATGAATATATTTATATTTAACATTTGTGTATAAGTCACATTTTCATTTAAAACTATTTTATTGGTTATTGATATCTTTAATATATCATGTATATTTTCATTTGTTAAATTTAATAAAATAATATTTCTAGAATATTTATAAAATATAGATTTTGTATTTAATAATGTATCATACTTTTCATATGTCCCTTCAAAATCATATATATTTCTAGACAACAATTCTGACATAATCTTTTCCATATTTAAATTTTTATCTATTATATTATTTATTATATGTACTAACAAATATACAACAAAACCAACATAATAATCTATTTCATCTTTATACTTTTTTTCTAATACTATAATTGAATCTGTAAAGTATTTTATCATTTTATCGAATTTAGGTTTATCATTTAAATCAAATTTTGTATTTCCAGGAAAATAAATATCCAATATATTTTCCCTAAATACTCTATACATTGTTTTTGTCATCTCCGAATAATTTGATATATTACTCATTTTCTCTATTTTTATATTATTTTTAAATTAAATCAATTTAAAAAAAAAGTTTATAAAATTCAAATTTATTTAATTTAATTAAATAAATGTATATTTTTTAAAATGAATGAATTTAAAATAAATTAAGGATTTTGTTGAAAATAACTTTTAAAAGCGGATTCAAGTCTTTCGAGTTCATTAAGTTCTTGATCTGATATTTGGGCACCGGATGAATCATCTGATTTAATGATAATACTGATATCTTTATTAGATATTTTATTTTTATTTTCTTGGAGTCGTTCTTTTTCGGAGAGTTCAAAGAGTCTTTTATAGTATTCATTATATTGGATGAATGAGTCTTTAAGTTCCATATCAGAATCTAAAAATCCGGAAGTTGGTATATTTAAAAGATATTGATTAATCCAACTATCAAAGTCTTCAATATTATCATAATATATTTGAATATTAGTTTGAATAAATTGATAAACAACTTTCTTTCTATTTAAAGCTAATTGGAAGAGATCATCACGAACAAAGTATAATAAGAATTCGATTAAAGTAAAATCTAATTCAATGGATTCAACAACAAAGTTATAAAGATCAATTCTTTTACTGGTATAGAGGAGTTTAAGTTTTTCAGTCATTTTATTATATAGTTGTTTTATGTTATTTTGATGTTGAATATAAAGAATCTGTTCATTACCAAGTTGTTCATAAAGATTGTCTTTAGGAGTTAAGACTAAAGATTGTGATACAGATTCTGTATTATTAGCTTTAAGATCATTATTAAATATATTGGAAGAAGTTCTAATGCGGTTATAAATGGGATCAACTTCACTATTAAAATTAAATTTATTTTCAAATTGGGATTTTTGAATAATGGTTATGGGTGAAGTGATATCATTAAAAGTGAAAAAGGTACTGAATGCTAAAAGACCATAATAATTTTTATTTTTAATAAAATTGGATAAAATGAAGTTGCGGATAGAGAGGTATTCTTTCATCATATTAAGGATAAAGTCTTTAGTTTGACCAAATTTATTTTTATTTAAAACAGAGTAAAAGACGGGATATTTATTAGAACTGGCACCAGTAAAATTAAATAAATTAAAATTGTTATTTTTTACTTTATCAACAAAAGTTTGAAAATTAGAGAAGTTATATTCATCAGGTACAGTTGAACCGATATTTTTACCAAATAATTGTTCAAAAGAGAATTTATTTAAAATAAGTAAAGATAAGACATTAGCATCATTATTTGGATTTATATTAATTTCAAAATCAGCATTTTTTAATTCCATTTGTAAACCATTTAAAACATTTAACATCATTTCTTTAAAACTCTTCAATTTATTAAACTCATAATCTAATACATAATAATAATCTATTATTGACATGTTTTTTAATCTATTTTCAATATTTTTATTTACATCATTATTTTCTTTTTCATTATTACTATGGTTTGTTATATTAATAGATTCATATTTATCAAAAAATATTTGAGGTACTTTAGGTAAATTAACAAAATTTCTAAATAATTCCCTTTTAATTGTATTTTTATTTCCTGTTGTTATAACTTGATTTTTTAAAGGTAAACCTTTAGATCTATTACTATTTTGCTTTTTTAAAACATTGATTCTTTGTATAGTTAAATTAGGTATTAAAGATTTATTATTTTTATTTCTCTTTTTATTATCCATTTATAAAAAGTCTCTACTATACATTCACATTTTTAATTTTATCCCTTTTTAAAAAATAATTAAAATGAATTTTTAAAAGATATTTTTAACTTAAAGAAAATTACAAAAAAAGAGGACAGAAGAATGAAAGGAGAAGTTGAGATAATAACAGAGAACCTTGTTCGTGAGAACGAAAATGAAGAATATGATTATGAGGATGAAGAGGATAGTTGTACTGATAGTGAGGAAGAATTAGATACAAATATCTCGATAAATGGAGAGTTAAATGATCCATTAAAGAAGAAGAGAGGAAGAAAACCCAAACCAAAGGAGGATGATGATGAGAAGGGTAAGAAGAAGAGGGGACGCAGACCAAAACCAAAGGAAGAGGATGATGGTGAGGACAAGGTACCAAAGAAGAGGGGAAGAAAGCCGAAGGAGAAGGTATATTCTGTTAAGGATGAGACAGCACAGGACATGACACAACAGATAGAGAAACAGGAGACGGTAATATTGCATTTACCGATAAAGAATGAACAAGATAAAACGGAGAGTGAGAAGGATCCAACACCATTTATAAAGAAGAATGTAAATTATTCGATGATAAGCAGTACATATGCGGTAAATGAGAATGTTGATATAAATCAGGTGAAGATAATACCAAAGAAGAAGATGGATGATGTTGTGATAGTTCAAAAACAGGAGGATTCAATAGAACCGATAGGTATAGATATAAAGCAGGATTATGATCAGAATTATAGTTTTTTGGATAATGAATCGGAGGAGGATATGGAAAATGAGGAGATAGTAAAACAAGAGAAGGAGGAGAAGAAGATAGTGGAAGAGAAGGAGAAGATAGATATATCGAGAGTTGTATTAGAGGATGATTATAGACCGAATAAGATAATTAAGAAAAATTTGAGAAATATAATGTATGAATTTGTGAATTCAAATTCGGCTCAAACATGGCCGGAGAGTACAAATACATGTTGTTGGTGGTGTTGTCATAATTTTAATTGGACACCATGTGCACTTCCGGAGGTATATAGAAAGGATAAATTCTATGTGAGTGGTGTATATTGTTGTTTTAATTGTGCAGCATCATATAATTTTAGTAAGAATGATGGTGAGGATATGTGGACAAGATATAGTTTATTAAATTTGATGTATAAGAAGATGTATGGTACAAAATTCATAAAGATAGGATTAGCTCCACCAAGAGAGTCATTAACAATGTTTGGAGGATATATGACAATAGATGAGTTTAGGGAGTCATGTTTGAAGATGGATAGAACATTTAATGTAATAAAACCACCATTAGTTGCGATAATACCAAAAATAGAGGAGAATATGATGAGTAAGGGTATGAAGATAGGAAATGGAATAAATGAGAATATATTAAATAAAACCCAGAATAATTTGAAATTAAAGAGAAACAAACCGTTAATGAATCCGAATAGTACGTTACAATCTTTTATGAATATAAAAATAGTATAAATAAAAAAAGATAAAAAGTGAAAAGTTTAAGAAAAAAAAATCAAAAAATAAAAAATAAATAATTAAATAAAGTGGTTTATAATTTTTTTCTCATTCAAAAGTATAGAATAAAAATGAGTGACTGGTGGGCATCATGGAACTATAACCAATTTAGCTACAACGCTTATAATGAAATTGAACAACCTTGGTCAAGAATTACCAAGAATTCACCTTATGTAAATCCTTACACAACTATTAAGTATTTCGGTAAGAATAACTTAGATCCTTACACTGCTTATAACTTCAACTATAAGCGCAATGCATTTGCTAATCCAACTCAATACTTAAACTGTTATTTCTTACCTTACAGAGATCCTTTCTTCAAGAACGCTTATGGTTATGTTGAACCAGGTAATAAGTGTCGTCGTACAGGTAAACGTGATGGTTGGAATGTAACTGAAGGTGGTTTCCATTTCTATGCATAAATATCTATTCATTTTTGAACTATAATATTTGAATAATACTATTATTCAAATTAAATTAAATAAAAAGATTAATGATTAATCCAGTACCAAATGTCTTTATGATTTTCAAAACCAGGTAAAAGTTCGCGGACTGCTCTTTCAACACCACCATTAAGATCATATCTATTTATATGTGCTGATTGAAAGTCATCTCCACATATAATACCACCTTTGACCATTTTTGGTAAAACGAGATTGATAGTTCTAGCAACACTATCATAATCATGACAAGCATCAATATGACAGAATTTAATGGGTTCATTAAAGTGTTGAAGCCATATATTACAATCTTCTTTAACAACAGTATAATTCTTTCTGGTTAAATAATTCATATTATCAATGAATTTTTTATAAACATCACGTTTTTCTAAAATGATCATAGTTTCATGTTTAACACCAAGAATTTTACTTTCATCAATATTACCTAACCAAGTATCATTACAAATAAGAATTTCGGGATAAATTTCATTAGCTAAATTATGTGTTGATTTACCTTCCCAACATCCAATTTCAACAA
>JACCDO012241922.1_pt1 | contig 14016 bp, 9 predicted proteins | sample 7446101 | NCBI WGS metagenome assembly JACCDO01 (sample SAMN15323440, study PRJNA562643) | freshwater metagenome | isolation source: river surface water | place: USA:Blue River Watershed | collected 2017-08-16
AGTAAGTAAGAGTGAGTGAGTGAGTGAGTGAGTAAGTAAGAGTGAGTGAGTGAGTAAGTAAGAGTGAGTGAGTGAGTAAGTACGAGTGAGTGAGTGAGTGAGTGAGTAAGTAAGCATACCCTAGGTGCTCTAGTTCTTCCTTGTTGGGTAACATGAGTGATTGCACCATCAAACAACTTCTTCCGCAGCTCTTCAATGACTTCATTGTACTCTTGACTACGCCGGGACTTGTCAGTAACCGTTACTTTCTTAATAAATTCTGGGTCACCAGGAGTCGGTACTATGACCGGGTCAATGCCGTTGGGGAATATGGTGTTGAGCTGGTACTTGCGCGCTCCGTGGTCAACTATGAACTCATCAAATTGATTTTTACTGTTTTTCCTGTGATTTTGCAAGTCGACATTCTGCACGACCCACGTGAGCTCGACCTCGGCAACGTTGTAGTCAAACTGATGCTCTTCGGGGAGAGATGCGTTGACGGATAAGACATATCGAAGGCGATCAGCTAGCCAGTCCAGGGTGGTGCGGGAGCCGACTTGCCGCAGGGTGTTGTACACGATGTGCGAGGAGAGGATGTAGGCTGCGCCGAATAGTGCGGCTTGTTCATCGAATTTGAAGTCTGAAGCGGACGTACCAGGGGTGTCACACAGGACGATGGCAGGTCGCACTATCTCACACTCTTTTGTTTTCGCGGTAAGGCGTGCTTTGATCGCTTGCTTCTCCTTCTCGACAGCGGAAACAGTGGTCAATGAGGCGAAAGCAGCGGCACTTGCAGGTGACAAATACTTCTTCTTTTCAATTTGATTTTTCTCGACAATTTTGACATTCTTTGATGCATCATTACTTCTTGTCTCAGCATCCTTTGCTGCTTTGGTAGCAGCATCTCTTTCAGCTTGATCAACGGAATCCCCATTCACGTTGACATTAAATGATTTCACTTTTTCGGCTGCTATTTTTGCATTAGATGCAGCCTTCGTTGCAATATCTTTAGCACTTAGAGTCGCTAATAATACGTCACAATACTCATATTGCTGCCTTAATTCATCCTCAACATCTTTACAGTCATCTTTCAACACCACAACTTCAAACCCCTGCGTTTGCGGAGGAATATCAGAAGCAACTTCAAATACATTTTCATCGGCGAGGGCATTGTTCAATGACGACTTTCCAGTATGATACTCACCAACAACAGTGATGACATATAATGGTGTGTTAGCACCAACAATCTTGGATATTTGTTTGAAGCTGTCTATTTGGACTGTAGCTGTCTTATCGCTTGCATCTGTTTTTTTCCATATCGGTAGCATGGTTGTAACTGGGTGATATTCTCCTCTCGTGTATGCGAGTAGCACCAACCACAACAACCACAAGAGAACGTGCTTCAACATTTATCAATCGAAGTTTAGCACTCACTTGCAACCTTTCTTGATATAGCAGCTGTTACCCTTCAGCTCTATTACCTTGTTTTCTTCTCTAACGGTGCTTCCATCGCTGAAAGAAAAGATGCGGCCTTAAAGCACCTTTACATCGAATACAATAATAAAGAGTTGAATTAGTGAGTAAAGGAGCAAGTTATAGTTGATACAGTGCCTTAATACATAGGCTACCGCTAGTAGATAGACTTGATAAAATTTAAAGGTCTAACTAATATGGTCAGAAGGACAGAAGTATATATGCATGCATCCGCCGCCACTGCCTCTCTCCTCTTCTCCTTCTACAACGTATTAAAACCTTTCTTGAATCATTGCCCTAACTGACGCAATAAAGAGGTCAGTCCCAAGATGACATCAACTTGAATTGAAGGTAAAAAATAAAACGAAATAAGAAAAATTGTATAGATAGTCACGATGTTACTCCTGCGGCTGTTGGTAGCCTTGACGATTGTTCATCTAACGTTATGTAATAGTATATCTATTATAAATGGTGGTGTAACAAAATCTAACAATGATGAAAGGAAAGGAAAATTAATCAAATTTAAGGGAATATACGCGGCATCGCTGCGTTTACCCATGGTTAGGAGTAGCAAGCCTCGTACCGCGAGTGCTAGCACCAGTAGTAGTAGTAGTAGTTCACGTTCTAGTAGACAGGATAGTCATAGGATTAGTATTCCAATGACAACTGCTAGTACTAGCATCAACGACGAATTCATGAATAAAAAACGATTATTGAATCGAGTAACAAAGAAAATAGCAGATAGAGTCAAAGTCATGCAATTTAAAAAGCCAAACATAAATATAAAGGAATCAATAAATAATTTAAAAGCTAAAGACGTTTTTAACCAAAATAAACGAAAGAAAATATTAATATTAATGAGCGATACAGGTATCCTCTCACACTTCCTTCTTATTTACCTCTACTCACCTCATTGTCTGTCTTTATTTAGGGGGTGGACATCGCGCATCAGCACAGGCTATAGATCAAGCATTACACGAACAATTTGGAAATAAAGTAGAGGTAGACATAATGGATATATGGACAGATCACGCCAACTATCCCTTCAACCGCTTTGTTCCAACCTATCGTTTCCTCGCGAAATATCCAGCATTATGGCGTGGATTTTTCGCTTATGGACAGTTTGGTCCAACTAAATTATTCACTGAAATATGGAGTAAAGTGAATAGTTATGGATCTTTCCGCGATGCTATTGTCGCAGCTAATCCCGACTTCATTGTATCAGTGCATCCGTTGTGCCAACTGATGCCTATAAGCATAATGAATGAAATGAATAAGAAGCGAGATCCACAGAAACCTAAGATACAATTTGCTACAGTTGTTACTGATTTAGGTGGTGCTCATTCAACATGGTTTGATCGTCGAGCAGATGCCATATTCGTACCGTCAGAAGTAATCAAGAAGCTTGCAACTAGAAACGGGATCAAGTCGGACAAGCTAATCATGCGAGGATTGCCTATTCGACCATCATTTTGGAAGGATTCTAGCAAATCCAAAGATGAAATTAGGTCGCAGTTAGGAATACAGAAGCAGTCGAAGACGGTGCTTCTCATGGGTGGTGGCGACGGAGTTGGTGGATTAAAAGAAATAACTAAAGAAATTGCAAATACATTGAATAAAAGAAGTCAAAAATCCGAGGTTGTAGTGATTTGTGGGCACAACAAGAAGGTGTCCGACCAGCTAAGCGCGACGGTTTGGCCTGAAAACGTCAAGGTTCACGTCAAGGGCTTTTGCAATAATATTGACGAATACATGAGTGCATCCGACTGTTTAGTCACCAAAGCTGGTCCCGGCACGATAGCAGAAGCAATGATCCGAGGTTTACCGATGGTTTTGTCATCGTTTTTACCTGGTCAAGAGGCTGGCAACGTGCCATACGTCACCGAGGGAGGATTCGGTGTATACACCGGCAATAATCCAAAAAAAATTGCAGATCAAGTTTATAAATTATTCCAAAATGATGTATTATTGAACGAGATGAGTACGAAAGCGAGATCGTTAAGCCGCAAGGATGCGACCAAGCTAATCGCGAAAGATATCGGGGAAATGTGTCTTAATTCGCGTCAAAATGTCTTGTCGCCATAGAAAAATACACTCGAATTTTTTGTAATGTATATATAGAGTACTCACACCTCTTCTCCACTCGCAGACTCACTCTCTAGTCCCCATCTCTTCCGTCTACTGTTGTATCAAAGAGTCGCGCTCCTCGCCGGTACCGGTACGGAAAACGGCAACAGTTGATCGATCATCAGGAGTTGCGCAGGTGGAAGGCGAGCAATAGGTGATGATTCATCAAGAGGCAAGGTAGAAGATGCCTTTTACATTGGGGATTGGCAGTTCATTCGCACTGGTTCGGCCAAAGAATGCACCGAATACATTAGTGTTTGCACGCCACGATCTAGTGGACTGTTACTTGAATAGTGACTTGAATCGACCATCGAATGACGAAATTATACAAGCATTTATTGACGACAGCAGAGGCTACGACTGTGACATTATTGCAAGCATGGTTTGGTATGCCAAGGGAAGGCTGCATATCAAGCATTTGACATTACCCATGCTATCTAATGTGATAATTAATCGTGCTTATCCAGTAGAGTTTGAGGTTAATGCACCTACCGACGACGAGGATTGCACCTGGATACTGCAACAATTTGTGTCGCTTGATCCTAAGAATTATTGTTCAACTGTAGAATGCACATGGATGTACGAAAATAATTGCGTCATCAAGAAATATACTAATTGCATTGATTATAGTAGCTGTGATAACATTTTTGATGGCGTAATTTCCATTGAAAAGGCTGGAAATCCTCAGTTAGTAAGAGAAGACAAAGTAGGCGGAGCGACTTGCGCCTTATTAAGCGAGCAAGTTAATGAGATATATCAGCTCATTGCTGACCATTGGAAAATCGAAGGCACAACACCAGAATTACAACTAAAGTGTTACTTTTCTTATGATAAGTTCGGAAGTTTGTACTTCAAATGGTGCCACGTGGATGTCTTAGGCGCCTTAAAGAGCCACGTGAACTCGGGCGACCCGTCGACACTTTCTCCTTACAAGTATTCACCATCAACTAATGTGTTACCTAAACCAAAGAACAATCTATTGACGAAGGCAACCTTCTCTGTCGTTGCACTGTCGATGATCGAGTTGAAGGACGCGTTGCAGTACTTGCCGGGCGTCAAGAACATAATGATCGGAACGAATAACAGCAAGAAATTACAGAAGTATATCCAAGTTAGCTATGACAACAATGTGATCAGTTACAACGAGCTACTGCAGCAAGTTTGGACTTATATTCAACGCATCCACGCGTCGGTGCGGGCGGATTCCGGTGCCGTAGTCGCGATACACTACCAAGGCGAAGAGCAGAGACAACGAGCGCAACAATTCTACGATGAAATTAGTGGATTGTTGATGCAATTACCAGTTATTCAAGTGAGTATTGAACGGCTAAGTGTGCTTGTTAACTTCAACAACGACGACTTGCTCAGCGAAGTGAGTGACGTCATCTCGTACGACCAAGACGTAGCCGTTAACATCAACAACGACAAGCTATTGTCTAATATTGAAGGCTGGCAATCAGCTTGGCTGTCCTCGGAGGCAGTGCATACCACTGGTAGTGTGAACAGTGACTATAATCCGAAGCCACCAGGTGCACTGGCTGCTAGTAAAGGAGGCCGCAAGGTAATACGTAAGCAGCAGACGGCATCCCACTATAAGCAGTCCTTGGAGAATCCGTATGGTCTCAAGGACAACTTCTACGTGCTAACTGACAGAGAGAAGTTTCTATTGCACGAAGGTGACATGCAAGAGTTGCCGCAAGGTGGCAATAGGGCGAAGGAGGCTACTGTTGTGGATTTAGAGAAAATTGGGGCGTTATCGAAGCCTCGAGTCGCGCCACTTACTGCGTTTATAGACGATCGACTCTCTAACTACAACGTTGACAGCTCCAGCAGCCGAGTGAACACCGCCAAGTCCGTGAAGCGACCTATTTCCAGCAACAGCAACAGACCATCCATACCAACACACAAGAGATACTACAAGAAGACGATGCCGGGCACTACCAGCACCTTCAAGATCCACCGATCCAAGCCGAAGACGTACATCCAACTACTATTCGGCGGGCAAATAGAGAACGCACCGAAGGTTAAAGGAAAATTCAAGGCGAATAAGAAGACGAAGCCTCTGTTGCTGCCGGAATGGGTCGCGCCGGAGCTGCACCCGAAAGGGATATTGACATACGACGACGACGACGACAACGATGACTTGAGTGTTGGCAATATCAGTAGAAAGTCAGCGAGTAGACCCTCCTCGTCCTACAGTCGCGGTAGAGAAGTAGCGAGACCAGAGAGTGCGTTGCAACCGTCTCGACCCACCTCCAGTCGCTCGACGAACCAGTCAATTATCTCGACTTCACGTGCTGTAAAAACCCATAACGACAGCGAGATATCCGATAATCTCGAGGACTCTGCCAACGCAAGTCGCAGTAAGGTGGCAGTTGTGCCACGTGCCAAAACACCGCCTGTTCAACAGCGCAAGCTGCGTATAGGTCAAGCAATGGCCCGCAAGCTTGAAGTTGACCATACTCAGTACCACGCAAACGTGGAGTTACATGATCGGTTGATAACGAACACCCCCAAGTCCATCCCGTACCCCAACGGTCTCGCCGGTGACATCATGGTTATCATCAACCGCATGACTGCATCTGTAACAAAAGTAATAATGAATAGTATTAAACATGCTCGTAAGATAGCCGTTGAACATCACAACACTCTCATGACGGAGTTGAGCGGGAATGTGGGACTGACGCATGAGCGGACGTTGAGTGCCGAGAGGATGCGGAACATCATCGAGCTCGTCACCTCGGGCTACTATTACGACAAGAATATTAAATTTACAAATAAAAAAGCTCAAGAAAATTACAAAAAAGCAACGGATTTATACTCCGAAATGTCGCCTAGTGAACGCCACCTAGTGCAGCTGCTGCAGCTGTTCTCGTGCATCCCTAACCACCGCCCCGTGGATAACATGATCACCGTTGTCTTGTGGCTCTTATCTACCGGTGGGAAGGCTGAGAGTGAGGACATAGGTGAGTCCAACGGAAGTGTGGTCGTTACCTCGTTAGATCAGCCGATTGAAGAGAATTATTCCAAGGTACTCAAGAATGTAAGTAGGTTTATTCGAGGTTGTCAGAGCCAAATCAAGGTGATAAATGCGGTGGAGAACCAGCGCAGTGTGGACCGCGACAAGGCCAGTATCCGTCGTAAAGACAAGTGTATTGAGGAGCTGAAGGCGTGGTATAGTTGCAAGGAAGTCAGTAAAGATTACGAGAACATGGTGTCGCAATACAACAAGTTGCACCAGGAAAGCGTGGTGACAGCTGGTGGTACGCGCGTCGAGCAGCCCTTCGGCATGGAGCAAGTGTCCATCTCCGCGAGCATATCCTCTCCCGCACCTAGAAGCCACAGCTCCGCCCATGTCAATGGAATCAAGTTAATGAGAAAGAATGTGACGAATGCAACTGATGAGTCGGAGACGAGTGACGATGGTAGCAGTAGCATCGGTATGATCCCTTCCACCGCAACTGCCACCAAAGTCAAGGACAAGTTGAAGGCGCACCTCGGTATGGAGGCATTCATCAGGTCCTTCAACACACTCAAGCAAGCTGTGCATGTGAGAAAGGAGAAGGATATAAGTAGTAATTTGTTACCGTTAACTTCCAAAGTCAAGGGAAATGTGTATGTGATGTCGCTGTGCGAGCTGGCTAGTACTAGCGCTAACCACACCGAATTAATATGCAAGCCATGCAACGCGAGCATGCCAGTTGCCGGGACCAGCGATGCGATCCATGACGATGACAGCCTCCTTGGATTTAATCCGTTGCAAGAGGAGAGTCTGGAAATCAACGGTGAGTATGTAGAAGAAATTGATGACGATTTCCCATTAGAAGATCTCGATGAAGATGAAACAGACTTGCAGTTGTTAGAGAACACATTGAATAACGCGGTTAGAGGCATCGACAAGGAGTACAAGACAATGAATAACAATATTGAAGACGCCAAGTTTGAACTAGACAACGAGTTGCTCTTCCACAAACTGGCTCCGAATATCTCGATGGCGCAGCGCAACATGCTGTTGCTGTCCGTTGTGTCGGACACCAACCGCACTATACTACTATGTATATCGGTTCTATTGAAGTACTTACAAGCTGGTAAAGATATTACTTATGATGACATGGTGAACTTGCTATGCACCCCTGTAGCACGTGCTATTGGTAGGAAGAACTTGGATGACTTGCTCACGTGGCTTCGCGTGAATAGAAAAGTAGGTATCAGCTTCCACCCAACGGCTTCGCTGTCATGGACTGAATTGGCAATACAAAAGATTACTTCAATATGGCCAGTGTTGAATGTCGCAGTATTCGAGCAAGAGAAAGAGCGAGATAGTGATAGTCAGGCGGCTGCTGCACCAGCGTCAGTGTGTACAGTTAGGTTAGAATGGTTAGAAAAACAAAAAATTATGAAACTATTCAGCGCACCGAACACTTTTCACCCTAATCTCAACAATATATAGAAGAATTGTAGCAACATTTGTACTTATTTACAATAAATTTCACTGTGCACACTGTTACAGGCCTACTACTATTGCATTTCTATTCTACTTCTTCAATGACAGGTCCTTGGTACTAACATTGTTATACCACACAATACCCGACATAATACACATAAAAAGGTACATGATGACAGCACCAAAAACCCCACCAGCTAGTTTGGGCTTTGACATTCCTTCTTCTAACGGTATAATAATATACGGAGAGTTGGTATGCAAAAGGTACGCAATGGTCGACAAGAAAATAACTCCAGTGAGACCAAAAACGAAAACTACTTTCACACAAAATAATGATTTCGTGACAGGAATGGCATAGATAGGTCGAGAATTTGGTAAAAATGGGTGCAATTCATCAGTTTCATCACCATTATTATCGTCTTCATCGGCGTAGTAAGCCTTTGCATCGTTAAGTCGAGATGACTGTCGTCGATCCGACGATGTTAACCTTCTCCTTGGACGTAATTCTATCATCCCTATGGATATTCTACTCACTTATTAACGTACACACTGTATATTGCGCAATAGATATCCTCAATTATCAACCTGCACTCGAAAGCGTGGTGCCATGTTTTGTGATGTGTTTATTTGACTTGGGACTTCAAAAAAGTGCCGGAATTTAAAGAAGGACAACCATTGATACCGAGAACGAGAGCGAGATTGAGCGCAACGATCATGTTAGACACGGTGGTACTGGCATAGTCCTCAAGTTCTCTGTGTATTTATTAATTCTTCAAACTATTGACGATTTTGTTTTGTTCAACTGCGTAAGTATGAGAAGGAGGAGGAGCAGCAGAAGGAGGAGGATACTCGTCAACGCGCCTCCTAATTGTTCACTTAAATCGTTCAATATATCGTTCTGTGTGTCAATGGGTACCGCTTCGAAATCCCTCTTAACTTCGACATAAAAAACTACCAACTTAGCAGGAGTAATGGCCAACAAGGAGTTCGACGAGCAGTTCAAGCTGGTGTTAGTAGGCGACACGAATGTGGGGAAAAGTTCGTTGTTATTACGTTTTGTTGATAATACATTCACTGAATCAACTGTTGGTATGTGAACTTATCAACGGACTCTATCACTCACTTAGTCATTCAACCTCTCACTCACTCGCATGCGCTTTGATACATAGTCTGATCCACTAACTCACTACTTTAACTCTTTAATTGAGTTATATCTGCTCTCATCAGTTGAATATTCGCGTATTCATTACTAAATGATAATTCTTACTTCTTACTCCTTACTTCTTACTCCTTAGTCATTAATCATCACTCATTTTCATCACTAATTATTAATTACTTACTTACTTATAATGTAGGTCTTATTGGAGTAGATTTTCGCTTTCGTAATATAAAAAGTAAGAAACTAACGGTACGATTGAATTTGTGGGATACTGCGGGTCAAGAGAGATTTAAGACAATTACAAGTGCATATTACCGTGGAGCTGATGGTGTTGTTGTATTATTTGATATAACAAATCAAGATTCTTTCCGTCACTTAGAAGGTTGGTTAAGTGAAGTGAATAGATATGCATCACCTGATAACACCAAGAGAATATTAATTGGTAATAAGGTAGACAAGAGTAGTGAGAGAGTAATATCATTAGAAGCAGCGAAAGAATTCGCTGGTAAATATGGCATGAAATACATTGAAACATCAGCTAAAGCTGGAACAAATGTAGAGCAAGCTTTCAACGAGTTAACGGAAGAATTATTAAAATTTAAAATAGAAAAAAGGCAATCAACCGCATCGACTCATTCTGTACATGCTGACGTATCCAGCCTGAATACCAAGAGTAGTAAATCATCTTGTTGTTAATATATAGTGAAATAGTGTAATAATAGTGAAGTAAATAGGTAGTCGTAATGTGCAGACGTGGTGTGAAATATGTAAATTTTAATTTAAATACAGTAATGACGCAAATTCTAAGAAAATATATATAAATCAACATGACAAAAAGGTAATGTATATTGCTATACATTGCTACACATGGACTGTGCAACACAAGTCCCAAACTACACGGCTAAAGTACTAACTTCTAATAGGTTAAATGTATTCACAAGTTCAAAATCGTTTCTTTTAGGATTATTAAATATCTTATTAAATTTTAATAATGAAACATCTCCATCACTATCGTATATATCACAGTCTTCAGAGTCACTAGTTGTTCTCTGACTATTAATTTCTATATCTATTTCTAACATTCTATCATCTATATTCTTTTTCGTATCCATTACTTCAAATATATCACCACAACTGTATGATGATACATCTGACTCACTATCAGTAGCTTCATATCTACTTCCACTAGCACTACTACCTGCATTTACTTTCTTGCATTTATAGTACAATCTATTACTTTCACTAAGCACATCACTTGTCAAGAACAGAGTAAGTGACTCATCAGATGGGAATGCAGTAGCTTCTATATTATTTAATTCACTCTTATTGGACTGATCCATACTGTCCATAGAGCTGTATACTGTGCGTGATCGTTTCATTTGCTTGCTGTATTGGTTTTTCTCTTGTGGTGTGTTTTGTTGTGTCACTGCCACGCAAGAACGCAAACTGCAAGTGCTAGAGAGCGTGGCATCTCCGAAAAATTCTTGTGACTCAGCAAGCGGTTCCGGCCTAAAAGAAAAAACTTCAACTTGCGCTATATTTTTCGTTCTAGAAAAGGAACTAAAGAGCTAGTGATTCTGAGAGCACCTAGAGTAGTCAGTAGACCTTGCCTGCTGGTAATTTCTTCATATTCATCTTCTTTCTCTGCTTTCTTCCAGGATACGGTCATTACCGAGCCCCGCCACTACTGTAGCGGTTCCGTATCAAGTACGATCGTAACAAAAAGAATATTTGAAAATAAAAAATTAAAATTAATAAATGAAACAAGAAAATATTTATAATGTATAAAAGCAAGATAAAAGCTGCAAGACGCATACATTAATTGATTTAATAGGACAATCATCAAAATAATTAGAGCACACGAATGAAATGAATCAATCAATAAAATGAATAAAATGAATTGAATGAATGAATGAATGAATGGGGGGGGAATAGTTAGTGTGACTGCTTGTACTAAATACGTGACAAAAAAAAAAGTCAAAAGAAACCGACCCGGAACTGATCCGAGCCAGCATCTCCGTGGAGCTGTCTACATTTTGTTAAATTTCGATAATTTTTTTGTGTATTGCTGTGAGTAGACGCAAGTTGTGAGGTGAACGAAGTATATAAATTAAAAGGTTTTTGGACAGAATGGTCTTTGGAAAATCGAATCTCAATCAACAATTTGATTTTTCTTTTTACCATATCCTCCTTCACAAATGAGTACAATATGTTTTAATTGTGACTTTCAGCCCGCGGCATTTCAGTGCATTACATGTCCCTCAACGCAGTTGTTGCAGACTCTATATTGTGCTGATTGTAAAGAACTTCATATACAGTTAAAAGCAAATAAAAACCATGAAATGAAAGCATATAAATGTCAATTAAATACCCGAAAATGTAATAATTGTGATATTGAATCGGCAAAGTTTAAATGTATGAATTGTGATTTGAGTAATTGTGATTTATGCAATGGTTGTAGTATACTACATGGTAAAATTAAGCAATATCGTAGTCACATTATTCTACCAATAGAGAATAGTAACATTGGGAATAGTTACTCAGCTATAATTCGTCAATCAATCATATCTAGTAAGACGAGCAGCAATAACAATGACAATGATAGACCCGATGCATTGAAAGTAGATCAAGTATCGTATTATAATGAGTTATTAGTCTACTATCTTACTGCTATTTTTGGTCATGCAATAGTTGAGAGATATCGTCATCAAGATTGGTTTTTAGCTTTGGTTGGTATTGTCATAGCCCTATTCATGTACATTATTTGCCGATGGTTTCTCGGACGTTACTCTATTATATTCAGTGTATTAGGAACAATATTTGCCTATAAATTATGGGAAAAATCAGATAAAAGCAAATTTATAACCGCAACGCCTGAGCTAATGCGAACCGAATTATATCAGCATACAAAGCAAGAGAGCAGCAGCGACGATGGCTCATTCAAAGAGGAATTTTGGCATGATAAACCTGGACGGCAAGCTACACTGCGCCCTCGCACTCGACCGTTTAAGAAAAGATAAAGACTTAAAAGAAAGAGTGAAGTATCGACATGTTTATATTACATAAGTGCAACGATTATTCGTCATTGCGACCACTTTCAGTGTTTATATCACTAGAGTTCTGCCGCGAGAGAAAGTCTTTATCTTCCTCAGGGATGAAAGGCAACGGATTTCTAGATAAGACTACTCCTGCACCCAACATTGACTGCTGCAGTACGGTAGATTGGTTCGACAGCGACGGTGCGGTGTATTTGTCGGTGATGGATTTGGATAGATTGGTGTAACTAGAAGACAGTGATGGTGATGGCTCTCTACTAGGCACGATGGCGGGACTGCTGTTTCGTCCAACGTATGCTTGGTGATTGAACATCATATGTTGCACTCCACTATTACTACCAAGAGACGACGGAGATAACGACGAATTACGATTGGTGTTGTTCCATGGCAGTTTATTTGGATTATTTCCTTGGTTTATGCGTATCGGTATCGCCGCGGTGACTACCGGATCAGCTACTGTATTGCTATTACTATTAGTATTACCATGATTGAAGCTGCCTCTAGAGCCACCCTCGGGTAATGGCGGCGTAATTATATGACCCGATGTATCGTATGAATTATTAACAAACACACTATCTTCTCGATTACTATCGCCATCTTCACTGTCAAAAATATCAATGTCCACGTCAATGTGACCAGTCATATTACTCAAAATTCCCTCATTCATCTCCTCGCCGCTGTCCTTGGTGTTGCCATCTTGATCCATATTGTCGTAGTATATTGATATTCGCTCGTTGTCCTTCGACAACAGACGTGAGTTCATACCACCATCATTGCCTTCAGTATCTGTGTCCATCCCATCCTATATGAATGAGTGAGTAAGAGGTGTCTATGAATAATAATAAGAGTGAAGAGTACATTGAACTCGCGGTCTTTGTTGTATATATTATACTTCCGCTTAAAATGCTTGGGCAGAATCCGCCGCCATAACAAGAACAGAATGCACACGGATGGCAGCCACTCGGTGATGATGAAAAAGAATAAAATGGTTACGGCAGTGACTCTGTGATGACCATTATAATTAATTTCTCCTTCTGAAACTGGTATCATTCTTTCCGAGCCAACCGCAGCAGTAAATAGCCCACGCATTACATAAGCAAACACAACATACCAATTTATTAGAGCAAACGTTTTTATTGAACGTGGTAATATCCGCAGTGAAATTTTGCGATGAGTATAACTATCATAAAACTTGTGGCCTAAAAATCCTAATAAACCCGATAATAAAAAATCTAAAAATGCTGCATATACACTAAAACACGTCGCTATTGACTCCTTTGTGCTGGCCGAAGTAGCCTTGTCATTCAATAATACAGAGATTAATAGTGATAACAAGAAAAAGATGAAATTTACAAATGCACATAGTTTAATGGGATAATACTGGAGTAGTATGTAAGTATGCAAGTATGTAAAGTGGTAAATAAGTGAATACCTTATATTGTTTGTATTTATCTGATCCACCCAACAGTGTCTCCGCATAAAACACTGCTAATAAAGATAACCCAGCAAAATCCATCCACACTGGCAAGAAATAGATGGCCATAATAAGCTGATTTGGGGAAAAGGATGGTGTTGCAACCTTGCACCAGAATATTATACGTAAAAGGGATGACAAGGTAAGAATGAATATAATGCCATTTCTTATTGTTCGTAATTTAAATTTCCTTGAAATAATTATCTGGCGCAACTGAAGCACTCCAGCGATGAATAGCGATGAGTACGCAAGTACCAGCAGCAATGCAATGTAGTCGAACATTGCCACTGCTAGGAACGACCGC
>JACCDO010225097.1_pt1 | contig 14014 bp, 12 predicted proteins | sample 7446101 | NCBI WGS metagenome assembly JACCDO01 (sample SAMN15323440, study PRJNA562643) | freshwater metagenome | isolation source: river surface water | place: USA:Blue River Watershed | collected 2017-08-16
ACGGGAAGTACAGATTCAGACGCTTTACAACATTCAATAAAACCAATGTTGTCATCGGTTCGATAATCTCTGCGAAATATAAATACTGATTTAGACATTTTATTATTCTTCTATTATAAATTATCTTTTTATTATAAACTAATTTTATAATAAAATATTTTTATTAAATTATTTTTTGATATAAGAACTTTTGTATAATATATAAATATTGCTATATTTTTTTTTAAAATGAGTAATCGATTTAATTATTTATTACATGATAGTGATAGTAGTAGCGAGAGTAGTAGTGATATCGATAGTAAGAGTGAAACTGTAAGTGATATTGAAGAAGATGGTGTTATTACTCATTATTATGATGATTCAAATCAAATTGTTTGTAAATATACATTAAAAAATAGTAAAAAAGATGGTCTTTATGAAGAGTATTATGAAGATGGATCACCATCTATAAAGTGTTATTATAAAGACGGTATTTTACATGGTTTTGCGCAATTATGGTATTCACCAAAATATCATAATCAAATTGAATTTCAATGTAACTTTGTAAATGGAATAAAAGACGGTTTATATGAAAGTTGGTATAAAAATGGTGAAAAAGAATATAAATATACTTTAGTGAATGGTTTGCGCGAAGGTAAATATGAAGAGTATAAAAAAGATGGAGCAAAAATAAAATGTTATTATAAATATGGATTATTAGATGGTAAATATAAAGTTTATGATAAAGAAGAAAATGTGATTGAATATAAAAAGTTTAAAGATGGAATTCTTATTAAAGAAAAATAAAATAAAATTTATAATTACAATTGTAATTTTTTTACTTCTGCTTCATAAATTCGTTTTCGTAACTTTGTTGTACTCCATCCGTGACTTGCGCGATCATGAAAATATACAGGTGTTGGTAAATCATATCCTGTAAATTGTTTTCCTACATAATCATCTCCTAAAATGCGCAAATCTGCTTTTAATGTTGCTAAACCATCATATAACTCTTTTTCGGTAGTGTAAATAAAGATTTTATCTACATACTTGGATGCTTCCACTAATATTTTGCGTTCTTCAAAAGATAAAATAGGTTTATTCTTTTCAGGACGATCTATTGTTGGATCGGTTTGTAAAAAAGCAACCATTAAATCACAACGCTCTTTTCCATCTTTTAACATTAATGTATGACCTGCATGAAGAAGATCAAAACAAGAAGCAGTAACACAAATCTTCTTATTTTGATGCGTTTCACGATAAGTACAGATTTCCTCTAAAGTTGAACTTTCCATTTTTGTTTTTATATGTTTATTTATATTTTATTTTTATATTTTTTTTAATTATTTTTAACTAAATATTTATTTTTTTTTTATAAATTCATATAAAAGCGTTTTTTATTTTGATATAAAGGAAAGTTTATAAGAACCCGTAGGTTTCTTATAAAATGTCGAAATGTCGTAAATGTCATGAAGTGTGTGAAGAGTCTGAGTTACATAGTGTATGTCATAAATCGAATAATCATGCGATTTGGTGTAGTGATTGTATTAATGAAGAAATAAAAAAAAATGAGTCAAATGTGATCAAATGTGTTTTATGTGGAAGTGAAAATAATATAGTTTGTGAATTTGAATATGTCAAAGATCTTCATAATCAACATGATTATATAAATGATATGTTAAATGGAGAAAATATAAAAACATATTTTTATAATACAAATATTTTACAAAGCATTGGAAATTATAAAAATAATATAAAATATGGGATTTATATTGAATATTATCAAAATGGTAAAAAATCGATTGAAGCAAATTATAAACAAGGTATATATGATGGTATTGTTAAAAAGTATGATGAAAATGGATTATTAACGAGTAATGAATATTATGTAGAAGGAAAGTATAATGGTATTCAAAGTTATTATATAAATGGTATTATTGACAAGGAAATCACTTATATAAATGGAGTTAAAAATGGTACTACGACAATTTATTATTGTAGTGATGAGTATAATGGATCAATTGCTGAAATAGATCATTATAAGGATGATATAATTCAAAATAGTACAACCTATGATGCTAAAACGAAAGTTAAAAAATCATATTGTACTTATAAAGATGGAGAGTTAGACGGTTTTTCATATACATATGATGAAAATGGTAATGAAATATCGTGTATTGAATATAAAAATGGAAATCCGTTTAATGGTTTATTTTCATATTGTAATAAAATAGGTATTTATACTCAAAATTATAAAGATGGTTTACTTGAAGGCGATTCTATTATTTATTATGATAATGAAAAATCAAAGATTAAAATGGTTACACCTTGTGTAAATGATAAGATTCATGGTATTGTTAAAAAGTATGATGAATATGGTAATTTAATTGAATCAATTGAATATGTAAATGGTGAGAAACATGGAAAACACGATATGTATTTATATAAAAAGGTTACAAAGAAGATTGAAATATCAGGTGTTAAGAATAAAAAAAATATTGTAGAAAATGAAAGAACACGTATATATCAAGATTTTTTACAAAGAGAAGAACATATAAAAAAATCACAAAATTATTGTGAAAAGAATGATTATGTATATAAAGGAAATAATAAATTTTCAGATTATGCGTCATTTAATAAAGAAGAGGGTGAATCAACTTTTATGGATGAACAATTTGAAGTGAATCAAAGTGAAAATCAAAATATGATGGAAACAGAAGATGCGTTTATGAAACGTATTAAAGAGTTTAATATTCCTTATGAATTTACTTAAATGATTATTTTATAAAATATATTTTTTAATAAATAATGATTTATTAAAAATATGTTAAAAAATAAATTAAATTTAAACAAAAATTTCAAATTCAATATTAAGTAAACCTTCATCTGAAAATGGATACCAAGTAGAACTATTAAATCCAAATGAATTTGTATTATTATTTGTAAGTAATAAACGGAATGTAGTTGATGAATAAGGCATTAAAAAACATTGTGTAGACCAACTTGTTGATTGAATAATTCCACCAGAAACAGAAATTAAATAAGGAGCCATAGCATTTACATTAGGAGACCATAAAACACCTGTATATGTTGGATTATATCCAGAAGCTGTATTAAATGAAATACCGGTTGGAAGTGTATATAAATAATCGCCACTACCTGCTGTTCCAGCAGCCCATCCAAGACGATATGAAACTTTGCGTTTATCTCCAATTGTTTTGTAATCTATTTTTTCAATACTTTTTGTACCTAATGTTGGTGCAGTTGTTGTTGCAGAAATAGTAATAGAAGATTGAATAGTAGAAACATTTTGTAAAATATTATTTTGATATAAATTTCCAGTAAAATAAACATTTGTAGTATCTAAACGGGAAAGTCCAGATGCTAAATAATTTTGTGAAAGTAATGTAAGATTACCCATTGAAAAACTATTTAAATTAGTACAATCATATAATAAAACTTGAAGTGATGAAAGAGCGTTATTTGAAATAGCAATATTACCTAAATCACAACGTATAAAATAAATAACGCCAGCAAATGTATTAGGAATAGTGAGTGATGTAGCAAAAGAACATTCTTCAAAAATAATAAAGTTTGTAGTAGAACCAGCAAAAGTAAAACCACCTTCAAAAATCATTTTATGAAAATAATGACGACCTAATGTTCCAGTAACAGTTGTCATACCTTTTACTTGTAAACCTGTCATTTTAATACGTGTAGATGTAGCACCACTAATTTGAACACCACGAGTACCAGATAACATTGTCATAAGTGGTAATTCTGTAAGAGTAGTACCACCTGGAATAGGAGCAATTAAACCAATATTAATACGGTTTGTAATTAATAAATCAGTTCCACCATAACTTCCTGAACCAATATATACAACGACGCCTTGAGCACTTCCAGAAGCATCTAAAGCAACTTGAATATCACGATTGTTATCATTCGCATAATCAGAATTTGTATAAAGTAAACGTTCATATTTATCACTAGCATTTGATATTAAATCTAAACCAGATTCACCTTGAGGTCCAGTATAACCCGTATAACCTGTAGAACCTAAACTACCAACAGGTCCTGTATATCCTGTATATCCTGTAGCACCTGTTAAAGAAGAAGATCCAGCAGGTCCTGTATAACCAGTATATCCGGTAGGACAATTGATTTGAACAGGACGACAACTACCGTCTTTGTTTGGATACACATAATAAATTGGATTTCGATTGCAACTCATTTTATTTAATATTACTATATTAAATAAATAAATATTTTGTTAATAAATAAATATTTTGTTAATAAATATTATTTATAGCGGGAGGTTCATTCCTATAGGAGAGAACAGTAGGTTTCTTATTTGTCTCCTTTTTCGTACCTCAAAAGGAAGGTCGTAGGGAACGTAGTTCCCTACTTGTCAACATAAACTGCTTTTACAACAAATGCTACAATTAAAATGACAAGTAAAACAATTAACCAATAAATTGTACTATTATCCGTTAAGAAAGAATTTACTTTTTCTAATGTACTCTTATTCTTTTTCTCCTTCTTTACAATCGATGTTGATTGTACTACACGTTTTTGCTTTATCTTTACACCTTCATCCTCATCTACATCATCTTCATCACTATCATTGGGATCCTTAATTCGTATAGATGGTCTAGGTCTTTGAACCATTGTACCACCACCCATCATTTGAGGACCATTCATCATTTGAGGTCCCATAGGTCCAATGTGTTGACCCATCATATTAGGCATCATAGGGGCATATACTTGAGCAGGTACAGCAGGGAAAGTGGGACCTTGTTCAGCATAAGGAGGTTCAAAAGCCCACATTCCCATTCCCATAGATGGATTTTGATAATTCATTCCCATTTGAGGCATTGTGAAAGGATTGTTTGGCATAAATTGTTGAGCATAACCTCCACCCATCATTTGTGATTTTGCTTTATATGCGGAATCTTCAATTTTTGATGAACTCATACGAGGATCTACTCGAAGTTGAACACCCGTATTTGTATACACTTGCGCAGGAAATTGATCATTACTATGATTAATAGACATAGCGTAAGGATTGGTATTATAACCACCATTTCCAATATATTTGTATGAACTTTCACGACTTCCTACAAATGTTTCTAAATTCGATGGTTGAACAACATAACCACCTTGGGGATAATTATTTTGTATTACATTATTAAAATGATTGGATGGTACATTTTGATAATTCCCTCCTCCATATTGATTTGGATTTGAATATGCGTTTTGAATGGGAACATCATAATATCCTGGATTTTGAACAGGTGCTTGATATGAATTTTGTATATATGACATTTTATGATTCATCTATATTTTAAAAATATATTTTTATAAAAATATTTTATTTTTTATTTTCTAAATCATTCAATCAAAAAATATTTTTTATTTTTTTATTTTTATTTTATAAAAAATAATAATGAATAATAGAATAAATATTTTTAATATGAGTGGGAAAAAATTAACACTAACACATAATAATTTAACATCTATGTCGCATACATTACCAAGACCAACATATCAATCGAAACAATATAAAAAAGAAAAACCAGTTCAATATTATACTCGTAATGTAGAAGCAGGTCCTGGTCAATATACAGTTGCGTTTGAAGAAGGAGTTCAAGAAGGGTTACGTAGAAGAATACATTCTAGAAGAACACCTAACTCACAAAAAGATGTCATGGGTCGTCCTTCCAATTTTAATGAAGAAGCAGGTCAAAATGAATCTTTATCAAAAAGAGCTCACCGAAAATTTCAAAATATGAAATCTAAAACATATCAATCCGCTTCTCAATTTGCTAACTCCGCAAGTAGAGCTCTTTCACAAGCACAATCTATATTAAGAAATCGCGCTTTAGAAACAGCACATATTGCTTATAACCGTACTCTTGGCGCTCTTGGTCGCACAGCTGGTTCTGCTCTTCGTAAAGCACGTAATACTGCTTATAAAAAAGCTTATGAACTTACAACTACTGGTCCACAAATGCGTTTAGATCCAATTGAAGAAAATGGTAATAATATATTTTTTACTGGATTACCTAATGTAAATATAAATGAATTAAATAGAGTTCAAAGAAATAGAGTTCAAGAAGAACCTGCGGCTGCTGCGGCAAGAGCAAATAATCTACAAGAAGCAGAACGATTTGATATATTACAAAATCATATAGAACAAATGAGACATACAAAAAATTTAGCAAATAAACAATCATCACGTTATAAACATAATCAACGTAGTTATCAAAGAAAACAAAAATCACAAAGTGGTAAAAGTAGAAGTGGTAAAAGTGGTAAAAGAGGTAAAAGAGGTTATTAAATAAAAATAAATTTATTTCTTTATCATAATTATTATTTTTTAACAAATATTTTAATATAAAGGTTTTTACTATATTAAAAGATAATAACAATTCAAAAAAAATGGAAAGTTATCTTCAATTTCTTCAAAATTATAAAAAAAATACTTCTAATCAAAAAGAACTCTTTATTTTTCAAAAAGATGATGAAACTTATATCCTACTTTCACAATCCAATTTAGATTCTGTTTCTAAACTTTGCCGTCTTGAAGAACACAAAGATAAAAATAAAAAATGTTCTTTTATCACTTTTCCGATTGAAAAATCTCGTAAATATATCGATATTTTAAACATTAACGACTATACAATCAATATTGTTGTTAATAATAGTATTATAAAGAAGTATAATTCAAAATCATTAATTGAAATTTATTTTGAATATCAACAAGATTATGAAAAGAAGTATGGAACAAAAACACTTGTACTTATGCAAGTTGGTGGTTTTTTCGAGTTTTATGGTGTCGATAACGAAACAGAAAAGATCGGAAACTCTCGTATGATCGCCGATTTACTAAACATTACTCTTTCACGTCGTGATAAAAATATACTTGAAAATAGTCGCAAAAATGCTTTAATGGCAGGATTCCCTACAGCAAATCTTCGAAAATATGTTCAAGTACTTATTCAAAATTCATATACTGTTATTGTCATTGAACATGTGACATCAGCACCTGATCCATTACGTGATCTTACACATATTTATAGTCCATCGACTTATATTGAGGATATTTATGGAGTACACGATGGAAATATGTTTGTATCGATTTTTATGAATGAAAATAAAAATAGTTATTATTGTGGTTTAAGTGCGATTGATATTTCAACAGGATCATCATATGTTTATCATATTGAAGATATGAATCAAGATAAAAAAGCGATGTTTGAAGATATTTATCGTTTTGTTGAAAATTTTAATCCTAAAGAAATCTTATTTACTTCCTATCACCTTACATCCATTTCAAAAGAGTTTATTGATCATATTTTATCTAACGGAAATCGAATTATTCATAATAATTATAACATATTAGATCAAAATGATACTTATCTCAAAGTCAATTATTTAAACTCTGTACTTGAAAAAATATATAAAAATCACGGTCTCCTTTCAGGTATTGAATATATTCATCTTGAAAAATATCAAGATAGTGTTGTTTCATTTGTTTCTGGAATACAATGGGTTTATGATCACGATCCAAATATTATTGAAAAGATTAAAGTTCCTCAAATTTACGAATATCATAAACATCTTATTTTGTATCATAATGCTTCTTATCAACTTAATCTAATTCACTCTAAAGAAAATAGTGGTGTAGATAATGGAAAATATAAATCACTTTATGATATTATTAATAAAACATCAACACCAATGGGACGGCGAAAATTGAAATATGATCTTTTGAATCCAATTACAAATATTGATAAATTAAATGAATCTTATTCAAAAATTGAAAGTATGATTGATTATAAAGTGATTGAAAATCAATTAAGTACAATTATTGATATTGAACGTTATCATCGAAAAATGAATTTAAAAATACTTCATCCCCAAGACTTTTCATCTTTATATTATACTTATAACAATATACTTCAACTTTTTCAATTTGTAGATATTCAATCTTATGGGTTACTTGAAAAAGATACATCATTATTTCAAGAATATTTATCATATATTGATCAACATGTTGATGTTCGTGAAATGGGTAAGTATAATATCAATGATATTTCAAATTCTTTTTTTAAAAGTGGTACATATAGTGATTTGGATGAAGTACAAAATAAAATAAGTTCTGTTGAAAAGTATATGAATAAAGAGTGTTCACTTCTTAGTATTGAAATCAAAAAAAAAGATAATTCTGCATTTTCTGGAGATAATGTTGTAAAATTAGAAGAGAATAATGATGGTTATTTTATGAGTACTACAAAACGTCGTAGTGAAATGCTTTCTAAAGAAGTAGCAGCAAAATATCAGATTGTAAAAGGTGTTGGAAATAATGTAAGAATTGTTAATGATCAATTTATTGAACAATCTCAACTTTTAGTATCGTATCGCGAAAAGATCAAAAGTATGGTAAAAGAAAAGTATATTCAATTTAAAGATACTTTGGTTTCCAAATTTGGATCGATTATGGATAAAATTGTTGATTTTATTGCTACACTTGACGTTATTAAAAGTCATAAAAAGTGCGCTTGTATTTATGGTTATAATCGTCCACAAATTGTTAATAACGAATCTTCTCAATCTTATATTAACGCGAAAGGTATACGACATCCTATTATTGAAATCATTGAAGATACGAAAGCATATATTACAAATGATATTTATATTGGAAATCGTTGTACTGGTTTTCTTTTGTATGGTGTAAATGGTGTTGGTAAATCGTCACTAAGTAAAGCAATTGGGATAAATATTATTATGGCACAAATGGGAATGTACGTACCAAGTCGTGAGTTTACATACTATCCTTTTACAAAGATTTTTACAAGAATTAATGGTGATGATAATATTTTTAAAGGAATGTCTTCTTTTGTTGTTGAAATGAATGAATTGCGATCCATTTTAAAATATTCAGATGAACAATCGATTGTATTGGGAGATGAAGTATGTAAAGGAACGGAAGAAACGTCGGCATTGTCGATTGTAGCGTCAGCAATACAGCGATTTTCGGAAAAAAATGTAAATTTTGTTTTAGCAACACATTTTCATAAATTACATGATATATTAATCAAACGCAATTTACAAAATATTTCGTTTAAACATTTAAGTATTGAAATTGATAAAAAAAATAATCAAATTATTTATGGAAGAAAATTAATGGATGGAATGGGAAGTACAAACTATGGATTGGATATTGCTCGATTTATTTTAGAAGATGAAGAGTTTATGATGAATGCGAAAAGTGTACGAGATGAAATTCTTGAAATCGAAAGTATGATCTTAAAACCTGAAAGTTCGAATTATAATAAAAATGTTTTTGTTCACGAATGCGCAATTTGCGGTAAATCAGGAATTACTTGTCAATTAGATACTCATCATATTATTGAACAACACGAATTTGATGAATATAAAATATCCTATAGGAGGGATGGTATTCGAAAAGATAGTGCTCATAATTTAGTTGTATTATGTAAAAATCATCATGACGAAGTTCATAATGGAAATTTGCGAATTCATGGATACAAAGACGGACCAAGTGGAACACTTTTGGATTATGAATATATAGAAGATTCTTCAAAAGTAGAAGAAATTAAAAAAGAGTACGAATATGAACAAGTATTAAATATGGTTGAAAATAGTTCAATATCTGATCATGAAAGTGAAATAAAAAGCGTGGTTAAAAAAAAGAGTAATAAAAAATATAATGAAAGTATTGTACAACGAGTGATTGATTTAGCAAAAGAGTTTGAAGATCAATTAAATCAAATTAAAATTATTCAAAGTACATTAAATAAAGAGTGTCAAGTAGTTATTCCAAATGCGACAATTAAGAAAATGATTTCTGGCAATTATTAATTTTTTTAAAAAATATTTATTTTATATAATAAAGTTCAATTATTATATAAAAAATAATAGATTATAATAAGAATAAATTTATTTTTAACTATGACATCTTTATTTATAGAAGAGGTACATAAAGATTCACCAAAGGTGACATCTGAAAAATATGGATATATCGTTTATCATTCAAATATAATTAAAGATTATTCATTTATTCCAGTAAATATTGATACTTTTGATGGAAATTTATATGAAAAAAAAATCATATGTACATCAAATATAGAGATTTTTTTTGATAATGAAAAATATATATTAGAAAAAGGTACACATTATTTTCCAAAATTTTCATCAAAATCATTTATTGTAAAAGATATGAATATAGAAATTTATCAAATTTATAAACCAAATGAACTAGTTGTTTCTAGAATATTTAAAGAAAAACAAAAATTAATTGATAAATATTTTCAAGATATAAATCATTCAAAAAAAATAGGTGATTTATTTCAATATTATCAAGTTTTTATTCCAAATTTAAAACATACTTACAAATACTTATTTTCATTTTATCAAGATCAAATAACCTATACTAAATATATGACTCTTACAGATGATATTAAAGATAGTATTTATCATCAAAATTATAAAAATAATTATATTGAAAAACGAGTTCAAAAAAATGAATATAAAGGAAAAAGAGAAGTTCTTCTTGAAGATCATACAATTGTTGAAAATATTATAAAAATATCAGAAAAATATAATTTTTCTCAAGATGAAGATATTAAAAAATATATTATTGAATCATCAATTCTTGATGAAAAAAATAATTCCATTTTAATAAAATATTATTATAAAGATCATTCTATGTTACGAAAATATTTAAGAGGAAAATGTATGATTATATTATGTCCACCCAAATATGAACAATTTGTAGATGTTTATGAACCTTATTCAGAAGAAGTTATAGAAGAAATGTGGAAAGTACATTTTGATAATATTGATCAATTAGAGAAAGAAAAACATATTTCATTTTATTCTTTATAATTCGGGTGATTTTAAAAATATTATTCTTATTTGATTGTATAAAAATAAAAAATAAATGTTTGATCATAAATTAAAATTTTTAATTAATTCAAATACTAAAAATTTTGAAGTAACCTTCCCCAAACTGATTGAATCTTATCCATCAAATATTCCAAATCAAGATATTCTTGTTGTTGTTGGAAATAGTGATAAAGTTGCTTTTACAGTTTGTGAAAAATATTGTAAACTTGAAGTAAAACATAATAGTGTTGATTATACATGTTTAATTGCTTTAATTGAAAATCATGATTTAATTTCAAAACATTTTGTCATTCCACAATTTTGGTTTTATTTACATGATACTTGTGTATTAGGAAAAGATTTTATACCAAAATTAACTGCTTTAGTACCTTCTATTACTAAAAATAAATCTGTTACTCTTTTTCCTTCCATGAATCTTGGAATTTATCAACACTCTTTTCTTTTTCAAGAACCCGCAAAATCAAAATTACTTTCAAAACGTTCTTCTGATAATCCACCTTATGAAGAAGTATATAAATTAAAATGTGGTTGTGTTTCAGATGAAGATTTTTTATTTAAAATTGAAAATGATATCCCATTTACAGGTACTGTAAAAGGTGTTACATTAACTCGACCTCAATCTATTTATAATGGAGCAAAACGTATTACAGAATATTATGAAGTACTTGATTTATATAAATATAAAGCAAATTGGAATGGTATTTCTCCACGTGATAAAGTTTCTCGTTATCAATTAGATCCATAAATAAGGAACCTCCCGCTATAAAGGAATGTTTTCAATTATATTATAATATCAATTATATTATAATTTTAATTTCAATTATATTATAATTTTAATTTTATTATATTTTTATTATATAGTAATTATAATAAAAATGGTAGTTGGTTTATGTCAATATAAAGATATTTTAGGTGTACCAAATCAAGGTTTTCATAAAACACGTTTATTTGGATTTGCTCGAAATGATGTTTTGGGAACATTTGCTATTGCCTTTTTAATAGCAATCATTTTTTACAGAAAAACATTATTAAAATCATTTATTATTATATCAATTATATTATTTATTTTAGCTATTTTATTACATAGACTCTTTTGTGTCAATACAACACTTAATAAAATGATTTTTGGTAAAGTATAAGGAAACCTCCTGTTATAAGAATATTTTTTTAATTAAATATTTTTTAATTAAAAATATGATTTTTTAACAATTTTTTACAGCGAGAGGTTCCTTATTCGGCATTCATAGTAAGTTGTTTAATAATATCATCCGCATGAAGTTCAGCAAGGGAAGAGTTGCGATTGTTACGACTACGACTTGATGAAGTAGATTTTGCCGGTTGAACTGGTTGTTGAGGAGTCATATTCATCATACGTTGTTGTTGTTGAGGTTGAAGACGTTGTGTTTGAGCAGCAACAGGAACAGGTGAAGGTGTTGACTTTTCTTCATCACCATTTGATACTACTTCAACTCCTTCTAATACTTGTTTAATTTGATCCATATCTTCTTTTAAACCTTTGATTTCAGTGAGAAGAACAGCAACTAATGTTGTTAATCTGTTATGATGAACCGCAAGTTCATTTAATTTAGTACGGGTTGCTTGAATTGCTTTTGCTTCCATTTTTTTTAGGTTGAATGATCTACACTTTTATATATAAAATTTAAAAGGTATAACCGCATTTTTATAAAAAAATATTTTATAAAAATAATAAAAAATTTCCTTATTTATAAAATAAAAAAATATAAATTTTTAAATAAATTAAAAAAAATGAATTCTTTTTTATCTATTTTCGATTCATTATAAAAAGAAATATATTATATATCATTAGTAATATTTATTTTATTCAAATAAAAAATGATTATACCCGTACGCTGCTTTACTTGTGGAAAAGTAATTGGACATCTCTGGGAACCTTATCATCAAAAAGTTCAAGAAATTGCTCTTAAAGAACGAGAAGATGAACAAAAATATCGGTTTGTAAATGTTGAAACACTTCGTCAAAAAACAAATGAAGGAAAAATTCTCGATGAACTTGGTGTAAAACGATATTGTTGTCGTCGTATGCTCCTTTGTAATATTGATATTATGGAGAAACTCTAAAACAGAAAACCTGCGGTTTTCCGTACCTTTCCCTTATTTATATAAATTTATTTATTAACAAATTCAATTATTTACAATTTACCCCGAACAATATTATAAAGAAAATGTTTTCAATTCTTGAATTATATGTTTTTATAACATTGTTCGGGGAAACTTATTCATAAATAATAAATTTATAAAATAACTTATTTATTATTTTCTTACATTTGGATAATTTTCTAAAAACCATTTGATTGTTTTCTCTAATCCCTCTTCTATTCCAGTAAATTTAAATTCTGGTAATAATTCCATTATTTTATCATTCGATACACTCTTCTTATATTGTCCATCACTCTTTGATTCATCAAATACTAATTTATCTTTATAATCCATCTTTTCAGCAATGATTTCCGAAACTTCTTTTATTGAAACTTCTTCTTTTTCACTTACACTCAATATTATATTTTCTCTACTTTTATACTCCATCAATACCCATACTATTAATTTTGCTAAATCTTTTGAATATATAAATTGTCGTAATGGTTTTCCACTACCCATTACTACAAATGGTTCACCCTTCATCTTCTGTAAATAACACTTATGTATTAAACCAGGAATCACATGACTATCTTCTAAATGAAAATTATCATATTCACCATATATATTTGTTGGAATTACACATATATAATCTCGATTATATTGGCGTTGATATAATTCTGATTGAACTTCCAACATTCTTTTTGCATACGCATATCCCATATTTGAAACATGAGGAGCACCATTATGAAGCATAGTTTCCGTAATTGGATAAGTTACTTGATCAGGAAAAATACATGTAGATAATATCGATACTACACGTTGAACATTTAACACATTAGCAGCATTTAATAGATTCATATTCATAAGAATATTTCCTTCAAACATTTCTACATTATGATTTAAATTTTTAAATAAACCTCCTACAAGCGCCGCTAAATGTATAATCATTGTATTTGAATTTCCATCTTTATCATATTTC
>JACCDO010667850.1_pt1 | contig 14014 bp, 10 predicted proteins | sample 7446101 | NCBI WGS metagenome assembly JACCDO01 (sample SAMN15323440, study PRJNA562643) | freshwater metagenome | isolation source: river surface water | place: USA:Blue River Watershed | collected 2017-08-16
CGTACATTGTACATTTCATAACCGTCAGCATTAAAAACACCAGTGTGAACTCGGTCAATAACACCTTGAACATTAGTTTTAAAAATTTCAGAACTATCTTTGTAAACACTGTTATTATTACCAGTAGGTTGGATAGGTGAAATTTTTCCAATGATTACATCTTCATTATCAATAACTGTTTCTTCAGGACAAAAACCTTTGTCATTAAGTTTGTCATAATTACCTTGTTTCATACCAGTTACCTTGTTTCGGTCTGGTTTGGTAAAAATGTCATCATGTGATGTTGATGGATTTTTAAGAATTTCACTGTGGTACTTTTTAAGTGAATCACATCTAAAGATTCCTCTGTCAATAGAAGATTGATTAAATATAATACTATCTTCTTGATTGTATCCATTATATGATGCGATAGCAACAACAGCATTTTCACCATAAGGAAGATCCATACATCCATTGTATTTCATAGCTTGTGTAGTAACAAGAGGTATTTGTGGATGATATAAAACTTGTGAAATATCCATACGATCTTTATATGATGTAAGATAAACACCAATTGATTGTTTTGCTTGTGAGAAGTGAATAATATTACGTGATGTATAATTATGATTAGAGAATGGTACATTAGCTACAACAGTACCTAACATGACCCAAGAATGGAAATCACAATGAGTATACTTAAGCCATCTATAATCACCATAACGATTAATTTTGGTATTATCAGTGTATTCAATTTTACGTGCTTTTGATTCTAATGATTCAGTAAGTCTATGTGTTGATTCAGCAACAAGCAAATAGTTAAGTGACTCAATATCTTCATATTCAACAATATTGGTATATTTACTGAGTAATTTTCTCCAAGATTTTGTTTTGTCTTTTAGTTTTAATTCAGAATCAATATCTTTAATTAATTCTGGTGTAATGTTAATTTTATTATTATTAACAATAACTATTGGTCTAATAAGACGACCTCCATCAAAGTAACATCTGATTTCTTTAGTTTTATAATCAAATAAAATAGATGTATGTTTGTCAATTACATTTTCTCTTCTTTTTTGTTTAAGTATTTCATATATTTCTTGAGCATTACTAATTTTACAAACACCAATCCAATCACCATTAATCATAATTTTAATCCATAATCCCATTGTAAGTGGATCAACATCGTATGGATGTTTTATTTTATTAGTTGCTTTTAGTAAATTTTTAATAACATCTTGTTGAGTACTATTTTGACAAGTAATCGTTGACATCATAGCTAAACTTTTTACAATACCAATTTTTGCCCCCTCTGGGGTTTCAACACAATTTGAAACTACAAATGAATTAGCAACAAAAGAGTGATTATCTGATTGAGTAGTAAAATCATAAACCATTTCATTTGGTATTTGTTTAATATATTTAATACCAATAGACACATCTCCTGTAGGTAAAATATTATCTCTATTAAATTGATCATAAATAATTGGACAAGTAAATCTAGGGTCAGGTAGGGCTCCACCTTTTTGAATAATGTTTTTAAGTTTATTAACTTGTTTTACTGATAAATCACATGAGTTTGCGATGTCTTGATCAGAATAATTATTTTTAAACATATCTAACATTTTATTATATTTAATATTTCTATCGTTAAATGTCTCTTGTCTGATTTTAAGATGTTCAATAGCAGGTGCTGATTTTCTTCTTTTTTCTTCACAATATCTATATCCGATATAATCCGCATACTTAACTATATTTTCCGCAGATTTTTCAAATGTAATATTGATTATTTTTTTATCTTTCTGGCTAGAATTTCTTGATTCAACTTTTGTATTAATGTCAAATTCCTTAAACATGTTAGAGATTTGGTTCATGTATCTAATGGTATCATTTTCATGGTCCATTGTTGTTGTTTGGGATGTTTCACCCATTGAAACTCTAAATGTATCAGAGTTTTTATTTAGTTGATAAGATATTTTACATCCATCGCCACCTTGAAATCCAGATAGATATTCTCTTTTAATTAGTTTGTTACCATTAATAATCCATTCAGGAACTGTTCTTGTCATATCAGTCTTTTTTCCTACTAATCCTCCAAGTAAACTTAATACATAAGCAAAAGCTCCATTTTTAGAAACTTCCCATGTGGCATAATTAGTAATTCTTCCATTTGTTTTATCAGTAAATTTTGTTATATTTCTTTTTACTAATGGATTACCAAAACCTAGTTTAGAAATGTCATCACATAAGGCATATGTATCTACTTCTTCACCAACAAAAAATGAAGCGTCATAATAAATATTTCTATTAGTTTCAGATTCTTGTCTCATACCAAGATGTCCATCAGTATTAATCGCACCAATAAGTCTAGCAATAATAACTAATTTATCTTGTGTAATTGGTTTATCAAGATATCCTAATTCTAACAATTCCATTTTATAGTTAGGTAAAATGTCTGATTCCTTAATTATAACTGTTGTTTCTTTTTCTGGCACAATTAATTTTTCCATATGTCTAATTACAAGTTTATCCGTTGGTTTTATGTCTTCCACTTTTTTCATAACATATTTATTATTTTCACAAACTAAAAATGGATGATCGTTAGTTGCCTTAATTGTACGTCCACTTTCAGTTTTAATTTCATAAAGTTTTTCTGACATTCGGGCAAATTTATTATAAATTCTTGAAGGTTGTTCAAATAATGAGTTTTTATTAACAGTTGAAACAGAATCGCCATCTTGTATTTCAATAATTTTTGTCATATCCATTCTATTTGATAGTAATACATCAGAATCACCTGTTAAACAACATAGTAATTGGTTTTGATTATTGTTAACATGACGAATCGATGTAACTTTAGCAGTAGACTCATCCATAGAAGGTGAAAGAATACGTCTGAGATAACTAATACCTTGAACCCAACTTAGACGTTGTAATGATTGAGCAACACCTTTTTTAGTTTTGTTCATACCCCATATACCAGTAGCAAGAGCTGTTTTAAGTCCTTGTTCAATTGTAGATGGTTTAATTTGTCCAATTACATTAATAGGTGTTTTATCAGATTGATTCTTCTTCTTGAAATGTTTACCAATTTCATTTAACATTTTCTTCCAATTTTGTCTAAATAATTGTCCTAACAAAATACCAGGTGTTTCTACACGCTTATTTTGTAAAGCATCACGATCATCAACATCTTGTCTTCCAAGCATAACATTAAGTAATCTATTAGTCATAAGACCTAAGAATACAATTTTCTTAGTAATGTCTTCCCCTAAATGGGGAAGAAGATCTTGGCGCAAGATTTTTTCTAAATACATTCTTTTTTGAATGTTAGCAAGTTGTTCATCAGATTGTGAAATACGTTTATTTCTTTTTAGTTTTGAAATTAAGTATGATATAGCAGCTTCTTTAGTTCTAATATTATTACCCTCTTCATCAACAGAAGCAACGGTACTTGGTCTTAAAATATTAAGCATTTTAATATCATCAAGATCATTTGTTAAATAACTAATAATACGTTGATCTTCTTCTACACCGAGTGCTCTCATAAGAATAAATAGAGGAATATCAACGAGTTGTGAACTAGTACTAATTGTTAGTACACCATCTTTTCTATTTTTAATTGTTAATATTTGTAAATTATCAGACCAATCATTACGTCTAGAATTAATTTGTGCTGTATAAATAAGTCCACCTTCAAATGATGAATCTTTTTTAGTAAAAACTAAAATTTTGTTGTCAACCATTTTTTCCATAGACATAACAATTTTTTCAGCACCATTAACAATGAAATATCCCCCGGGATCAAATTTACATTCACTCTTAAGATCTTGCTTAATGTGAGTTGAACAATATTTTGATTTGACCATAATTGGAATATTAGCAACTGGTGTTTCTTTTTCTACATCTCCAACTGGTGTTACTTTTTTCTCACCACTAATAGTGTCAACTGTTTCAACAAATTGTTGAACATCAGCAACTACAGTAGCAAAATAATTAAGATGATTTTTACGGGCATCTGATGGAAATTTAATTTCATTATCATTCTCAAAAGTGGAAGGTTTAATTCTAATATTTGAACATTTAAATCCGTGAAGATGAATTAAATGTTTATCAATATTTTCATAAAAATAATTTGATTCTTGAATTAATGAATATGGAATTATTTCTCCTACAAATTGATGGTACCCAGCAAATAAATGTTCATATAATACTTTTGGCTGACTAAAATATAATTCAATCATTTTATCAAGTTCTTTTTGGTAGTTTTCCGTCATTATTAATATATATAATCTTTTTTTAGATATTAATTTTAATTCAATTTTTTTATTAAACCATATTAAGATTTAATAAAAAATTTATGATTATGTTGCTTTTATTTTCAAAAAAGACAAACAATTATTTATGTATTTATTTTTATATTCGACATATTGACGATTTAGTTTAAGATACTTTTTACATAATTCATAATCTTTAATTTTTGAAAACATATATGAACAGTAAAGTACAAACCAATATAATAATATTTGATAAAAATTAAATATATTACAGAGGTCAAATATATAAAAATTATTAATTGAATAATTATATGGATAAGATAGTGGATAATGATATATCCAACAATTAAAGATAATAAATAAATTTATATATGTAAACATTTTTAAAGATAGAAAAATCAAACACATAACATTAACAGAATCATATAATAATTCCATAACAACCTAACAATATAATATAAAGTTAATAATACTTTAAGTCAGTTATTCAAATAGCTGGTAAATTGGTAAATTTAATGAATCATAAATATTAATTGTTTTCTCAATCATTTTTCCTTTTGACATATATTTAATATTACAATTCTGATACATGTTTAATTTATTATTCTTTATAAAAAAACTAAAAGGAATAGAAGCATTGTAATATTTTATAATACTTGTTACTGATTCAATATTATTATTTCCTATCATATCAAATTTTAATATTATTGGCATGATATGATTTTGTCCGCAATTTGATATTAGATATAAATTTTCAGTCTTATAAATAAAACTATACCCAAATAATCTAGCAATGTAACTACTAATAAAAAAAGGTATTATATATAAAAAATATGTTGATATAGGATTAATTGGTTGATATCTATTGTTTTTACATAGACCAAAAACATTTACAAAAAAGTTTTGGTAATACAAATTTCTTAAAAAGATTTGATTTTGGATGTTCATTTATTATATAATAATGAAATAGCTTTAATTATTATTATAATATTAAAATCACCTAAAGACAATTTATATTATTATAATCAATGGAACAAAGTTTAGAATTAAGTACAAACTTAAAATATAAATGGAATATTTGGTTTCACAATGAAAAAGATAATTGGACATTAAGTGGATTTAAGCAAATATTCACAATCGATACTGTTAAAAGTTTTTGGCAATTTTATAATAATTGGGATAAAGTTGGAGGTATAACATATAAACATTTTTTTGTTATGCGAGATGGTGTTACCCCTAGATGGGAAGATCCTAAAAATATGAATGGAGGTTGCTGGTCTTTTAAAGTGCAAGAAGATCAAGCTGATGAGTTATGGGAAGATTTATCATCTTACCTAGTTTGTGGACAATTATGTCCAACAATATCAGATGAAATTATGGGTTTATCAATTTGTATGAAAAAGAATAATAACTGTGTAATAAAAATTTGGAATAAATCAGCAAAGAATAATTCATTAAAACTAATTAATGAAATTATATTAAAAAAATGGGGAATGGATATTATTTATATTGCTCATATGCCTGAAAACCAAACACAAGTATCAATTTAATTTATATTTTTTTAATTAAGATAATTAATATTTTAATTAAATAAACACTATCATATATAATTCATTATGCTTTTTCACTAAAAGTAATAATTCATTATGCTTTTTCATCTTTATCATCTTTGCTAGGTGATAATACTAATTTAATTTCACCCAAAGCTGCAACTTGATAAGTTACAATAATTGGATAATCATTTTTAAGGAATAAAGTAACTTGATTACATAAATTTGTACATTTTGTAAAGATTAAAAGGAATTTTAATTCAAACAAACCTTGAACTATTTCATTAGTATTATTAGTAGTTGACACAATTTGAAGACCTCCATTAGTTTCTCCTACTTCAAACTCAATAGAACCGATTTCACCTTTACCAGAGAAAAATAGTTTTTTGGATGTTGCTTTAATTTCTATTTTTTCAGTTGAAGCAATCATATCTTTACAATATTTATGGAAATCAGCAGAAGGTAATGTTATAGAATATGGAAATTGAATAGGACTAATATCATATGTTTCTTCTTCGATATCCATAAGATTAAGTTTAAATGTTTTCTTTTCTTTACGTTCAACACTTTCTAAAATAATAATAAGTTTATTAATGTCTTCGTCATCAACAAGCCAAGTCATAGCGTCAAAATGTGACATACATTTTAAACATTTAAGTAAATTACCAATATCAATACCAAGTGTAAGTTTTTTCTTATGATAGTTATATTTATATACATCAAATTTATCAGCATCTAGTCTCATAAATACCAAAATTTTACCTGTTTTATTAACTTCTTTTAAAACTACACCACCAATTTGTTTCTTTTTATTTTGTTCAGATTCATTTTCTTTTTCACTAGTTTTGTCCTTATTTGTATTATCTTTTTTTGCTGATTTCTTTGTTTCTTTTTTATTTGCTTTGGTTAATTTATTTTTAATTAGAGGTTTATCATCAGAATCACTACTTACTGATTCATCTGAATCAGATTCATAATCATTATCACTTTTATTTTCGTTGTCAGATTCATCAGAATCATTGTCTTCAATATAATAAGGATAAAAATCAAAATTAGCATCACCAAGTAAAGAGTTAATGGCATCAGTTACTATTTTAATTGCAGGGGTTTGTGTTGTTTTAAGTTCAAGAATATAAACCATTTATTATTTATAAATATAACATTAATCTTTATAATGTTTTTGAATTATTAGAAGAAAAACTTTTAAGTTTAAAAATTGGCAAAATAAAAAATCTATATAATTATATATAAATTTAATGGTTAATTCATATGTTTTAGTTAATCCTCACATTGAAGGTAATTTTCAATCAAAAATAAAAGCTAGAAATTCAGGAGAAGCTGCTAATATGTTCTATAAAGCATTATCAGAACATTTTAATAATTCAGTCCCTAAATTCCATTTTACTATCCAAAAAGGTTCATCCGGTGAAGGTAAATATTACCATTTTGAAGTAAAAGAATCAAGAACTGATAATGAAGTAAATTTTAAAGTTAAACCATTTAAAGTTGATAATGAATCAGAATCTATTGTCGCTTTTAAAAATAAACTTGAAAACTTTAAAGCTAAATTCGCCCAAGCTGGTGGTAAGAAAAATAAAAAATCAAAATCACATAAAAAATCAGATTCTGAAGACTCATCTGATTGGGATGCTTCATCTGATGAAATCTACACAAGAGCTAAACAATTTATACCTTCAGCACAACCAATTTATTATTGGTGGTATGATCCTTATGTTTATCGTATTGACTCAGTATATATCCCCACATTCTATTCATATGTAACTCCTTATATTCAATTAAGTATTACTTTTTAAAATAAGTTATCTTTTATAAAACAATTCAAAACTATTAATTAGTTCATACATTGATTTATAATACATATCATTAATTTGTTCTTTAAACTCAAAATTAATAACATCAGATTCTGTAATATTCAGAAGAAATTTATTAATACCTTCAAAATTTAATAGTATTTTACCTGTTGTTTGTATTTCATAACAACCTGTATACTTTTCCATAAAATACTTTTGATATGCTGATTCTTTAGTATTATCTTTCCAATAAATTACAGCACCAACTGTTTCAATATCAAAAATATATGTTTCTTTACCTAAATATGAAACTACCATTAATTCAGCAAATTCATATGATCCACAAACTCTTTCAATATTATTAATTAAAAAATCTTTTAGAGAATCCATTAAATAATTTCTAGTAATTAGAGAATATACTTGTTCAAAATTATTACTTGCACAAGGTCCAAATTCAATTCTATCATGATCTATTATATTATGTGTAGTTATACTTCTGGACATACGAATAAATAATGGTTTACCTTGTTTGCGAAATTTAAATAGAATCTCAACAGTTTGATTTGACCCATTGCCTATGTTAATTATATCAGCAATTTCAGTATTAATATATGATTGTGATCCAGGAAAAATTAAGTGTTTAACAGTGACGGAAAATTGAGTCTTTTTATTTTCCAAGAATTCTAAAAATGAATCAAGTGATTTAATCATATCAGCATAGTGTTGTGGAATAACAATTGTCGGAACAACTTGTTTTATATATTTATAATAATTATATGGACAACATTGTACTGATTGATTTTTCTGGATAATAACATCTACATCAGCAAGATATTTGTTAAGTTTATCAACATGTATCCAATATGCTTTATTACGCATAAAAATCCATCCTTCTCTTACCATTGTTAAAAAATTAAGTTCATTAATAAATAATTCAGTACCAAAGAAAAATTGGTTAACACGTTTTAGCGGAATAGCTGTTCCTTTATCCAATTTCATTTCTGTTTTATAATTATAAAGACCAATTTTAACAAGTGTTTTATATGTGTCATCATTATTATCATTGTTTACTACGTTATGTTGCATCATTATTATTAATATTCATATAGTGTTAATAATAATCATTTTCAACTTTTTTACACCAATGGAAATTTAAAATGCCTATAAGGCAAAGATTAGGTGTAAAAATTTGGTTATAATCCGTCGTGGAACGGATATGAAGTTTTAAAGATACAATATAGAATTATTTCGCATTTTAGCTTAATCTATTGTCATAGTAATAATTCAGTACCACATAAAGAACAATTCAATATAGACTTCAAACTATTCATTGTTATTTATAATATGTGTTATCTTTTTAAGTACTTTTATTTTAATTAAAACTAAAAAATTTATTAAAAAAATCGGCGTTTTAAATTTCCATTGGTGTAATATATAAATAAAATTATTCTAATTTCTTAAAGACAAAGAATCTGTATAAATTATTCCATATTTTACCTTCTTTTTCAGCTCCTTTTAATTCACCATAAAATTGGGCTACATTTTTGTAGAATTTCTTGTTTTTAGGATTCTCTTCATGATCAATTACTTCAGTAAACCATTTTTTATTTATATTATATGTGTTAACAAATAAATCTGTGTCTACCAAAGCACAACCTGCTTTTTCCATTGTTTTAATTAATAATTTTGGTGTTACTAAATATTCTGTGATGTATTTACCTTCTTGACTAATCCAACCCATATGTACATCAATAGCTAAACCGGTATCATCTCTGATATCTCCATCAAATTTCTTAATTATTTCGAAAAACTTTCTACGTTGTCCGTCATCATCTGTATAATAAGATGTAAAAACATCTTTACCATTTAATAATGTCATAACTTGTTTAGGATCAAACAGAGTACAAATAATATAACCATCAACCTTAAGATATTGCTTAATAGAATTAATTAAATTATTAACAGAAGTTTGTTGATCAAATAAATAGTGAATAGCAAATTGTGAATTCATAACATCATATTTTTTATCTTTAGTAAAATATTTATCAATTAATTTTTTATTGTCCGGAGTCATTGTTGAAAATTTCTTTTCTTGAAGAGCAGAATCCATTGGTACAGTACCATCAGCTTGAATAAAAACAGCTTTTGTAAAATCAGGATATTTATTTACATTAGTCTGATAACGAGTTGTTGCTGAATCAATTACACCAAATAAACCTTCATAATCAGGATCAGTACCAACATACTCACCCACACGAGCGTGATACATTTTCATAATATCACCACCACGACCACAACCTAAATCCCATACAACCTTTTTCTTTTCTTTACCATCTTTATTTTCTTTGTATTGAGAACAATATTCATAAATAATTAATGATTTAATCCAATTGTGAAATTCACGGAATATTTTACCTAAGTTTGTTACTTTTTGGTAATAAATATCTTGTGCTCTTTCAGATGAAATAACTTTTGAATCAATTCTATTTGTTAATAATTTTTGTTGTTGAGAATATGTTTCAGGTCTTGATAATTTTTTTATTTCTTCAACTGTAACAGCTTCTCTCATTGATTTCCAAATTTTAATTGCCATATCTTTAAAGTTACCATAACGCTTTCTATCACGCATTACTGATTCAGTTTTATCCCAACGAGTTCTTAAAATCTTCCATCTGTATTGATGAGGTAAATTTGCATCATTTACATAAATTACTTCAACTACAGTTCCATCATTTATAATATTACCTTCAATATCTCTTACTTCGTCTCTATCTAATAAGAAAAAGGCTTCGTGATTATTTTCTTCTTTCATAAATGGCGATGGTACTTCTCTGTTTCCAATAAGATCACCAACAAAAAAGTTGGCAACTCTAAATATTTTATTCATACCAGAACCATTAATTGAATTATCATAAATTTCTAAATAACCACCTGTTTCCATATTTCTTTGAAATGTTAAGTAAACATCAATTGAATTTGTTGTTGGTGGTTTGTATTTATAGATAGGAAACTTATGTTCTCTTTTGTCTCGGGAATACTTTTGATCAATACCTGTATAAATAATACCATCCAATAAATATGGACAAGCAATTTTTTGATTATTAGTACAACCATTCCAAATTAAGTTACTGAATGAGTAAACTTCTGAATTTTCACCACCTGTTGGGAATAAAAACATTTTAGAATGAAATATAATATCATTTTTATTTGCTTCCTTAATCAGTTTATTAAGATTAAGATAAAACTTTTCCATTTCACTTTCATAATGTTTTTCTTGTAGTACAATATCAAATTTACCACTATATGGCTTAACATTATATGCTTTTACTTTCATTTTTGAAACAAAATCATTAATTTGATTAAGACGATTTTGTAACATATTTTCATTGCGCATGTCTTTACCATTATAGAATAAACAATCGAACATCATAAATAGATATACATTTGATTCATGAATGTGAATAAGTTCACCCTCAAAAACTGTTTCATCTATACCTTTAACTTCATATGATGTACGTCTTACTACTAAATTATTTGAAATTAAATATATTTTACCATTTGTAATATATAGTTGAAATTTGTCACCGTCTGCTTTATCTGTTACACTGTATTTATTTGGAATTTTGTCAACAACATGTTGTACTTCAGCTGATATAGGTTGCATTGAATATAAATTTGTTGAAGGATCTGATTCAGAATTAAATAATAGTTTCTTATAAGATTTGACTATGGAATCATTTTCTTCTTTTGATGTAATCTCAGATGAATTTTCAAGTACTTGTTTTACAATTAGTACTTCTTTATTAATGATATCAAGAATAGAATCAGATGGTTTTGCTTTTCCCGGAATAAATTCTAATTCTACTTCGAAATTCTTTTCGGCATCGTGTATTGAATCGATATTAGTTGATGATTTTACAATTGTTAAATCTAAACGTACTGTTCCCTTATTTTCATCTGATAATACAAATAAACTGATACGTTGTTTAAATCTATAAATAATTTTATCAGCTTCAGTATATTGTAAATTTGATAAAAGTTCCATTTGTTTTTTATCTAATGGTTCTTCTTGACTTAATCTAAATCTAATATCATATTGTTCTAAATCATAAATATTTTTAGGATCTTTCATTTTATTTATAAAAGTAAACCCTTCAGTTTTGGCAAATTGTGACACAAGAATTGACATAATTACATGATTTTTACGTTGATGGACAAGATTAAGAATTTTATTAATTTTTTCGATACCATCAATTGTTATACGATATGAATTATTTTGAGCATAACCATAAGCTACATCTAAAGTTGTTTCATATGTAAGTTTAAGATTATTGTTATCAGATCTATATTTAGAGAAATTTAACAAATTCATAAATTTTGTAATTGATAGTTTATTATCTGATCTAAAATTATTAAACATAATTTCGAATTCGTTAGTATCACTTGCTTTAGCAAACAGAGTTTTAACTTGATTTATATTATTAATTGATAACATTATGTATTATTAGAGATTCTTTTCTTAAATAGAAATTAAATTAATTTCATTTTTTTTAACCATTTTTAGCAATAATTTTCTCTATTAATTAAATGGACTTTTTAGACTTTAAAAATTGTTTAATTAATCATAACATATTGCTATTTGACGCACAATATAGAATTGCTCACTATAGATTTAACAAATATATTAATGTTAAAAATATAGGTAATATAGATGCTACATTATTATCACATCTTGTTAATGGATTATTAAATAATAATCAAGATAAAATAAACTATATTAAAAATTTAATTATTTCTTAGACTTGATTAAGTCTTCCCATGCTTTAATTCTTACATTATATATATTTTTCATTTGACTATATATATTTTTGTATTCTTCAATAGTACCTGTAAATTGATTATTAATTGGATCGTGATTATATTTAATTCTGTTTAATAAATCAGAAAAAATTTCTGGAGAATAATTTTCTAAAAACCCATATCCAAAGAAATAAAATGTATTTTTTGTAGCCCAAATTGTTGGAGACTTCCATAATTTATAGTTATTAAATAATTTACTTAGAATATTTACTATGTTAAATGCTAATTCTACATTTTTAATTGTCATATTAATAATTAGATTACCCCCTCTTTTAAGATTTGGAAATAATAAAATAAGACTTTTAATAATTAATGACATATTTAATTTAAATGCATTTTGAGCATCATTTTGATAACTTACACATGAAGCAAAAGCTAAATCTAATTTAAGTGATTTGCTTAACTCTAGTTTATATTGTTTATCTAAAATATTTTTATAAAAAATTTTAAATCTTGGATCAACAATTTCAAATGGGACTCCACCTTCTTCTACCGGTAAACTAACACCAATACCAGTAGTTTTATCAAATGTATCCAATACAATTTTTGAATACATACCTGGGGCTGAACAAATATCAGCAAATAATTTTACATTTGTATCTTTTAAACCAAAGTTATCAAATATTTCTTGACCAACAGTTGTCAATTCTATTGTATCTTCAACAAATTTGTTATCTTTTTCTCTTTCAAAAACATCTAATTTCCAATTATTTTTTGTAATATATTTCATTTTGTTGAATAATTGATCTTTTTTTGCTTCTATAACTTTTTCTTGTGACATTTTATTAAAATACTATAGAAATATAATTTAATAATTGGTTTAATAATTTGTATTTTTATTATACTAATTAATGAGCAAACCAAATAATCAAAATAATTTTTATGAATTATTTGAAATATTACCATCAGCCTCTACTAAAGAAATAATATTAGCTTATGAGAATAAAATAACAAAATATAATAATTTAAGAAAATTAACTAAGAACCAAATTAATGAAATTAAAATGTATAAAACTGGTCTATTCATATTATTAAGACAAGACCTCAGAAATAAATATAACCAAGTTAAAGGCATTTGTAAAAAAACATCCGAACCTGTTGCTGGTAATTATGAAGAAAATTCAACATTAGATTCACTTTTTAATGTTGATAATTCTTGGATGAAAAATAATACTAATAATGATATTAAAGGTAAAGGTAAACAAGACAATAATATAAATATGATTGGTGACAGAGTTTTCTCTATGGCAGTTATGAATAAAAGACCTGGATATTCATCAGATTTTGAAGCTGAAATACGTAAACCACAACAAGGTAGACCTGACAAATCATCACAATTTATAAATGAAAGTTAATTAAATAATACTAAATACATAATTTGTTTGGTTTAATCCATTAAATTCATCCAATATCTGCGAAATTGCTGTTAATCTTTTTTCTAATGGTTTACCAGATAACTTTTTACTTCTTAATTTAATCTTTTTTTCAAAACTTAATGCTAAATTTTTGGGTAAATTTTTTATAAAACCATAAAACTTCC
>JACCDO010616626.1_pt1 | contig 14013 bp, 13 predicted proteins | sample 7446101 | NCBI WGS metagenome assembly JACCDO01 (sample SAMN15323440, study PRJNA562643) | freshwater metagenome | isolation source: river surface water | place: USA:Blue River Watershed | collected 2017-08-16
ACAAGGCCAGCACCATCAGCAACAAGGCCGGTAGCGCCGAAGGCGCTTGGGACAAATCGCCCATCAGCCAAAACAGCATGCCGCGCAAACTGCTTTCCGGGGCCATAGCCAAGAGCAGCGTCACCGCCGCGCCACAGCCCGCCGCCACGATGACGCCCGTGAGTAGTAAACGGGATTGGGTCCAAGACCCATCGCCATGGGCCAAGCCAAACACCAACAACATGGCGATTAAGGCCCCGGCAAAAGCACCGCCATGCAGCCAAATCAGCGGCAAACCGAAATACATGGTCAACAGCGCCCCCACGGAGGCACCGCCCGACACCCCCAGCACATAAGGATCAGCCAGAGGATTGCGCAATAACACCTGCATCAGGGCACCCGCCAAGGCCAGCAGCCCACCGCAGGCCACCCCGGCTAAGGCACGGGGCAAGCGCAACTGCCACACCACTTCCCCGGCCAAGCTGGGCTCGGCGCTGTGCCACAGCGCCGTCCAGACTTCTTCCCCAGTGAGCGATAAAGTCCCCACCGCCAAGGCCCAGCCCACCGCCCCCAGCACCGCCAGGAACAGCAAGCTCAACACCCAAAAAGCGCGACGAGGACTGGGCATAGGGATTATTTCGGGGCGTAACGCAGACCAAACATGACGCTGAAGCCAGGGCTACCGTAGCCCCACACCGTCTCGTACTGGCGGTTGAACACGTTATTCACTCGAGTATTCAAGGACAATTCCTTATTAATCGTATAGTTAGCCACCAAGTTCAGGACGGCATAGCCCCCCATTTCCTTGCTTTCGTTGGTGCTATCAAAACGATTACCTGCGGCCTGAATTTCACCGCTCAGGGTCAGCTTATCCAGGGTCTGACCGACACTCAAGAACGCTTGGCGGCTGGCACGCCGTTGTAGACGGGCTTGGGTTTGGTCGTCCGTGGGCTGAATGAAATCCACACTGCCATGCACATTCAAACCCGCCAGCACCGTATCCGCCGTCAAGGTCACGCCGCGCAAGGTGGCTTGGTTCACATTAATGGGCATGGTGGCACCGTTGATAATCATGTCCGAAACATGGTTATCAAACAGGGTCACGCCATAGCTCTGGCTTTCTGTCTCCCAAGTCAAACCCAGTTCCTTATTGCGGGAACGCTCAGGCTTGAGAGCGGCATTGCCATAGCCCACGTAGTAAAGCTGGTTAAAGCTGGGGGCCTGGAAGGCCGTACCGGCAGAGGCGTGGGCGCGCAAATTGGGGGAAAACCGATAACCGTAGGCGGCATAGCCAGTGGTACGGGAACCAAATTGGCTGTTGTCGTCATTACGAGCATTCACTTGCAGGCGGTGATCGGCAAAAACCCCCGTCCAGCCAGCAAATACCGATTTGATGCTACGGCTTAAATTGTAGTTACCACTTTGGGAAAACACGGATTGACGGGTGTCTTCCAGACCCAACAACACCGTACCTACGCGGGTTTTAATGTCGTTTTGCCAACTAATCTGCTCTTGATTGGTTTTAATGACACTGCCCGCAGGTGAGGTGGAACGAAAATCTTTAAGCGCATCAATCGTTTCTGAGAGACGCAGAGTGCTTTGCCAATCCGTGCTGAATTGGTTTTGGCTATAGGCGCTGTACACCGATTGCGCCACATCCATGCGGTTATCAAAGGTGGGGCTGGATTCGTACCAGTTCCGACCTTCGGTATGCAGCACTGTAGCGCCGAGTTCATGCCCCTTCGCCACGGTGTAACTGACTTTGCCAGACATATGGGTGTTACGGAAACCATCCGCATCCCGATTCAGGTTATACAAACTAGGCTGTTTGGTTTTATCGACGATGGATTTATAGCCATCGGTTTCATCGTAGCCCGCCCGGAAGCTGTAGCTCACCACCTCCGTACTGCCACCGATGCCCGCCGCTACGTTGCGGGTGTTATTGCTGCCAAGGCCTAAGTAATAGTCTGCTGCGGGCTTACCCTCGCCACGGCGAGTAAAAATCTGAATCACGCCACCCGCTGCATCAGCACCGTACAACACCGAAGCCGGGCCACGCAGCACTTCAATCCGTTCCACTTGGCTCAGAGGAATTTGTTCAATCGCTGGCGTCCCCGTGGAACCTGACACCATACGCACGCCATCCACCAACACCATCGTTTGGCTGGAACTGGAACCACGAATAAACATGGACGTGGTTTTGCCGGGGCCACCATTATTGGCAAACTGAATGCCCGGCTGACGGGAGAGCAGCTCCCAAATGGACGTTTGTCCGGCGCTCTCAATCTCTGCGCGCTCAATCACCGACACGTCCGCCAGCACATCGCTGACACGCTGGGCTTGGCGCGTGGCCGTTACCACCACGGTGCCCATTTCAGTATCCGCCGCCATGGCCGCAGAACAAGGAACAAGATTAGCCACGGCCACAGTGAGGGCCGTCAAAGAAAACTGCAAGCGAGATGGATAGCTCATAAGTACTCCTACATACCGGTAAGCGTCCCCGCAAACCGGACTATGGCAATAACCCGAAGCTGTAGGAAATGAGCAAGGCCGCCTAAAAGCGCCCGCTTGCCACTCCCCGTAGCGATTCGGAACGTCGTCACAAGGCCGGTATCCGGGCTCACAAGTTTTGAAGCGTCACCTTCCCGGAACCTCGTGTTCCAGTGGTTGCCTACCCTGAGTGGGCAGACCTGACGAATCCACACTTGCTTACCGTTGCGGGGGCAGCACAGGCATAACTGACTAAACAGCGCACCTGTTTCCCGTTTAACCCATTTCGCAGAACGCGTCCTGAGCACCTTGATCCAAATGCCCAACCCCAGTGGGGTCAAGCAGGGCGCGCATTATACGGAAAAATACGGTAGCGCATGGAAGAAATGCGGCGTGCAATCTGGGCGAGGATGTGCCACAGGCTACGCGGCAGCCAGCGCGCCCCTTTTCACCCCAAGCCAGCACCGTTTTTCACCCCCAAGAAAAATATCGGCGAACGGCAGAGAATTGCGGCGATGTTCTGTTAGAATTCGCGCCGTGGCGGGTCTCCCCGCATTGCAGTGTGGTCAACCTGGTCAGGTCCGGAAGGAAGCAGCCACAGCCGCTTTCTGCAAGTGCCGGGGTTCCGGCTCGCCACCCTCCTCCCCCTCTGTAGTACCGCCCCCGCACTTCTCTCTGCTTTCCCCGCTTTAGCCCGCTCTCGCGTCGCCTATTCGCGCCTCGTTATCACCGTTCGCGCCGCCGTGTTGCCATTGGTCGCAACAAACCCGCCCCTCGACACCAAAAACCTAAGCTGCGCCCCATCGAAATTCGTGATGGAGAACTCAAATGCGTGTGTGGCGATTTTTTATCTTGGTGTGGCTGAGTGCCGCAGCCCTGTGCCAAGCCAGTGAAGTGGACGACTTCACTCAAGCAGAAGCCCTGTTTAAGGACAGTGTGGCTGGCAGTAGCACCGCCACCAATCAAGCGGTGGAGCGTTTTCAAAAGCTGGCCGCCCTGCCCTCGCCCTTAGCGCCGATGTACCGGGCTTACTGGGGTTCGTCCCAAACCTTGCAAGGCCGGGATGCCTGGCTGCCTTGGGAAAAGCTGAAAGCGGTGGATCGGGGGTTAGCCAATCTGGACAAGGCCCTGCGCCAAGCCCAAGACGCCCCCGCCGACACTCAATTCAATGGCCTACCCCTGTTGCAATGGGTGCGCATCACCGCTGCCAGCACCTTTGTGGCCCTGCCGGATTTGTTCCACCGCTTTGAAGACGGCAAGGATTTAGTGCGCCAAATGCAGCAGGACAAGAGTTTCAGCCAAAGCCCGGCCCATTTCCGCGCCAGCGTGTTTAGCCAAGCGGCCAAAATCGCCCAGCGGGAAAAAAAGCCTGCGGATGAAAAAGTCTGGTTGAACAAGGTGTTGAGCACCGAGCCCAACGGCCCCTTGGTCAGCACCACCCGGCAACGCTTACAGGAGTTGGGATCATGAGTGAGCTCGCCCTGGCTTTATCCGGCATTAGCAAAAGCTACCAAGTGGGTGACACCTTGGTGCCCGCCCTGAAAAGCGTGGATTTAACCCTGGCCCAAGCCTCGGTTACGGCCATCCGTGGCCCCTCCGGCAGTGGCAAAAGCACTTTGCTCAATATCTGCGGCCTGATCGACCATTTTGACCAGGGCAGCTATCGCCTCGCCGACCAAGACGTGGGCCATCTCGATGAAAAAGGCCGCACCTTGCTGCGCCGCCAGCACATCGGCTTTGTGTTCCAGAGCTACAACCTAGTGCCGGTGATGACGGCGGCGGAAAACATCGACTATCCCCTGATGCTGCTGGGCCTCTCTGCCCAGGAACGCCAAGAGCGGGTGGCGGACATGCTGGAGCAAGTGGGCTTGGGCGGTTTGGGGGAACGGCTCCCGGATCGCCTTTCCGGCGGCCAGCGCCAGCGGGTGGCCATTGCCCGCGCCTTAGTGAAATCGCCGACTTTGGTGATTGCCGACGAACCCACCGCCAACTTGGACAGCCACACCGCCGGGCAGATCGTGGATTTGATGCGCAAGATGGCGCAACAACGGCGTGTGACTTTTTTGATTGCCACCCACGATGAGCGCATGACTGACCACTGCGATCAGGTGTATGGCTTGAGTGATGGAGTGCTGCTATGAACGCCTTTGTTTTGGCTTGGAAAAATATCCTGCGTAATCGCCGCCGCTCCCTGGTGACTATTTTTATTACCACCGTGGGCTGTCTGGCGATTTTGGTGGCGGGCGGCTTCACGCTCTACACCTACAGCGCCCTGGAAGACGGTGCCGCCCGTGATACCGGCCATCTCACGGTCAGCACCCCGGAGTTTTTCGTCAAAGACGAAGAAACGCCCCTGCAATACGGCTTGAGCGATGGCCCGGAACTGGCGAAACGTCTGGAAAACGATATCCGGGTGAAGCGCGTGCTGCCGCGCATTCAGTTGTCTGGCCTGATTTCCAATGGCGACAAATCCATGATTTTCATGGGCTCCGGCACCGATCTACGCGGTGAAGCGGCGGTGCGCGGGCCGTTCCTGAACATTTTGGAAGGCAATCTGGGCAGCGCGGACGCGGGCGTGCCGCAAGTCTTGCTGGGCAATGAATTAGCCAGCAGCCTCAACGCCCATCCCGGTAGCGGTCTGACCTTGTTGGCCACCACCACCAGCGGCGCCATGAACGCCATCGACGTGGAAGTGGCGGGGGTGATTTCCACGGGCTGGCGGGATTTGGACAAGCGGCTGGTGTACAGCCATCTGGGCACGGCACAACGGCTGCTCAATACCGACAAAATCAGCTCTCTATCGGTGTATTTGGACGAAACCAGCCAAACCCCGGAACTGCTGCAAGAACTGAGCAGCCAAGATGTGCGCCACAGTTACAAGCCCTGGTGGGAGCAAGCCTTCTACTACTTTTCCGTGCGTGCTTTGTATAACCGCATCTTTGGCATGCTGGGCATGATTATTGCCGCCCTGGTGTTCTTCTCCGTCGCCAACACCTTGTCTATGGCGGTGGTGGAACGCACGCGGGAAATCGGCACTCTGCGCGCTTTAGGCGCTCTGCCGCAGGAGATCGTGGCGCAATTTGTCCGGGAAGGCAGCCTGATTGGTGCCATCGGCGCGGGTTTGGGCACGGTGCTGGCCCTGGCTTTGATCTTCGGCCTGCCCTTCCTGGATCTGCAAATGCCACCGCCACCGGGACGCTCCGTGGGCTACCCGCTGCAAATCAGCTTTTCGCCCTGGCTCACCTTGGGCAGTTTCCTCGGCATCGTCGCCTTGTGTGCCCTGGCCGCCTGTGTGGTGAGCCGGAAAGCCGCACAAAAACCCATCGTGGAGGCCCTCGGCCATGTCTAAAAAAACCATCGTTTTCGGCTTGGGCCTGCTCTTGAACTGGGGATTGATGTCCAGCACCGAAGCCAGCGTCACGCCCGTGCTCAAACAAGCGGATGCTTACCGCTTGCAGGGGGCGGCGGCGAAAGTAGAGACAGAAGTCACCGTGTATCGCAACGAGCAGGTGGACAAAGAGCGGCGCTATACCGTGTATCTCAAGCCGGGACGGCGCTCCCTGGTGCTGATGAAATCGCCCTCGGAAATCGGGCAGAAGGTGCTGATGCTGGCGGATCAATTCTGGCTGCTCATGCCCGATAGCCAACGCCCGCTACGCATCACCACGAGCGAATAGCTCTTTGGCGAAGCCTCCTCGTGAGACGTTGCCAGCATGCCGTGGAGCGAGGATTACAACGGCGAGCTCGTCGCCGAAGAGCCCTGCCCGACTTTAAACAGCGCCGTGAGCCAAAACCTGCCGGACTGGCATGACCTGCCCCGTTCCCGCACCTGTCTGCATCTGGATTTGAGCGCAGTGCAAAGCGGCGTGACGTATAGCCGCATTGAGCTGTATGTGGAAAAGGGCAACAAGCTGCCGGTGAAAGCAGATTTGTACGTGGGCTCCGGCAAACGCGCCAAGGAGGCGTGGTATGGCGCGGGCCACCAAGACGGCCAGCTCCGCATCACCAGCATGCTGCTCTTGGACGACATCCAAGTGAATCGCCGCACCCTCATCCGCTACCGCAACCAAACCCCCAAAGAAGCCCCCGACGAGTTCTACAACCCAGCGGCTTTGGTACGCAATAGTTTGAGTGGGTGGTAAAGCATGCTAGGGGATACAGAGGAGCAGGATGACAAACTAGCGTTTGTCACTCCAGCGCTTGTCGCTCCGGCGTTTGTCGCTCCAGGGCTTGTCACTCCGACATTTGTCACTCGGAAACCCGTCGCTTCTGGTTTGTTTTGGACGGGCGTGTTGCTGGGCCTATGGATTTACGTGGGCTGGTTTGGGGTGGCTTGGGCGCAGGAGGGGGCGGGGGATTTGCGCATCAGCGTGAGCGTTTCGCCGGAATACAGTCAGACCCATTCCGCCAGCCTCTACGCCAACCCATTCACCCAAGGCAGCGCGCTCTCTTCGCGCCAAGACTTAAACATGCAATACCGGCAAGGCGGCTGGAATGCTCAGGGCAGCGTGCGTCGGTATTGGCGGCAAAGCCAGGACGATCAAGTAATTGCCCAGCAGCTCTACTACGACGCGGAAGTGCAAGACGGCTGGGGCTGGACGGCGGGCAAGAAAGTCATGAGCTGGGGCGTAGGTTTTGGCTTTCGGCCCCTGGATGTGATCCAAAAGGAAAACCGCCGGGGCGCCAACCCGCCGCCTCTGGTGGGCGTGCCCCTGCTGGCGCTGGAACATTTCACCGGCCAGGATGCTTTGAGTCTGGTGTGGGCCAAGCCCACGGAAGGCCAAGGGTCGCTCAATAGCACCGGCCAATCCCTGGCCGCCCACTGGTATCGCCTCACCGCCAGCGGCGACGATGTGCATGGCGTGCTGCGCATTGCCGAACGGGAACAGCTGCAAATTGGCCTGGGGGCCACGCGCATTATTGGCGAGGAATGGTCGCTGCACGGCGCGTTGCTGTGGCAAGCCCGGCATGGCAACCTGCAAAATAGTCTGCTCCATAGCCCCGCCCTCCTCGCCACCAGCAATCCCATGCTGGAACAAAATCGAGGCAGCGCGTGGCAGGCGGTGCTGGGCGCGCAATGGATACAGGCCAACGGCTGGAGCGTGCTCTTGGAAGGTTGGCTGGATGAAACCGCTTATCGCCTCGGGGATTGGCGCGCTTTGGAGCAGCTCACCCGGCAGCAATTGGCCTTGAGCGGCCTGGCCCCGGACAGCAGCATTCAAGGCAATATCGCCTGGTCAAGTCAGGCTCTGCGCGTGCCCAATGTGTTACAAGAAAACCTGCTGCTGCGGGTGGCCTACGACAGTGGTGATGGCTTCAAGCCCTACGGCGAACTGCTGTTCACACCCCACGACCGAGGACATACCTTTACTCTGGGCATGAGCCAGGACTTTAACCAACAGCGCCTCAGCCTAGGCTGGCGACAAATGGGCGGCCCCAGCAGCGCCATCTACAGCCAAGTACCCAGCAAAAGCATGCTGTGGCTGGAATGGCGTATTGCCTTGATGTAGAAGTCAATTCATTTGCCCAGCCATCCCATTACGGATCATTGCTCACTATGAAACCTGCCCCTATATCCTGGCTTTGCATTGCCCAAGAAATCGCCAAAGTGGCGCTGTACAACACAGTCATTGCGGTCTTTTTCTGGATCACTGTGCACACCGAGCTCTACAGGAATTTTATTTTTTCCCAGTGCATAGGTCTGTCCATCTATTCCCTGGTGCGCCTGTCTTGTCGGCTGCGGGGGACAGATAAGCCGGGGCTGGTGGATGGTGTGGTGGGGATTTGTTTGGGCTTTGTCCTGGGAGTGGTGCTGGGCAGTGTGTTCAATGGCTTAGACGTGCTGGAGTTTGTGCTGGGTTATCCGGCGGTGCTGCTGGGTGGCGCAGCTTCGGCGCTGATTTTTGGTGCCATTGCCACCTACCATTTTCGCCGTGAGACTTTCGTGCAAGAAGCAAAGGCCCAAGCAGAGATGGAGCGGGCCAAGCGTTTGGAACAAGAAGCCAGCGCCACCCAAACTGAATTGGCTTTATTGCAAGCCCAGATCGAACCTCACTTTTTATTCAATACCTTATCCAATGTACTGAGCCTGATCGACAACCAACCGGACGAGGCCAAGGCCATGCTGCTGCACCTCACCACCTTCTTGCGTACCTCGCTTGCACGCACCCGGCGCAGCGCAGCCACTTTGGGCCAGGAGCTGGAGCTGCTGCGAGCCTATCTGGGCATTATGCAAATCCGTATGGGCACCCGGCTGCGCTGGCACATTGATTGTCCGACGCCGCTACTGACTACGCCCCTGCCGCCTTTGCTGCTGCAACCCCTGGTGGAAAACGCCCTGCAACACGGCTTGGAAACCAAGCCCGAAGGCGGCGAGCTGTACATCGCCTGCCAAGTGCAGCTCAATCAGCTACTCATCACCGTGCGCGATAGCGGCCTGGGTTTTCAGCCCGGCCCCCAATCGGGCATAGGCCTCGCCAATGTGCGCCGTCGTTTGCACGCTTGTTTTGGTGAGCAGGCCAGTTTAAGTATCGCGGAAAATCCCGAGGGCGGTGTCACGGCCCGTTTGACCCTGCCTTATTCTGAAGAGTCCCGGCCATGAGCTTACGAATTCTAATTGCTGATGATGAAGCGCCCCTACGGGCGTGGTTAGTACGTTTATTGCAAGAGGTGGCGCCGGATGTGCAGGTGGTGGCGCAAGCGGAAAATGGCACCGAGGCCCTGGAGCTGCTGGAAAGCCTGCGCCCAGACGCGGCCTTGCTGGATATTCGCATGCCGGGCTTAAGCGGTTTGGAGGTGGCGGCCCAATGTAGCGCGCCTTGCCGCATCGCTTTCATCACCGCCTACGATGAATTCGCTGTGGCCGCTTTTGAGCAAGCGGCGGTGGATTATTTAATGAAGCCAGTCACGGCGGAGCGACTGGCCCTAACCCTCACCCGGCTGCGGCAAAACCCAACTCAAGTGGCGCCGCAACTGCTCAACGACTTACTGAGCCGCTTACAAACGCCCAAAAGCTATTTACGCTGGCTGCGGGTGGGCATGCGCGCCGAAGAAGGGCAAAACGTGCAGCTCTTAGACGTGGCCGAGGTGGATTATTTTGAAGCCGCCGACAAATACACCCTGGTGTATGTGGGCGAACAAGAATGGCTGATGCGGATTTCCCTGAAAGAACTGGAACAGCAGCTCGACCCAGACGCCTTCTGGCGCATCCATCGCGGCACCCTCGTGCGCGTGGCCGCCATCCGCCAAGTCCGCAAAGACCTCATGGGCCGCCACTGGGCCGACGTACACAACGGCAAAGCCCTGGCCATCAGCCGGGCTTATGTGCATTTATTCAAGCAGATGTGAGTCAGCAAAACATCATGGCGAGCATGGCAGCATCGTCCATAACATTGAGCAGCAGATAGGCGGATACACGGTACAGCAGTGGCTCTAGCCAGACGCGCAGGGTTTGCGGGGGGGCTTGCTCAGTGGGAAGGGCAAAGTCGAGAGCCATGGTGTAGAAAAGAAAAACCCCGCAGGGAGGTTTAGATGGACAAACGGCCCAGATTTTTCAATCTGAGCCGTCTGAATTTTGGTCGGGGCGAGAGGATTTGAACCTCCGACCACTTGCACCCCATGCAAGTACGCTACCAGGCTGCGCTACGCCCCGAAAAGTGTGCGTATTATAGCAAGCTTTTCTGGTTTGTCCAGAAGAATTTGTATTTTTTTATACGCCTAATCTCAAAAACTCTAAAATCGACACCAACTCAGCACGAATGGCCGTGAAATCCGCCTGAGGAGCACTCACTGCTGGCGCAGCGGGTGCCACAACTGGAGCCGGTACCAGCGCCACAGTTGCAACGGAAGCCACAGGAACCACCGTGCTCACCGGCGCTACCACGGGTGCAGGCGGTACTAAGACCGTCTGTGCCTGAGGTAAAGACGCGGCATCCACCGGCACGACACGCAAGGTGTCCATATCCGATTTACGCACAGCTTGGGCTTCATACTCACCGAGACGCAGACGCGCCCCGCTGATGGTGAAGCCTTGTTCATACAGCAAACCCCGAATCTGACGCACTAACAGCACTTCATGGTGCTGGTAGTAGCGCCGATTGCCGCGCCGCTTGATGGGCTTGAGTTGCGAGAACTCTTGCTCCCAATAGCGCAAGACGTGAGGTTTGACTGCACATAACTCGCTCACCTCACCAATGGTGAAGTAGCGCTTTGCCGGTATGGGCGGCAGTTCGGTTTTAGTGTTGTTTGTCACCATCGTGCTGGCTATCCACGGCCAGTTTCAGTTTTTGACTCGCATGGAAAGTCACCACGCGGCGCGCACTGATTGGAATTTCCTCCCCGGTCTTGGGGTTACGACCAGGGCGCTGGGGTTTATCACGCAACTGGAAATTGCCGAAACCGGACAATTTGACACTGTTGCCCTGCTCCAAGGTCACGCGGATTTCTTCGAAGAAGGCTTCCACCATGTCCTTGGCTTCACGTTTATTTAAACCAACTTTTTCAAACAGCAAATCGGCGAGTTCCGCCTTGGTTAGTGTTGCACTCACAGTTCTTGTCCTTGCACTTACATACGCAGTTTTGCTGCGTATTCTCGGTTCACCGCAGACACCATTGTTTGCAGTGCCGCATCCACTTCTACATCTTCTAATGTACGTGCAGTATCTTGCATAACCACCCGGAAAGCAAGGCTTTTTTGATCTGGCTCGATACCTTTACCCTGGTATTTATCGAACAGAAAAACCTCTTGCACGATACTGGGCGCTGCTTGACGCAGGCCATCCAACAGCTTGGCGACGGGCACATCCACCCCCACCAACAAGGCCAAATCCCGCATGACAGGAGGGAACTTTGACGGCGCAGCAAATGCCGGACGAGTGCGCGCCAGCACAGCCATCAAATCCAGCTCAAAGACCACAGGCGGGGCGCCGAGGTCATATTTCTGCACCCACTGGGGATGAATTTCACCAACGAAGCCGACTACTTGCCCATCCAACAACACCGCCGCTGCACGACCGGGGTGCAACGCAGGGTGATTCAACTTCTCAAAGGTGGGCACAGCCGGAGCCAACAAGGCTTCCACGTCACCTTTGGCGTCGAAAAAGTCCACATTGCGAGCGCTCACGCCCCATTGCTCAGGCTGAGCGGGGCCCGCCATGAGGGCGCCCAAACGCACGGGCTGCTCAAAACCGGGCACCGCTTGCTCGCCCTGCCCGGCCACACGGGTGAAACAGCGGCCAATTTCAAACACCCGCACCCGATTGGTACGGCGCTTGAGGTTGTAGCAAAGATTGGCCACTAAACCGCCCACCAGACTAGAACGCATCACGCTCATTTGGCTGGCGATGGGGTTAGAGAGGCGCACCGGATCGGTATTGGCGCAGAAATCTGCTTCCCAGGCTTCGTCCACGAAGCTGTAGTTGATGACTTCTTGGTAATCGCGAGCCGCCACCAAACGCTTCACGCGATATAGGGGGCGCAGGCTTTCTCCTTGGGGCAACAATTGCTGGGCGGCATGGGGCGGCACGGCGGGAATGTTGTCGTAGCCATGAATACGCGCCAAGTCTTCGATGAGATCTTCTTCAATCTCCATATCGAAGCGCCAAGATGGCGGCGTCACGATAAAGTCGTCGCCTTCTTGGCTGAATTGGAAGGCCAAACCGGCGAGCAACTTGGCGATCTGTGCTTCATCCAGGGGAATGCCCAGCACACGACGGGCGCGGCTGGGGCGCAGACGAATGGGCGCACGCACGGGCAGATGGGCTTCGCTACAGGCTTCCACCACCGGGCCAGCTTGGCCGCCGCAAATCTCCAAGACCAATTGTGTGGCCCGCTCAATGGCACGGCGCGCACCAGCAAAATCCACACCGCGCTCGAAACGATAGGACGCATCGGAGGAGAAGCCCAACGCACGGGCTTTACCGGCGATAGCATCGGGCGCGAAGAAGGCGGATTCCAAGAAAATGTCTTGGGTAGCGTTAGTCACGCCACTTTGTTCGCCGCCCATAATCCCGGCCAGAGCCAAAGGCTGAGCGTCATCGCAAATCAGCAAGGCATCGGCAGCGGGCGTGATGGTTTGACCGTTGAGCAATTCCAACTGTTCACCGGCCTTGGGGAAACGCACTTGCACGGTGCCGCTCAGTTTGGCGTCGTCGAAGGCGTGCAAAGGTTGGCCCAGTTCCAGCAACACATAGTTGGTGATATCCACCACGGCACTGATGGAACGCACACCGCTGCGCTCAATGCGCTGCTTCATCCAATCCGGGGTGGCGGCTTGGGCATTGATGCCACGGACGATACGACCGCAGTAACGGGAGCACGCCTCCGGGGCCTCCAGCACCACAGCGCGCACATCGGGAATGCTGGCGGGCACGTCTTGCAGGGCGGGCAAGTTCAACGGGGCATGGGTCAGGGCGGACACTTCCCGGCCCACACCCAATAAACTCAAACAATCCGCCCGGTTAGGCGTGAGCTTGAGCGTAAACAGCTTGTCGTCCAGACCTAAATAGTCACGGATAGAGGTGCCCACGGGGGCATTTTCCGGCAACACCAACAGGCCATTGCTTTCTTCAGCAATGCCTAACTCTTTGGCGGAACAGAGCATGCCGAAGGATTGGATGCCGCGCACTTTCGCCGCTTTGATTTGGATGCCGGGCAATTCCGCGCCCACCATGGCGCAGGGAATCTTCAAACCCGCTGCCGCATTGGGGGCACCGCATACAATTTGCAGCGGCTCCGCTTGGCCCACATCCACGCGACACAAGCGCAGACGATCCGCATCGGGATGCTTTTCGGCGCTCAGAATTTGCGCCACCACCACGTGAGCAAAGGGCGGAGCCACGGGCTCCAGCGCTTCCACTTCCAAACCAGCCATGGTCAGCACATGGGCCAGTTGTTCACTGTCCAGCGCTGGATTCACCACGCTTCTTAACCAGGATTCAGAAAACTGCATGTTTTTTCTCGACCAAAAATAGCCACGGGACTATTGGAATATTCGGCACATTGCGCTTTGACCCAGTCGTAGCCCGGAGGAGCAAAGCGAGTCCGGGTGCATTTCACGTCAGGGGAGCAACACTCCCGGACTCGGCCTCAGGCCTCCTCCGGGCTACCGTTTCTTTGTAGAGCTGACAAAACTACCGATTACTTAAACTGGCTCAAAAAGCGCAGGTCGCCATCGTAGAACAGGCGTAAGTCATTGATGCCGTAGCGCAGCATGGTGAGGCGGTCAGGGCCGACACCGAAGGCAAAGCCCAGGTATTTTTCACTATCAATGCCCACATGCTGCAACACATTGGGATGCACCATGCCGCAACCGGCGATTTCCAGCCAGCCGGTGTGGGAACACACCCGGCAGCCGTCCGTACAGAACACACAGCCCATATCCACTTCCGCCGAGGGTTCGGTGAAGGGGAAGAACGAGGGGCGGAAACGGACTTTCAAATCTTCGCGCTCAAAGAAGCGGCGCAGGAAATCGGTAAACACGCCTTTCAGATCGGCAAAGCTCACGTCTTCGCCCACCCACAGACCTTCCACCTGATGGAACATGGG
>JACCDO010765297.1_pt1 | contig 14011 bp, 6 predicted proteins | sample 7446101 | NCBI WGS metagenome assembly JACCDO01 (sample SAMN15323440, study PRJNA562643) | freshwater metagenome | isolation source: river surface water | place: USA:Blue River Watershed | collected 2017-08-16
CCTTCTTCAGAGGCATCAACTGCTACTGATGGCGGTGAAGAGGCTGCAGCCGCAGCAGCGGCGGTAGCTGTGAATGATGAAGAGGCATTGGCGCAATTACGATCAATGGCTAGAATTAGGGCAGCTGCGCCTGTTCCTGATGAGGCTGCTGATAGAGAAAATGCTCAACAGCAATTAGAGGCTGCTCTTGCTGCGGCAGCACCTGCGGCGGCGGTCGAAGTTGCTGCCGCAGCACCTGCGGCGGCGGTCGAAGCTGCTGCGGCAGCACCTGCAGTTGCGATGGAAGCGGTACCAGAGGAAGCTGCACCTGCTGCTGCGGCAGTCGAAGCTGCGCCTGCGATGGAAGTAGCACCAGAGGTAGTGGCAGGTAGAACAGCAGGTGATCAAGCGTTAGAGGAATCTGAATCAGGTGAATTAGAATTGCAGGGAGTTGTTCAGAAAACTGAAGCGCAATTAGAGGCAGAGGCAGCTGCACAATCACAGGCAGCTGCACCTCCAGAAGAAGACGATTATGCTGCTAGCGAAGAGGATGAAGAGGAGGAAGAGGAAGGTGGTGAAAATGGTATTAAAAATGCACTACCAGCTGTTCCAGATGAAGCCGCAGAACAGCAGCAGGAGGAGCAGGAGGAGCAGGAGCAGGAGGAGCAGGAGCAGCAGCAGGAGGAGCAGGAGCAGCAGCAGGAGGAGCAGGAGAAGCAGCAGGAGCAGCAAGAGGAGCAGCAGCAGCAGGAGCAGGAGCAGCAGGAGCAGGAGCAGGAGCAGCAAGAGCAGCAGCAAGAGGAGCAGCAGCAGGAGGAGGAAGAGGAAGAAGCAATAATATCAAATAATGACGAATTACCAGAAGTCCCTGATGAAGAAGAGGAGGAAGAAGAGGAAGAGGAGGATGATGGTGCCGAATTAGAAGGTATAAATGACGAATTAGCAAACGTTTCAAATGAAAATAATGGAAGCAATAATGGAAGTAATGATAGTGGCCTAGGATTAAATGTAATGGGTGGCGGTGGTCGTTGTTATTTGCATATTCCTACACGTTCTGAAATTGGTTCCATGTATAATCCAGAAACGGAACAAAGGGAAGAAATTATGGTATCAACAAAAGATCTTTTTGTACGTAAAGTGATTGACGAGTTAATTCGCTTCCCTGCAAGGCGTCAACAATTATTGAAAAATCAGGTGTCTAGAATTGCGACATTACGAACAGCTCTTCGTATAGGTGATCAGTATATTGTTCCTCAATCATCTCGTGAATGGAGTGAATTATTTGCTTACGAAGCAGCAAAAGTTCTTCGTGAAAACCCTCGATTCATTGAGGAATTTGGTCGAGAGTCTACCAAATTGGATCCAGTTCCTTCAACTAAATTTATTGACGATGAGCGTGTTCCTCTAGTTCCTGATATAATCAAAAAATTAAATATAACAGAAGAGGAGGCTGATAAATTGGCGTTATGGGTACCTGAAAAAATGCCTGAGCAAGCAGATAAACCTTTGGCGTCACTCGTTTCACTAATGAGTCTTCGATCACTACGTGATATTGGCCTCAATCCTACTGATAAATTCCTAACTGATAAGAGCTTGCAACGATTGGCAACTTTGAAAAATCAACCAATAATTGTAATGACAATTCATGAAAATGAATCAATTGATCTTACAAAATATAATCCCGTTTCTCCAATTACAAACAATAACACAGTATTGTTCATTATTCAAAATGGAACTGATTTCCTCCTAATTGTACCGTCTTATTCTAGTGATCGGTTATTAAGTGTTAATATATTACCAAATTCATTTATGGATATTCCTGTTTATGAAGCAGGGCAGGCGACTGCAACACCTGCTGCTGCGACTGCTGCTCCTGCTGCGACTGCGGCAGCTCCAGCTCCTGAACAACCTGCTGCCAAAATCAGTCTGCAGGAGAAGCGTGCACGCAGATTGGCAGCATTGGCCAAGCAGATCGAAGAAGAACGGCATGCAGCAGAGGCAAATATTGCTAAACAACAAATACGTGAGCAAAAGGCAGAGGCAGAAGTCCTAAATGAAGCTGCACTAGAAAAATTACGTAAAATGAAGAAGGAAGTTAAGAAAATGGAAGTACCAACGGGTCCAATATCAATCAAGAACTTCCTAACTGTACCACCTCGTAAACGAAAAAATGCAAAAGGCGTAGCTAGCCAAGCGGTTACAACAACTAAAAAGAAATCTAGGAATGCTGATGAAGAGGAAAATGAAGCATACAATAGCGATGAAGAGGAGGCTGAGCAAAATGAAGAAGAAGAGGAGGAGGAGCAGGAAGGAGAGCAGGAAGAGGAGGATGAAGATGCCAAATATTTAGCAGAAACAGATAGAAGTGGTGATCTGAATGCAACAGCACAACGTCTAAATGCAACTGCAGCAAAATTACGAGCTGAACTTGCACCTGGCGCCGTCCCAGAAGAAAGTGATGAAGAACGCGAAGAAGAACGCAAAGAAGAAAGTGATGAAGAACGCGAAGAAGAACGTGAAGAAGATGACTTTAATGAAAATGCTCTAATTGAAATGATGCGTAAACGAAAATTAGCTTCTGCAAAACCAGTTGAAGCTAGCGAGGAAGCCAGTGAGGAAGCCAGTGAGGAGGCTGGTGAGGAAGCCAGTGAGGAGGCTGGTGAGGGAGCTGGTGAGGGAGCCAGTGAGGAAGAAGAGGATAGTAATTTAGCAAATATAAATGAAAATGCAGCTCTTGAAATGCTAAGACAGCGAAAGCTTGCGCAATCTAGAGAGGCAAAGGCCGAATCTGAAACAAATTCTGAAGAGTTAAATAGTAATGAGCAGATTTTAAGAAAAATGCGCAAGAACAGAGAAGAGAAGATTCGTAGAGAAAAAGAAGCTGCAGCAGCAAAAGCGGCAGCAATAGCGGAGGCCAAGCGATTAGAGCGTATAGAACGAACAAAGCCAACAAACCCAGGTGGTAAAGTGCGTTTTGCGGCAGAAAATGAGATTCGTGAAATCTCACCACGCGACAAAAAAACAAAATATGAATCTGCATCTTCATCGCCTCGTTCAGCAAATGGACGCATGGCAAAAAATGCAGCACCACCACCTATAATAGAAACTGCACCATTTACCGCCGACGAGGAGCAGGAGCAGGAGGAAGAGTAATCATGCATGTCTCAGGCGCAGATTCATCTTCAGACTCCTCTTCCTTAACCTGATATTCATCAAATCGAACAGGTACTGCCCGTGGATCAGACTCTAACTGCACAGCTAACCGCCGACATTCCACCATTGCAGCCACTTCGTCATCCATTCTATTCAATCGCATCCTCTTATATCCTTTAGCATCAGGATGCATAATTACTAGATACATATCAGCGACGTCTAGTCCATAATATGTCTCTAAAATCCACCTATATACATTTAGCTGTAAACTATAATGCCAATAATTACAATCAGGAAGATGTGCCATAGGTCCAAGTCCTTTCTGGAATTTATTTTCAGTTGTAATTTTCTTGGAGCGTTTCCAGTCATAAATGAGGAAACGCCCATCTGAGCGCCGTCTGAAAATTCCATCAATACTGCCTGCCAATTTAATCTCCTCTACCCATACTTCCCATTCCATTCTATAAGGCTCCAAGTCCGCCCCATGATCGCGCCAGAAGTCCATGAAATAGGCCCACTCGCGAGTTGCTTTCACATGTTCAGGAATTAGTTCAGTTGCATCATTTAGAAACATCTCAATTGCTAAATGCATTTCCGTTCCTGCTCCTGATGCCTCTTCACCATTCTTGGCCCATCCTGCCTTAATCTCAGCAGCCGTCTGGCCATAATACTTACTAGAAGGCCATTTTGGCGAACTCATCATCTTTTTAATAATCGCATCAGGGTCAAAATGTCCAAAGAAGGCGTGAAGAAATCCTGTGCAAGAAATGTAACCCTTCGACGATCCTTTCACCGTGTAAATGTGCGTCGGCTCGTCAAATACAATATCCTTATCACGAGGATGCATATTTTTGATCCATAGTGTTTGCCATGGCTGTGGGGGCATTTTGAATGTTATTACACTATAATATTCAAAATACAATAATCAATTTTGCAGTTGCAGTATTAGTGCCAGAAAAAATACACCAATAAACATATACCTGTGCCGCCACCAACAAAAACGCCTACATATATAAGAAACCATTTATAAATTGGCTCATTATCTTTAACAATTAGAGTAGAATCACTTGATTCAGAATCCGTTTCATTTATTGGTATATTTATTAATTGTTCATTTTTAGGGTCATCGTCATCAAGGGGTGCGGAAGGTGTGGGCATTTTGAAACCAAATAGTGGTGGGGGTGGCGGCATTTGCACCATTATCTAATTGTAGAGTTAGATATTTAGTATGGTATTCCTGCAAGATCCATGATTGTCTTTCCAATACGATTGTTACCTTGGATCTTACCAGATGGCAGTCTCTTACCGCCCATATCAGATTCCTTTGAATCGAAGTATAGCAAGTATTTTCCTTCTTTGACCGCTTTTTGCACAACTGCCTTAAACAGTGCATCACGTTCCATTCTCTGACGCATACCTTCACGCAGTGCTTCGTGACTTACTGCATCACATTCAGGACGCAGTAATTTCTCGGCACGCAGGGTCTTGTAAATTGCCTCCATTTCTTTTCTCAGAGATTCTTGGAATTCTAGATGTTTCTGTTGTTCTGTTGCAACAGATATTAATAGTCGATCTTGTAATGCTTTCTCATGAACACGACCCGTCTTACTGAATAGAAAGGCTGCCTTATCTGGATTACCGCCACAGATCTTCATGCGCATTGCAGCCATATAATGTTCTACACTTGGATATTCTACAATTGTTCCATCCTCTAATCTGTCCTGCACCATAAATGGAGAGATTGTAGTTAAACGAGAACGCGCATGTTTATCCTTATCACGAATTTGAAGTATATCTTCAGCCTTTGTTTTCATTTCAGGCGCTCCAATATAGAATGCAAATACCTTAGCACTGGGGTAGAGTGTTTCAGGAACCGCAGCAGCAGCGGCAGCTGGGGCGCCCGCCTCTTCACCTGCAGCGGCGGCTGCGGCGGCTGTGCGGACTTGCGGTATACGACTAACTGCAGTTGCAGCAGCAGCGGCAGCAGCTTCTTCAGGTGTTTCTGCGGCGGCGGCCGATTCAGCTGCCACAACTTTCTTACTCTTCTTGGTAACTTTCACTTCAGGAGACTCTGCAGCTGCAATTGAAGCAGATACAGCTGCTTCTGGCAAAGCGCTAATTAGCGCCTGTTGTATTAGTGCATCCTGTTTTGCTTTTAGAGCAGCGACACTCTTTGGTAGAGCAGCAGCGTCTCTGGCCGCTTTCTGTCCTGCTTCTGCTAACTGTATTGATTCAGCTTTCTTAGCAGCAGCTTCTGCCGCCGCCTCAATCTCTGCAATGGTACCTGGGTCTGCAACAACGGGTGTGAGGCTTCGGCGCTTGAAGATATACCAGCGATTGAGAAACGAGAATTGTTTCATAGCATCACTCATTATAAACTTCTGTCCAGCTTTTGTTGCCATCTTGTAAGATACATCAAAGAGATTTGTGCTTTGTCCAAGACGAAGTGCTGCCGCCTCCTCATCCGTTAGTAGATCTAAGCCAATCGTCTTCATTTTACGAACAAGCAGTTTGAATGGAATTAGATATTCAGTATGTGTCTGTCCGATACTAATAAAGTCCACATCAATCGCCATTCCAAGAGCTGCTTCTGTATCAGGCAACTCTAACTGACCATATTTCTTCTTAATTGACCAAACGGGTACATCACCTTCCATACCACGTTTGACACCCTCGTTAGGAAGAGCTGAGAGTAGATCAAATACCTTATCACCGTCAAATGCACATCCCACAAAATATCCACCAACCGCCAATGTATCACTGATATTTTTCATGAAGCCGTCAAGTTTCTCTTTATTTTCAAAGAAGTAATGGAGTGCAAACATACATGTCGCAACATCGGCACCATTTTCAAGTAGTCCAGCGGCTTCGCGGTCAACATAGGGAGGGATTGCGCCTTCAGGAGGGAATTTTCCGAATGTTGCACGTATAATATCGCCTTCTTCGACGGTAGCGCCAGCTTCACCGCTCACGAGTGGTTTGGAGCTATCAGCGATTGCAAAGACCATTGTTGGAATATTATCACGTCCTTCGCGCACCAATGCATCAAGGTAACGCCTATAAGCACCTTGACGAGGATCGCGAATGCCTTCACCTGCAATATCAACACCGAGTACAAAGCGAGCATTGAGTCGAATCCATTTCTGCAAATCACCAGCTTCGCCACATGTGTAGTCAACGAGTTTTTTTCCACCCTCCCTCATAGTTGTATTGAGTAGAATACGCTCCTTCACCCATCTGTTATGGAAAGAACGAAGACCTTGTGCTCTCTGAAGATCGGATCCTTTTGTTGTACGGCGATCGTAGTATTTTTTACCAACTTGTTCTGCACGGCTTTCTAGAACTGCGCTAATTTCGGCAGGAAGTGGTGTTTCTGATCCAGTTGTGATCATTGAATGTGTAATAGGATCATGAATCGATTCCCATACAGAATTAGCGGTCTTTTCAGCATTTAGGGTGCGTGAGAAGATGCCACGATGTAGACGTTCGGTTTTATCATGTCGTACACGAATAGGGATCCAGCGCCAACCAGCTTCTCTTGAGGGATCGTAACGCATTTCGACAATGGAATTATCAGGAATACGCTCACCATTTTCTGTCATGACAAACCGATCACCTGTCTCTAAATCAAGTTCCACTACACCATTACAAATATTTGCCATTGTGTCAGGATATTCTGATGGATTGAATAGGACTGGTTTATAGTCTGGTTTTCCTGCAGGGGCTGTGCCAGGTCCACTGGGAACAGCGAGTGGCAGAGGTCGGTCATTTAGGATGGTTGCACGAGGATCTGCATATGCAGGATCATATGATGCACCAACCTGCAAGCGCAGGATCTTGTAGGTAATGAGCGATCCATCTTCTGCACTTATAATTGACCGTACTTTGTCATCCGTTGGACTGCCCGTTTCCTTTTCATAATTGACTAGGAAATCAATGGTATTTTCTTGAGCCGGCTTCCATTTAAATTGGGCGGGGAAGGCTACTCCAGGAGCAGAAGGTAGTGGGGCTGCATTTGGAGTAAAGATGAGCCCATCTGTGTGGTAGGGGCTAGGGATAGCAAGTACTGTTTGTGCTGCTCCAAAGATTGAGGTGTCACCTGTTTTGCCAAAGAGGAATGTTTTCAGACCAACAACAAGTTTATTGTTCTCTGTCACACCTTTTGCAACAATACTGGGGCCGTCATTTTCATTCCACTTTGCGACCCATCCTTGGATTTGAGCATAACGACCCTGCCCTGCTGCATCGATAAAAGGCATTTTGTCTACATTTCGGCTTTCACGGTCATAATACATATCAAACACCAGGAATTGGTTAATAGCATTTCCATCACGATCACGAGTAACCCACTCACCGTCTAATAGACTCTCCTTCAAGCGTTCCACCATTAATCCGGTACGGTAAACGTTCATACCAATATCAATTAGGAATAGTTCACCAGCTGTATTTGTGTAACCGTGTACACGAAGTCCGTCAGCTTTATCGGTTACATTGTAACCGCTGCGAATGTTGGGGACCTTCGGATCAATGAGACTTTCCATGTTTTTGAAAGTGAGTGTGACAGGTTGAACACCACGGAAACGGTCGCTGCGTGTGAGTGTTTTATAACCTTCCAGAACAGCCTCGCGCATGGAATTACGAATCAGTATAGTATTGCGTTGAATACCGCGTAGAAGTTCTCCAATACCTTTAATGAGTTTGGAAAGACCGTCAGTGGCGGATTTGACATCTTCGCGAACCAGTTCAGCTTCGACTTCGTATGTGGGAGCGGCTTTTAGGAAGTTGTGTTCTTGGAATGTCTTAACATAACGGTAGGATCCTTTGCGTTGATCGCGTGCGGAGGACCGAACCATGGAAAGGTCAAAACGCACTCCTTCGCCGATAAAGGTCCAGCGGCGAATGAGGCGGAAAGCCTTTTCCTGTTTATCCCAGTTTTCAAGAATAGGGCGGAGGCGAGCATCATCTTCTGTCATGGGTAGTTCTCGACGCGATTTGACACGAACATCATATTCGCGTAAATCAACATTCGTCTCCACTCCTGTGCGGTCCTTAATCATTGCAGTAAATGGCCGACCCATAAGTATGTTGTCACGGCAATACTGCTGGATTTGACCAATACCTGATAAGGTAAAACGCATGGAGTTTGGAAGAAGGATGTTGAGACGATCCTCTTGTACAAGACGTTTGAATCCTTTATTTTGAAGGCGCTGGACGATATCCATAAAGGAAGTTATGCTCACATTGCTTTTTTTTCCTATGGTAGCCTCGAGTTCTTGCTCGGGATGGTTCCACCATTCGCCGAGAAGTTTAACGAGGCCATCATATTCGGGCTTGCTGACTTCCATTATGTGATTATCTAACTCTTACTTAAAACTCTTGTGGTCGTCTAAAATCAACTTTGATAGGCAGTGAGACTACTTATCAATGTTCATAACTGTCGTAAAGAGAAACCGACTCTAAATGTCATCACAGAATAGTTGCATTTGTGGTGTGAGCGTTACCCAATCGTGGAACATTTCGATAACTTGAGCACGTCCTGCAATTGGAGCCAAATCGTCCTTTTTCATCTTTCGCATAGTCTCATTCCATGAAGGCAGAACTTCCAAGAAACTCACTAAATCCGCTTTCGTTGTTTCCATTGTAGGATATACAATGTGTGCACCAGCCTCCTCACGTTCCCCCAACCATACACCTAAACTACGACGCAATTTGTGAGGTTGCCCCACATATACCCAAACTTTACTCAATCCTTTCTCAACAAAATGAACTGGAATATCGGGTCGCCATGTTGTCACATTTGCCGGAGAAAATGTAATAGTAGTTTGACCAGTTTCTACAGATTCTTCCAAGCAAATTGTTTGAATATTGCAAACAGTACATAGAATATCCCATACATCTGTAAGTGTCTCTTTTGTTAGACGACTTGGATCCGTTGCAAGCCATTCATGCATTTTGCGGCGCATTCGCATTAGTTTTCCACTTCGCATATCTGAATCAAGAGCCAGTGTTAGCTCTGTCTGCTTCTCTAAAAGCATTTGTGATCTGAGACGTGGTGCTGCTTGGCCGTAAAGTGGGTCTTTTAGGAAGAATAGAGCTGATGCTGCACCAGGAGGATTTACATTAAATTCCATCCAGTCAGTGGGGGCACAAGGAAACCCGTATAGCCCTCCTTGCTTCGTCTGCGGCATATCCAAATTTTTGTGACAATTTGGATTTGACGCAATCCAGCCTTTAAGAAGTGTAAAACTATCTACTTGCATTTTTGACTATGATCACTTACTAGAGATGTAGTCAAGAAGTTTTAAGCGGGGGTGGTGGCATGGATTCACTGGATACTAATTGCTTCTGTTTCATTGCGCAGGGCCTCTAGTGCCTTAATCCGTTGATCCTGTTCACTTCTATTCTCCATACAAAAATCCATAAATGTTCTTAATTTATTGAATGTATCATCAGAAATATCATTTACATTAAAAAATATACCATTTGCATTTTCGCTAAAAATTTCATTTGAGCGTTTTAAAATACGAAAAATTTCTTCATATTCGCTTTTAACAAGTGTGGAAAGCCTTTCTACAAATAATTTGCGTTCTTCATAATCTTTTTTTGACATTGAAGACATTCTCTATATTCATTTATCATCTTGCCTTTTGTTAAATTACGCTCTTACATGAAATCGCCAATGGTTCCACCGAGTTCGGGTTCTTCTTCTGCCGCTGGTGGGGGCGCTGCTGCTGCTAGTGCTGCCGCTGCCGCTGCCGCCGCCGCCGGGCCCTGATTTGGCTGCTGCTGCTGAACCGGTGCAGCGGTAGCGGCAGGAGCTGCCACTGGTACTGCAACAGGGGCCTCCTCCACTGCCGCCTCTCCCTCTCCCTCTACAACTTCTGCGACAGGGGCCTCTGCAGGTGCCTCTGCAACTGCCGCTTCAACTGCCACCGCCACCTTTGAAGGTGTAGGCGCAGCCGCCGCAGTTACTGCAGATGCCGCCGTAACAGGCTTCTCAACAACCTTCTTGAAAATGCCTACACTGGAAATGTAATCATCGTTTACTTGGAAGCGTGATTTCTTCAATTCTACCTGCACATATTGACCAATCTCAACAGCATCGTATGCTTCATCTCCTAAATGAAGATCGCGCGGGACAATAATTTGGACTGCATTTTCATATACAACAAACATACCCATTTTGTTTTTCTTAAGAACTTCTCCAGAAACTAGCATGTGATCCGTTGGATAGTATACTTCGCCCTCCGTTTGTACCCATGAAACCATGGAACCAGTAAAGCGGCCGGCTTCATTTTGACACATAGATCGAGAGAGAATTCGTACAGTGCCGGGAATTACCCAGCCATGTTGAGAGCATTTTCCTTCAAGTTCTGTGCGAATTTTTTCAATAAGAATATCGTCTACACTGAGATTTTTACCAACTTTATTAAGATCTTTGGGTGACAATCCAATTTTACGTTCAAAGATGGCGCGCGTACGCATTGCATTTGTTTCTAATTGGCGTTCCTCACTCATTTTCTAATTGATGCTGTTTGTAAATTGCTGCAGGTATTTAAATCAAATTTTAGTCTCGACGTGGACTCTAAGCCTTTCCTAAATGCCCCACTTTACGTGCTTCAATTGGTCTATAAAACCAACGTTTGCCTTGAACACCCATTTTATCCATATAACGTAATACCAAATTTAATAACATACACATACGTTTTGGATTGACAATTTTGCGTGTACTTTTATCAAGTATTTCATCCGTTAATTGATAATCTTCCCTTACAGTTTCAAGTAGTACCTCGCCGAGTTCAACAACCTTTTCGCGATGTTTCTTCATATTTGAAACATTATCACACTTCTCACCACTTCCTGTTTTACTTGGCCTATGTGATTTATATACATACATACCCTTTTCATTTGTAATAAACCCATATAATTGCCCAGTATTTTCTTTACTGACAACGAGAGTTGATAGGGGGTCTTCTGTTTTCTTTGGCGGCACACCTTTTTCACGCTTGGGATCAAAGAGTGCAATTTTTGCAGAAGAGCAGAGTGTTTTACCATTACAATAATATTTAAGTGCATTCTCATCTGCAGAAATCATGCGAACAATAGAGTCCTTCTTTGTTCTAAAGTAATGATCGCGTGTAACAGTAGCCATTGATTCAGGCATTCTATCGCGTTCAAAAAGAAGTGTTTCACGATCTTCATCGTTAAATTCTTCATCCCAGACTAATTCCATAACAGCCTTCCTAAAATAATTACGCTTATCCTCCGTCCACGGTATACAAGCTCCTGCAAACCATTGGATCACCTCATAACGTTGCATAAGTCGCTCCTCCTCTTTGGCCTCACCATTCGCACGCTCCTGAATAAAACCACCAATCTCTTTTGAATACATCACTGCATTAATCTTGCGCAAACTATCATACGAAGATAACTTGGCCGCCCATGCTTCATATAAGCCCCAAAGTTCAATAAGTTCTTCAATTGTGCGCCCTAATTCTTTCTTAGGCATAGTGGCTGCAATTAGGTCTGCGTCATCACCCTCTTCGCCCTCTGCCTCTCTTTCAGCTGCCGCTGCAGCATCCTCATTGCCCTCCTCCAACGCTAATACCGCCGCCTGCCGTTTTGCCTTGATCCTCTGCGTAATTTCTGTATAGATATCGCGCGGTTCATAACGCTCAACCTTCACTGGGTATGAGGCAATACGTAATGATAATGGCACATTTATATCAATAAAATTCATTGGCTGGAATAAATAATAACCATTTTTATAAATAATATAACCATCGCGGCCATTGTGCTTCACTGTAAATGACTTGTTGCCGATAATTTTATATAAGAGTTCCGCCTGTGCAATTTTAGGGATATCATTAAATAGTTTATTGGTGAGTTGTTCGAGGCTGTAATAGGCTTGTTTTTCAAAGAGTCGTCGCAGACGTATTTTGAGTTCATTTTCATGCCAACGTGCTGCATATTCATCATAGCTAATATCGAGTGTTTTTGAGGGATCAATTGCCATCGGTTCTGCGCATTTGTAATCACATTCTTCAAGCCAGTCGCATACTGCTGTAAAAGGCATATCATTAATTGATACATTTTCACGAACATTATTCTGCGCATCAATAACTTCTGCAATTGGATCTGCGTTTGCTATTATAATTGCATCGTGATTCAGATTGCAATCGACCGCATATTGTTTTAGTACACGCGTAATACGCCCAGCCTGTCTACCTTTACGATATGATATACGATAACTGTAAAGATCGCCAGATTCACGATTATCCTTTGCTGGTCTTATTGCAGCGTGTAGATAAATTGTTGTATTTCGTTTTTCTTCTGGAAGAGCACAGTGCGAACGGAAACGAATGCCACGACCAATAATCTGTTCTATTTTATTTAAATGGTACCATGAGTCGAGAACGTGAATTTCACGAACAAATTTCAAGTCAACACCTTCTGCCGCTACCGATGAACCAATTACAATTTTAACACGACCTCCATATACATTATCGGACATTTTTTCAGCTTTGATCATATTTTTATTATTTGGTGAAATTGTTTTATCACCAGTAAGTAGAATAAATTTAGCAGGTGTAAATTTATGGTCAGTCAAAATTTTATGATCTGCCTCCCGTTTTTCACAAAGAGCACATTGACGACCCCCAGGAGTTACTGGACCACCACCGAGAAATCCCGTTTTACGCCCATATGGTGTATAACCGTTTGCCTCCAACGCTAATGCTAACGGTAAAGCACCCGCTTGAATATAACGTGTATATAAAAAGCATACACCTTCTGCGTTGCGAATATATTGCAGTACTTTATGGTATTTAGGGGAATAATTGGCTAGTTCATCTTCACCGAGCCAATTTGCGGAATCATCTTCACGAGGGTACCATGTTGTTTCACCGTTTTCAGTTCGTTTCTCAAAATGCATATCAAGGGCGCGAATTGACACGCGTTTTGCCAGAGTTGTATCATTATCCTCCATATCTTCTGGCAGAGGTACAATTATATTACCTGCCTGAACAACCTTTTCTAAATTGAAACTGCTAATACCCTCGTCACTAGGTATTAATTTATTTGAAAAATATTTCACAGCACGCAAGGAATCCCCAGTTAACTCTGTGGTAACAATTGGTAATTTATCAGTAAATTCCGTTTCTTCAATATTTACACTGCCACCACTTGGATTACGTGTAGGATAATCATCAAATGGCTCGCTATCAAATGGATGTAGACGAATAGGGAAAGACTGGGGATTTTCACCGCGCATAAAACTAATATAACGAGATGCAACAAGACCAAGTGTCTCCTCACCGTTCTCCCTAAATGTTCCATCCTTGTCCGCAAAAATGTCTGAATATTTTAATTCAGCTTGGCCATCATTCTTCAGTAATAAATTAAGGAGGAAAATAATTTCCTTAAAAGAGTTATACATTGGTGTGGCAGTCATGAGTACAAGTTTGAGTCCAGTGGAATAGCCGAGGACCATATCAAGGAATGGGGTGAGTCGTTTTCCATCGGCGGACTGTTTGGCATCATCAGATCCGCCAGGAGAATCCGAATCTTCATCTGGAGTGGCAGATTGTTGTTCTTCGGCAACTTCACGTAAATTATGGGCTTCGTCAATTATTAGCAGACGGCCGTCAAATATAGCATTAATACGTTCCTTTTCATCAATTGCACGGGCTGTAGGATCTGAAATGCGCTGTGAAGGTTTAATAATTTCTTCAATGTAGTTTGCAAATGCTAAATAACCGTAAAATTCATAGCGTTTATTAATTTGCTTTGTAACACGTTTCTGAATTCGTTTGCGTGTCTCAATCTCATTTACAATAGGATCGGTCGCATTTGGATCAGGTTGAATATATAGAGAATC
>JACCDO011481556.1_pt1 | contig 14010 bp, 14 predicted proteins | sample 7446101 | NCBI WGS metagenome assembly JACCDO01 (sample SAMN15323440, study PRJNA562643) | freshwater metagenome | isolation source: river surface water | place: USA:Blue River Watershed | collected 2017-08-16
AGCGCGTTGCGCTCCGGTTTTTCGAGGCTGTTTTCAAAGAGCGGCACGTACTCGGCCGAGGTTGCTGAACTTGTAAAAACCGTACGACGCTAAGTGCACCTACGGCACTGGCGCGTTCATGCTCAAGAACACCGGAGCCGAGATCCTCGTGAACGAAGAACTGATCTCAACCATCGCTTGGCAGCACCCGAACGGAGAACTCGTCTACGCCATCGAGGGTTCAACCTTTGTGGCGGGTGCGGCCGTTCAGTGGCTTCGGGACGGACTCGGAATCATCAAGGAATCCAGCGAGGTTGAGAGCCTGGCCGCCGACAGTGCCGACGGAGTCATCTTTGTTCCCGCACTCACCGGCCTTGGAGCTCCTTTCTGGAACCCGGAAGCCCGTGGCGAGCTCTCAGGCCTAACCCGAGGCTCTACAAAGGCTCACATCGCCAGAGCAACCCTTGACGGCATTGCCATGCAGGTTTACTGCGTCGCCGAGTTAATGGGTCAGATCGGACGCCTTCGGGTTGACGGCGGTGCCAGCGCAAACAACCTGCTGATGCAGATTCAAGCCGACCTCCTGCAAACGGTCGTTGAACGACCCACTCACGTTGAGGCAACCGCCATCGGTGCCGCATACCTTGCCGGGTTAGGAAGCGGTTTTTGGGCCAGTCAAGCCGAACTTAGAGAACTCAACCCAATCACCGCTCGTTTCAATCCGGGCAATCGCGATACAGAGCTAATCGAACGCTGGGCTGCCGCAGCCCGCTCTATTTGACGAGGTTCGTCGAGTAAATTTCGTAACTGCCTGCCCCAACGGTGAACTTGTGGGTGGATGCAACCTTGACCTTGGCACCGGTCGCAAAGCGATAAAGGTTTCCGCTGGTTGAACCAAGCTTCACGGTTGTGCTCTGCACCTTTGAACTGAGGTTGATTGCGACGATTACTTTGCTAGAACCCTTCACACGCGTGTAAAACAGCACATTTGGATTAGTTCCCATGTACTGCTTCAGGGTTCCACCCGAGGACCCGTTCCAGAGCGCAACGTTTCTGGTTTTCAAAGCCACAAACTTGCGATAGAAATCCGTCATCGTTGACTTTGACCAGACAATCGGGTCGTTCTCGAAGAATTCGAGTCGACGCTTCAACCCGATCTCCTGACCGTTGTAAATCAGCGGCATGCCAGGCAATGTGAAGTAGAGAGCTGAGAATCGCTTCACATATGCGCCCAGTCTCTCGTACTCGGTGCCGTTCCAAGAGTTTTCGTCATGGTTGGTGATGAAGTTCATAGCGAATGTGCCAGCCGGATACGAGCGGTTGATGTGCTGCAGAGTGCTGACAAAGTCGTAGGCATCCTCACCTCTTTCGGCGAAGGTGTTCATGTCTCGCATGAGAGTCCATCCGTAGTTAGCGACGAATGCGCTGTCCAAATGCGAGTAGTCCGAGTCATTTTCGGAAAGCATGAACAGCGGCTTCAATTGCAGCAGCTGACGAGTCGCCTCGTTCCAAAAGCTAGTTGGCACACCACCCGAGAAGTCACAGCGGAAACCATCGATGTCAACTTCGTTCACCCAGTACTTCATTGCGTCGATCATTGCCTGGCGCATTTCCTGGTTGTCGAAGTTTAGGTCGGCGACATCTGTCCAGTCTTTATTCGGCTGAAGCTGCCCGTTCACAAAGGTGTACCACTCCGGATGCTGCTGGACCCAAACATTGTCCAAGCCGGTGTGGTTAGCTACCCAGTCCATGACAACGTAGAAGCCCTGTTCGTGGGCGGTGTTCACCAAGGAGCGGAAGTCCGCGAGGGTTCCATATTCTGGGTTCACCCCGAGATAGTCCTTGACGGCGTAAGGCGAACCCAAGGTGCCTTTGCGGCCCTCGACCGAAATCGGATGGATAGGCATCAGCCAAAGGATCTTGACTCCCAGAGCCTTCAACCGAGGCAGCTGCGCCTTGACCGCATTGAACTTGTTTGAGGCGGAGGAGAACTGACGAACATTCACCTCATAAATGGATGCGCTTCTAGCCCACGAAGGCAACAGCGGTTTCGGCAACACAATCGAAGGATTATTCGTGTAAACAGTGGCAACTCCACCCTTAACCCAGACCTCTGCCCGCCCATTCTCAAAATTACGAATCGAGCGGTCTATGTTGCCGTCTTTTTTCTCCCAAGCGCCAACTTTGACGATAAAACCGATGTCACTTACCGTGTGATCGAATTCGATTGTCGCCACCTTGCCGAAGGCATCTGTGCCAGTGAATTCAACTGTGCGGCCAGTCTGCCCCGGCTCCCAGATCCAAAGGTTCCACGCGTCGGTGTTGCCAGCGGCCGGCTGATAGTGAATGACCACGGTGGACACGGTGGCCGCGCTCGACGGGGCGACAGAACCGACGCTCCAAATAAGCAAAGCAATCAGCGCAACGGCGACTTTTCTCATGCCCCAATTCAACTACTAAAAGCCGCACAAAGCGACCTGGAGCAAGTGAAAATCTGTAGGTCTAAACGAACATTTTGACCCCTAGAATATTGAAGGGTCAAACGCGGCCTTTACCTTGCGATTTTTCAAGTACTGAACGGCGAACATTATGAGCAAACACGCAGCCAAGACACCACGCCTAAGACTAGGTTTTGCCTTTCTTGTCGCAGCGATTCTGGTGGCAGGAAACTTATCGATCACATCGATGAGCGCTAAGGCAATCAGCGTGGACGCCTCGCAGGCGGCCTTCAACTTCAAATTCAGCGACAACGGCACTCTAATTGCGGGTGCCTCATCTGAGGATGACGGCGCTGTGGTCAAGTTCTCCAACATCACCGACACCCCTCTTTCTGGTATCTACATCGACGCTGTCGTTACCAACGACTTCACTGACGGTGCAGTCACCAACTACGACAACAACGGAAGCGCAAGCAGCAACACCGACTACTTCCAGGTCAATGGTGATCTTGACGCTGCACTCGGTACTCTTTCGTTCAAATTTGAGTTTTACGAAGCGGGAACCTACACAGGACCTGGAACAGGAACCCCGATTGTTCTCCAGAATGTCAGCGTCACCTCAATCGACCTAGATGGTTCAAGCGGTTACTGCCAGTTCACCGACTTCACCAGCTTCCAGAGCTACGCACTCGATGCGAACACCGCGATTGACGTCGTCACCAACTCGACTGACTCGAACGTACCCGTTGGCACGACACGCTTCCTAGCAACTAGCTGCAACTCGAACTCGAACCGCGTTCAAGATGCGGTACAGGTCAAATATGACTCTGTAACCACGTTCACCGCCAAGTTCGGCACCACCGGCCCAGCGAGCCCAAACTACTTCGGCATCGCGTTCAAGCCGCTATCTGCTGTTTTCGGAATCACGCAGCCAGCACCAGTTGCTAACCCGAGCAACCTTCCCCCAACCAGCACCGATGAGACTCGTTACTACGCCAACGGCGAAGCAAGCGTCATCCAGTTGGCAGACTTCGGAGATTTCCAAGACCCAGACTCGAACCCATTTATCAAGGTACTAATCACAGCTCTACCTACCTCAGGATCGCTTCAGAAGTTCGTGAACGGCAGCTGGGTAAACGTCGCTTTGAACGATGAAATCTCCACTACCGACATCAGCAACGGAAACCTGCGCTTCACAGGGTCCGTTGATGACAGCCTTCAGTTCAAGGTTTCGGATGGTGTTGCCTACTCCACTTCAGCCAACACCCTAAGCCTGCTAGCCGCAGCTCAGTCACAGACCATTACCTTTGCTAACCCAGGCACCAAGGCTCCAACCGACCCAGCCTTCGCATCGGGCGCAACGGCGTCTTCAGGGCTGCCTGTGACTCTAACCTCGCTTACACCAGGCGTTTGCACTGTATCCGGTACCGACATAGTCCCTGTAGCCTCGGGTAGCTGCACGATCGTTGCCACTCAGGCTGGTAACAGCAGCTTCGGTGCCGCTGCCCCGGTTTCACAAACCTTCCCGATCTCCACACTCACCCCGCAAACCATCACAGCGGCTAACCCTGGCGCACAGACCTACACCGGCACGCCGGTCACGGTGACTCTGGCTCCAACAGCAACTTCGAACCTAACCGTGACCATGATTTCGCTGAATCCATCGGTCTGCACCGTTTCCGGTTTTGTCGTGACTATTGTCGGCACCGGTAACTGCACCATCCGAAACAACCAGGGCGGTAACGGCACCTACGCGCCCGCTCCTCAGGTTGAGTTCACCTTCCCAGTTACCGGCCAGCAGGTGACGAACTACACCCTCACCTACGACGCAAACAACGGAACTGGAACGGTTCCGACAGCACAGACCGGTAACGGCAACATCACGTTGGCAGCCAACTCGGGCAACCTAGCCCGCTCTGGCTACACCTTCGGTGGCTGGAACACCCAGGCCGATGGCAATGGAACCAACTACAACACCGGTGCAACCTACAACCTGACCGCTAACGTGACTCTCTACGCAAAGTGGACCGCAAACCAGGCTCAGTTCACTCTGACCTATGATGCCAATGGTGCTACCGGAAGCGTCCCAGCAGCGCAGACCGGCAATGGCAATGTGACCCTAGCCACGAACTCGGGAAACCTAAGCCTGGCCGGCTTCACCTTCAAGGGTTGGAACACGCAGGCCGATGGCTCTGGCACCCACTACAACACCGGAGCAACCTACAACCTGTCTGCCAACGTCACGCTCTTCGCAGAGTGGGAGGAAACCCCCGCGGTGATTTACTCACCTAACGGAGCAACCTCCGGAAGCACCCCACCGAACGTCCCGGCTAACTCGCCAATCACGATCGACCCCAACACTGGTCTTCTAACCCGCGCTGGCTTCAAGTTCGTTGGCTGGAACACCAAGGCTGACGGTACAGGCACCCGTTATGCACCGGGTGAAACACCAGCGCTTCCTGCCGGTACCGTTCTCTATGCTGAATGGGAGCCAGTTGAAGAAGTTCTAGCCGAAACCGGTGGAACCATTTCGCCTGTGCTGCCGATCGCAGTTGCTCTTCTCGGACTCGGTGTAATCCTTGCCCCGCGTCGCAAAGGAACCAAGAAGCACTAAAGCTTTTTTGGTATCCTAAGGAAGTTGCTTTAGGGCAATGGGCCTCTAGCTCAGTTGGTTAGAGCAACGGACTTTTAATCCGTGGGTCGTCGGTTCGATCCCGACGGGGCCTACAAGTCAAAACCCCCGTCATTTTCGGATGGCGGGGTTCAACTGTTGCTACAGGTAAAGATCGAGCCGCGAGAGAATCAGTTTCTTGAGCGAACTCACGCTACCGGAGAGCGCTTTAAGGTCTCGCGAATCAATAAACATCGAAATCGACTCATCCGAGTATTCCAAAAGAATGCATGGAGCTCTACCCTCGGAGGCTGCCTTTTCGCGTTCATTGCGCTCATTCAGGTGAATCATCCGCACTCGAACTCCGTGCTCCTCAAGCAAATGCTTTTCGAGAGCTTTGAACGAAGACTTCTTCATGATCGGCGAGTGCGAAATGTCGCAAAGGCTACAACTCCGGACGCCAACAAGGTGACCGAAGAAGTATGTGAGCTCTCCAACAATTCCACCATCGGCCTTGTAGATGCCGATGAGTGTTCCGCGGATGTCAGCCATAGCGTCTTGAATTAGACGACACCTAGCAAGTCAATGACGAAGACGAGGGTGCGACCTGATAGGTGGTGCCCGCCACCCTCTGGGCCGTATGCGTATTCCGGCGGGCAGATCAGGGTGCGGCGTCCGCCAACCTTCATGCCCGGAATACCTTCTTGCCAGCCCTTGATTAGGCGGTTAAGTGGAAACTCGATTGGCTCACCGCGACCCCAGGAAGAGTCGAATTCCTCGCCGGTTTCGTAGTCAACACCGAGGTAGTGAACCTTCACGGTTGCGCCCACTGGCGCTTCGACACCGGTTCCTTCATGGACTTCTTTGATGGTCAGCACCGAAGGAGCTGGCTCGAGCATTGGTTCTAGTTCTGGGCGTTCAAGATTTGTCATGATGAAACAATATCAAGGTTTGCGCGAATACTTGACCGAGAAATAGATCAACGGCAACTGAAGGGGTAATCGAGCCCAAGCCGCAATAATCAGACCGACATCACCGCTGCCGATAACGCTAAAGGCATACCAAATGTTGGCTGGCCAAACCGCGAGTAGAACGAGTGCGCAAAACCAGCCGGCCCAGCGCTGCCTGAAGATGAACGCAAAAGCACCGATGAGCTCGAACACACCGCTCAGGTAAATCAGAAAGAGCGGTTCGGGCAGCCAAGGCGGCATTAGCCAAAGGAAGGCGTTCGGGTTTACCAGGTGCAGAACACCGCTGACGAGAAAAAGTACGGTGAGGATTGCGTTGGAGATTTTCAAGTGGCACTCCGATCAATTGGCCTGATAGCCAGCCTATTGGTCGAACCTGCTTCTAAATGCCCGGATCGCCAACGTCGAGACGATGGTCGTGAGAACGACGATGGCCAGAGTGATCTCCTTGATTCCGCCCAGCGTGGCCTGAGTCGCCACCGTGGCAGCGATGATCATGGAGAACTCTCCGCGGGGAGAAAGAAAGGCCCCAACCCGCTTCCAGCTCATTGGGTCCGACATATCGCGGGCAATCCACCAACCCAGACCAAACTTTCCTGCCACTCCAAGAAGGCTGAACGCGACAGCGATGGGGAGAACCGCGAGGACATCCACAAAGGCGATAGACAGCCCGAAGAAAAGGAAGAAGATAGCGGAGAAGATTTCGCGAAGCGGCGCAAATCGACTTCTGAGCGTCTCGGCTATATCGCCACTTAGGAGCATTCCGAGAAGGAAGGCTGCGATGGCACCGGAGAATCCGCTTAGGTTTGCTGCACCCGCGACAGCTAATGCGAGGCCGAAAACCAGGAGAAGCAGAACACCTGGGCCTCTTTGAGAGAGCGAGCGAAGCCCCGGAATTTCTCGACCGGCACTCAGCAGGAAGATGCCGACTGTGATTACGAAGGCTACGCCAACCGAGATCAAACCTGACCAAGCTCCAAGGCCGAGAGCTACGGAGGCGACCAACGGAAGATATGGCGCGAGAAGGAGGTCCTCGATAACAAGGGCTCCCGTCACTCGCTTCGCCAACAACGATTTTGCCCAACCTGTCTCACGAATCATCTGACTTGCGATACCGGATGATGAAACGAACATGATTCCGCCGAATGCGAGAGCGCCTATTGGCCCATAGCCGAGAGCAAAAGCCAATCCTGCGGCAGGAATTCCATTGAGCAGCATATCCGCGACACCTGTGTGCCAACGCTTTCTCAGGGTTTGAACTAAATCGTTAGCCGAGTACTCAAAGCCAAGGACCAAGAGTAAAAGAAGAGCACCGATTTCTGCGCCAACGTTCAAGAAATCTTCGCTTAGGTCAAGCGGAGCTAGACCTCCCTTGCCAAGTGCCAGCCCCGCAAGCAGGAAGAGTGGAACGCTGGAGATACGTAGTTTTAGCGCGACGAAAGAAAGTACACCTAGGAAGAGAAAAACGACGCCGAGTTCGAGAATGGTCAGGCTTGAATTCAGGCTCACAGCCGCGCTCACCAAGTGCTCCCTCATAACCCAAGTTTACTCGCCACACCTTTCAGGAGACAGGGCGTTAAACTTGCCCTAAACAAGGGAGAACCGTGACCGAAAAAGAACTCATCGACCTCTGGAATCGAAGCCGCCAGCAACTGATTTTGGCTCAGCTTGCTCCGACCTTCCTCTTGATCACAACCGCTGGTCTCGTGCCCGAGATTCGTGTGGCCGGTGGGTTCACTGTCTGGGCTGTTCTTGGCATTCTGCTAGCCTCGGGGATCCTTGGCGCTCTGGCTGAGTACTCAGCTGCACATGAGGGCCAGGCGATTGCGCGCGACATTGCGGCGCTAAACCCGTCGAGCCACATCGCTAAAAACATCGCGAAGAACGCGATTTGGCTCCACGTAGCCAAGTACCTTACGCCTGCTATCTTTGTCGGCATTTTCGGGGCCTTGGTGGCAGCACTTCTTTTCTAGAGTGTAAGTGGTTAGACCCCCTGCCTTTCAGCAGGGGGTCTAACCATTGATTCTGTGCGACTACTTCTTGAGCGCGAACTTGTTCTTCGCGTCGAGCCCACCAGCCACAGAGACACTCGACTGAACGGTTGCCTTCATGTTGACCTTGGTGAGTAGCGCACCGCGCACGTCCTTGGTCTCAAAGCCGTCCTGAACACGCTGGGTCGACTTGTAGAAACAAGCGTCCAGAGATACGTCCTCGGAGTCGTATAAGTAACCGTCGTCATCGAACCAACCCCAGACTTCGTCGCCCCAGTCATCTTCACCGATGGTGTAGGTGACAGGGTAACCGTCGTAACTTACCCAAGCCGCCTGGCAAGAAGTCGTCTCGGTGTACCGAGCAACTTTCTTCTTGGTGGTCTTGTAGAAGTTCTCGGTGTAGGTAACCTCGGCCGAGCACTTACCGGTGCTCAAAAGTGCGATTGCACTAGTGAGTTTCTCTGTGCGGGCATCGGCATCGCAAACAATGTTCGAAACCTTGAAGTTCGAGAAGCTTGAGTCAAAGAATGAGTTTGGCTCTTTTCCTGAGACAACCACACCCGCCTTCTTGAGAGCAGCTGCGCTCACGCACTCAGAAGCCCCGTTCGCGGCAACGGTGAAGCAGCTCTTCGCTTTGGCAAGAATGCCCTTGTCAAGAATTGCGGCTGCGCCGGCCGGTAGAGCGATCTTGGTGCCTATTGCGATCTTCTGGTTCGGAGAGTTAGTGAATACCGTCTCCTTGGTTGGAGCAATCAGTTTGTAACCCGCGGCTTCGACGTTGTAAATACCTGGGATAGCGAGATACGTACCAGCGGTAAGCTTCTTGCCGTTGATGGTCACAGTAACTGGACCCTTGTTTGGCAGGAGCTTGCTGACGGTGACACTTAGCTTTGTAGGCGCAAGTTTCAAGGTGTACTTAGGGTGCTGGATCAACCATGAAGGGTTGGTCATCTCCGAAGTAGTGTCAATCGGCCAGACCAAAGATTTTCCGTCTTTAGCCAGGGTTACGTTCACGATTGCGTCGAGGTTTCCAACAGTCCAGGGTTCATCAGACTTGTTCATCACGCTAACCGAGAAGTCGTAGTCATCTGAAGGCTGAGCCGCCTTCAGGATGTCATCCGAGAACCAAACATCTTTTGCGCCCGGCTTCGGCTGAAGGTATGCCTTTAGCTCGGCGATGTCGCCTTCTGTTAGCTTTTCCTTTGCTGTCTGACCCAGAACGCCTGGTCCGTCGATTGCACCCCAGATTCGGTTTGTGGAAGCGGCCGCGACCGGGGTCAGGAATGCAGCGATAACGAGTAGCGAAACAGCGATACCAAAGACTCGCCCCGCTAGGGAACGGACATCGTCCGTGCCCTGCTTAAAAGCGCGGAACACTCTTGGGAACGCACTTGCAGTGAACTGATTGAGTCGGTTTGATCCGCCAATCGCTACAAACGTGACCACGAGGGTCGAAAGAATCAGACCCACGAATGAGACGCCCCAGAAGATTGAGGAATCAACTTGAGTTTCTTCAACCTTCGCAGAAGCGGTGATCTGAAGGCCAGCGAAGTAAGCGACGGTGAACGTGATTACCAAAGAGGTAACCAGAGTCTGCCAAAATGCGACAACACCCGAAATCTTGATTCCGAGTCGACGCGCGGCAACAGCTCCAGAAATAAGTGCAACGACTAGCACTAGAGCAACGAGCCCAATGTAAGCCCAAGGCCCAAATGCTGGAAGTGCCCAGAAGCTAACCCCTGTAGCAGGTTCAATTAGCTTGAGGATTTCGTTCGAAACGAATCCGTGCGATTCGATACCAATCGGAACACCCGCTGCCCCAAAGAAGGTCTGCGCTATTCCGTTACCCGAGTAAAGAATCGCTGCCACAACGAACCAAAGAACTTGTTCGGCCTCTGGCGCAGGCATAACCGGTGCGGCCTCGGTAGATAGTGCAAATGTTGGGTTGATTAGCGCTGAAACCCAAAGAGTGATTCCAGCTGCTACTAGCAAGGCGCCGTAAATGTACGCGAAGTTCTTTAGAGTCGCGGCAGCCCAGAGACCCGGAGTGCTGGTTCTCGCGGCAACGGCTCGACGAGCCCCTAGAACTGCAACAAGCCAAAAGAGGCCGAACGTTACTGCCAGCGATAGAACGCTTGGCGAGCTAACCGATACCGCGTCGGCAAAAGTCGTCTTGATGTTTCCCTGTGTTGCAAAACCTAGGGCAGCCAAGAAGGTGGTAACGCCTAGGGCATAGTGCAGAGGCTTAAACCCGGAGTGCAGCCTAGCGGAACGGTAGGTAATGGCTAACGCGATAACTGCCACCGTTATCGAATGCAAGCCGAACTCAACTTGCAGTGGATTGCCTTGAGTGGCGAAAGTTACCAAGCCACCGAAGCTGCTGGCAACAATGGCTGCGCCAATTCGAGCAATGCTCGGGAGATCGGTAGCCCGCTGGCTGATCAGTAGCGCGAGAGATAACAAAAACGAAACCACTGACACCAATGCCAATGGGTTTAGAGCTCCCCTTAGAAAACTCCTGATGCCGTGACCCTCGCCCTTTGGCTGCGGAAGCGCGCTAGCCAAACCGCGAGAAATCTTTTCAACGTAAAACTTTAAGGTTGTTCTTAATTCATTCAAAGTGAATCCCCCAAATAGTAGAACCGACGGTGCGGTTGCCCTTCACCCTACTTCATTTGATTCATGGTTTGCTGCGATTCACGGGAATGTTGGTTTTAGCGAAGCTTAAGGATTTGGACCCCCTACCTTTCGGAAGGGGGTCCAATCTCATAGTTTGCTTACTTGGCAGCTCCGGCCGCAGTTGCGGAAGCAACCTCTACCAAGCGTCCAGTCTTGACGTCGTAGATGTAGCCGTAAACAGGGATGCTTGCTGGAACCAGCGGGTGGTTCTTGATGCGAGCAACGTCTTCGGTCACGCTCTGAGCCTGCTCGGAGATGGTTAGCCAGTCGATGTACTTGGCCTCAGCCGAGCCAGGACCGGTGCCCACGTCGTAGAAGCCAGCTGCTCCGAGAGCAGCGGTTTCTAGGCTGTTGGCTAGGAGCCCGCGAATGACCTCATCAGTGAAGAATTCCATGCCACAGTCGGAGTGGTGAATTACGAACCACTCTTTGGTGCCGAGAAGTTTGTATGAGATGACCAGCGAACGGATGGCGTCGTCTGATGCGCGTCCACCTGCGTTGCGGATCACGTGGGCGTCACCTTCGGCAAGGCCGGCGTACTTCGCTGGGTCGAGGCGAGCGTCCATGCAGGTTAGGATCGCGAAACCACGTGCTGGGGGTAGAGCTAGCTCGGACTTTGCGCCGAAGTCGGCAGCGTATGCGTCATTGGCAGCGAGTACTTCTTTTAGAACTGACATGCTTGTCTCCAATCGAGTTTGACGGCAACTTTTTAGCGCCTAAAACCCAAGTTACCTAGCAAAACTAGGTGAGACGAAAATGTGACTTTCTATGACCGAAACGCAATAAAACGCAATAAAACACTGGCCTTTAGGCGGTTTGGCTGCGGCGCTGACTCAGGTACAGAACAAGTAGCACAACCGACATTTGCAGTACCTGCGAGGTTGCCACGGCCCGCTCCCAAACACCTACATCGGTTGCCGTTTTATCCGCCCAGACGAACAAGAACGACGTTGCAAGGATTGCCTGGAAGATTGTGAAGCTAATCGACGCAACCGGGCGAATGATCCAGTGAGCGTCCTTTCGAGTGCGCATCGCGAATAATTGCCAACCGGCTGAGAGCACGAACGAAGAGATCGCGAAGATTCGATGAGCGGTTGAACTGCCTTCGAGTGGCGTAGGAAAAATGGTGAGACCAAAGGTGCAGAGTGCGGAGATAAAAATAACCACACGTCCGGTAGTCGAAAAGGTTTTCGCATAGAAGGCAACGAGCAAGGTGAGGAGGCCTCCGAACACGAAGAACGAAGACATAATTACTTTCACCGGCGACTCTGGCGCTGCAAGGTCACTAATGGTCAGGCGCACCGGGTCGTAGCCTGGCCAGAGTGAACCGGCAATCATCCAACCGGAGACCGATTGAATCGGACCAATAATCGCAGCGATCAGTGCCGGCTTTTCGATGCGTCCGAGAGTACTAGTCACTCTTTTTATCCTTTGCAGCGGCTTTCGCCTTCTTGTCTAAACGCTTCTCTTTGAGGTTCTTGGCTGGTGCAGTTTTGCCTGAGCTTTTTTGCGGGGACTTCTCGGCCATGATGGCCTCCTAATTGAGGCTCACTTGGCCTATCCCCCAACTTTACGCTCGTCCTCGCTTCTTTCGGTGCTAGGGTTCAAGGAACGTGTGTGCGCACGTCCTCAATTTAGTCAGGACGAAAATGCGACGCACGATTACTTTTTTAACTACCCTCGCGCTCCTTCTGGTCGGTAACTCGGCCAGCGCGGTTGACAACACTTGGATCACAAATCCGCAGCTGAGCGGTGTCTCGCTGGTTTCGACGAACTCAAAGGTTTTGGCGAACGGTTTCGCCCTTTCGACTCAGGCAACCGGCTTCGACCTCGTTTACACGGGTCCTTCTGGCAGCGGTGGCAAGTTTGCACAGATCAACCTTTTCGATGTGACGGGTGGAATCAAAATCTCCCTCGCAGCCAACTCGAGTGGCACTAGCTCGGTGGGTTGCGACCCTCAGGTGTTGTCTTCCGATACGAACACCTGTTTCTTTAGGCTCGATGGTCTCGGTAAAGCGAAGATCCACGCGAACATAACGAACGTCTCCGCTCAGGCTGGTTTCAAGTTCAAGGTGCTTGCCGGGCCAAACATCCAGGAATCCGCGATCGCCCAGGTGCTATTTGTTCCTCCGACGAACAAGATTGTTGCGACGGTCACAAACACCAAGGCCATGCTCGGTGGTGCCGGAGCGGTTCAGTTCAAAGTGACCCAGAACGGCAAAATCACATCAGGCATTCGGGTAGTGATTTCATTCAAGGGTGTCGGAGGATTCCTTTCGACCACTAGCGCAACCTCAGACTCCAAGGGTCTGGTTACGGCGTACCTCGCTAACTTCACAAAGACTCGCGGAAGCAGCGTCGTGACGGCGAAAATCGACGGCGGCACTGCCTCGGCGAAGGCAACCCTCGTTTGGGTCGCGGGTTACCTAACTAAGTAGCCGAACTACTCGCGCGGCAGTTTGCAGGCCGGAGTTCCCCCAGGCAACCGGTGGCGGAATCGAGCCACGAACCAGTAACCGAGCCGGCTGACCCAGCAAAGCGGCGGTACCAGCATCAAAAAAGCAATCGTCGATAGCGCCCAGTTTTTTTGGAGGTACAGGATGTTCGCAAATGCTTCGTGCCCGCCGAAAGGTCGGCCGTCAACGACCAAATAGACGCGGTCTTTAGCCTGGGCTTCAAGGATGCCGAATTGGGTCACATCGACCAATTGCCAGGCGTGAGCGACGATTGGAGCCTTGGTCTTGGCGACAATGAAGTTTGCAGTGCTCGTGCAGAACCCGCAGTCGCCGTCAAAAATGAGGACGTTGGCCACTACTGCTCTGCCAAGAAGGCGTCAACTGCGGTCTTTAGAATCGCCCAGTCGGCGTCGGTTAGGTTGCCGTAGCGGATCGTTCTCGGGTCCTCGTCGCCCTCTCGCAGAGTGGTTACCGTGGAGAACAAACCCTCAGCCACCTCATAGTTGAGAGTCCAAATGCCCTGCTCACCGAGGTCCTGAGTGGTCGTGTAGGTGCCGTCTTCGGTGCTGTAGCTAACCTCGAGGTCAACGGTTCCACCACCCTCTTCGGCCATCGCGAACTGGATGTCAGCGCCACACGCGCTCAGCGCGTCGGTCTCCCAGATCAGCTCGTAAGTCTTTGGCGGGGCAAAGTAGGCTGCCGAATAGTCTTTGTAGGCCTCGGCCTTCGGAACCATGACTAACTTGAAACCTTCGGCGCCGGTTGATTCTTCGACAACTCCCTGAGCCAAAGCTGTTTCGCAACTCTTGGCTGCAACAGCTCTGAAGTCTTCGAGTGCTTGGGCAGGAGTCTTGGCCTCGAATGTTTCGCTCGGGCTTGGTGTTGGCG
>JACCDO010238180.1_pt1 | contig 14007 bp, 13 predicted proteins | sample 7446101 | NCBI WGS metagenome assembly JACCDO01 (sample SAMN15323440, study PRJNA562643) | freshwater metagenome | isolation source: river surface water | place: USA:Blue River Watershed | collected 2017-08-16
AAACTGACCTCCGCCAGATTTTTTAGAGATACCTTTTCTCACATCTTTTTCCACTAGTATTAGTGGGCCTCAAAACCCCAGTATTTGCGAGCTTTTCAGCGTTTTTGTATTACGCTAGATGTGCACTTCACTTTCTTCAATTCTGCTATTTTACGCAAAAAATCTCTGTTTTTACCACTCTATCTCTGATACATGTGCACAAAGAAGATCCATAAGTTTTTCATATCTACCAGGAAAAGCCCCCCTGAAAGAGAACGTGTCGAAGATTCGCAGCACCCAATCAAATGATTCCTAGCGGGCTCCTCTTGTTAGAGAGTAATAGAGTGAAAGAAGCTGCTTACTTGATTCGGTATGGGTAAGTTCCATTATGTTAGCTAAATGCTGCTCTACCGTTCTGTAAGAGATATTACATCGAAGAGCTATTTCTTTTGCAGATAAGCCTTGAGCAAGCAACTTTAAACACTTAGCTTGCTGCTCTGAAAGCTCAATTCTTTGGTTATTAGTATTAAATAATACTCTATCTTGAGCTTGAATGTTCTGATCGCCTTATTGAGTATTAATTCCTTTAGCCTGAAGTTGAACCAGAATGTCACTAATATGATCGCTAAAATTTCCTACACAAGTATCAATCACTACACTTGCATCTTCATACAACTTATCTCTATCTTTATGAAGTGCATCAAAAAAATCTGATGCATCTTGATTTATTAAAGGAGGCTGGTTCAGCGATGTTTTTTCGACTTGATCACTAGTTTTTGTTTTGAGATAAATTGTTAATTCATTAGAAAGAAGTTTACGATTTGATTCATCTAAGATGTAACATGCGTCAGTATTAATGACCACAAAAGAATTTTCATAGAGCTTTTTTAAAATGTCGTGGTAAGTATGTAGAAAATTCCTGGCTCCTTACTCTGTGAAAACTTTTTGAATAGTTGCCCCTAGTTTGTGTTCAAAGCCTAGATCAGCATCTATAAAAGTATATCCTAAAATTTCAGCAAGTTTTTTTGCAATTAAGGCTTTTCCGCTGCCAGGATGTCCTAAGATAAAAACTTTATTAAGACTCATTTTAAATATTCTCTTTTCTTATCGATTTAATAATAAAAAGCATAGGGGAAAAGATCATTAAAAACAATTAGTAAAAATACTTATTGTTCTTCATTCGCAATAATTAATCTTTTTCTATTTCGTCAATAGCCTTCTCTGCCGTTTCTTGAAGTAACCCGGTCAAAAATGCCCAATAACCCCCCTGGTTTAGTAAAGAACCAAGTGTGGCATGAACAGCTAAAAAAGAGAGGATGAGTTATCTAGTTTTCAGGCGATGATCAAAACAAAAAAGCTCCTTTTGCTATAATTGTAGTGACAATAAAACAAAAAAACCAAAGGAGCTTTGTAATGAGTATAGATCTTTTCAAACCTTATGTCGACTTCGTTTTTAAAGGAATTTTCAAAAATAGCCCCAAAGCACTGACCTCTTTGATTTGCGCTATTCAAGGATGGCCCAACGATCGCATCAAATCTATTACTTATCTAGATACTCAGCTCACAAAAGAACATGAAGCAGGGAAAGCAGGAGCCGTGGATTTACTTGTGGAACTCGAAGACAAGAAAAAAATCCATATAGAAATCCAGGTCGTTCATCAAGACTTTTATGCTGAGCGCTCGATTTTTTATGCAAGCAGACTTAATGGGCAGCAACTCTATCGAGGAGAAGGTTATGGGGAAATACAACCTTTGATTTGTATTCACATTTTACTCTTTAATCTGTTTGACGATCGTCGTGCTTTACACTCTTTTCATTTCAGAGAAGATCTCACTTATGAAATACTATCCAAACAACTGAACTTAGTATTTGTTGAAATTAATAAAGTTCTTTTGGATAATAATCTTAGTGAAAATGTGGTTCATTGGATGAACTTTATCAGAAATCCTAATGAGGAACGAGAGATGTTAGAACATGATGATTCTTTCAAAGAAGCGTATGAAGAGCTAGAAAGACTGAGTAAAGACCCAAGTAAGGTTTGGGCCTATGAGATAGCGTTCAAAGCCATTAAAGATGAAGAATCAAGAATCAAAGATACTGCATCAGTTGCTCAAGCTAAAGGACGAGCTCAAGGTCTAGCAGAAGGTAAGGCAGAAGCAGAAATTGAGTTTATTCAAAAGATGCAAGCGAAAGGATTGACGATTGAGCAAATTGCAGACTTACTTTCAATCAGCGCAGAACAAGTGCTTAGTTCTTTGAAGAAATAAAAATATTATTTTCAAAAACGAAAACATGACCATACCACTCCAGTTTGGAGTTGGTTAGGTTGTGGTGAACTGCTCCCCGCCAGGGTTTTTAGAGATACCTTTTCTCACATCTTTTTCCAATAGTATTGGTAAACCTCAAAACCCCAGTATCCGTCGGCTTTCCAGTGTTTTAGTATTGTGTTAGATGCGTACCTCACTTTCTCCAATTTCACCATTTTACCCCAAAAATCTCTGTTTTTAGCCTCTCTATCTCCGATACATGCGAAGACTCGGCCCGAAGGTACGCATGTCCTCAAAACCTTTATTTACGTGGGTTTTAGAGAATTGAGGTTTTCTGCTCATGCATTTTTTAGAGAACGAAAACCGGAATAGTGATTGATATTCGAAACGGAGAAACCATTTAACCTCAGGATAATAGCAGGATAATATCAGGACAAATAGGTTTGTATATCCTTATGTTAGGATATTACAGTTATACCTATCCTTTGGTATTTGAATGATAATACTGAAATGGTAACTATATGACTAAAAAACTATACCTCCAAGATACATATCAGTTTGATTTTGAAGGCTTGATTCAAGAAGCAGAAAAAGATGAAAAAGGCATTTTTATTATCCTTGATCAAACATCCTTTTATCCCCAGGGTGGTGGTCAACCTTCAGATCATGGGGTTATCAAAAACGATCATTTCGAAGCTAATGTCATGCACGTTGCACAACATAGAGATCAAATAAGACATTATATAGAACCTATAGCGACTGAAATATTGGTAGCACAAAAAGTGTATGGCGCTGTGGGCCAAAAGAGAAGATTAACAAATGCTCGTTACCATACTGCAGGTCATTTTCTTAGTAATATCGTAGAAATACTGAATTCAAAACTAAAAGCAATGAAAGGTCACTCTTTTCCTGGCGAAGCTTATGTTGAATTTCAAGGAGACGAAGCAATAGATGTGGAAGTTCTACAGAATACGATAAATGAAGCGATCGCAAGAGATGATAAAACAACAATTTTCGAGATCGACCCTAAAGCATTTGAAAAGCAATTTTATAAACTACCATATAGTATTCCTGATAATAAGAAATTTCGCGTTATGCAAATAGGTAATATGTTACCGGTACCTTGTGGTGGCACACACCTATCTTCCATAGGTGAAATAGTATCTATGAAAATTAATAAAATAAAAAACAAAAACGGCATTTTGCGCATTTCTTATGAGGTAACATGAAGTTTATATCGTTGATTGATAGTAATAATCAAAACATCTTCACAATTGATGCCGATAGTTTTGTATTGCGCATTGAAATTGATGGCATTCCTAGGGAGTCAAGGATTAAGCCATTTATGGCCTCTATCTTATATGAGCTGTTTAAAGAACATCCAAATCCACTTCCATACGATAAGATCATAGAAATTTTAAAACAGTATGATCTTATCATTTCAGATTTGACCCGCATGCATCGTAAACTCTCAGAGATAAGACAGATTATTCAAAAATTGCATCCTAATTTAAGGGAGGTTGTTCTGAATACTAGAGGTGTCGGCTATACCTTACCTCTGCGATTCAAAAACTTACATCAGTTGGGAAACCAACCGGATAATACAAAATTTTCAAACTCAAAGATTACAAAAGCTGTACAAACCTTGGAGGCCTTAATAAGTGATTCCATTGCTATAACATCAGAAAATAAAGTAATAAAGCTCGCGGCAGGGTATGTAATCAACCGTGATCCTGTTTGTCATATACTCATACAAAAAATTGCTGCATTTAATGAATGTGAAAAAACTATCTTAAAAGAGATACGTGCCCATGAAGCAGATTTTACAAGTCTTCGTATCAGCTATTTTCTTGCAAAGCTTAAAACTTATGTAGGGCTTGCTCGTGTTTCTGAATACCCTATATCCGAAGTGCAATGGCTTGATTGGTTCAAACAAGAAGTCTGGATGCTATTTGAGGATCTTAAAAAACTGATTAGATTTGGAGAAAGTTTGTGAAAAAGATTCAATCTTCATAATCAAAAAAACACAACGCAATTGAGGTCATTAATCCATGACAGTATTTTTAGATTTTTATTCATCCTAAGGCCTATCTTTTCCAAGTTAGACAAGTTCCTTATTTCCTCTGGTAGCTCTATCAGATTGTTATCTCTCAAATCCAATAACCGTAAATTATTTAATTCACCTATGGAGCTTGGAAGATATTTCACCTTAATTAATTTCTAATTAATCCCACCGATTAGAAAGTAAAATTAGTTTATCGTGTCCTTAAAATCACGAAAAAAGGTATTTTACGGACATGCTATACTCGATGTGAGCAACACAAAACGTATTTTTATGATTGGCCATTCAGGTGCCGGTAAAGGAGTTCTCGCTCAAGCGGTGGCTAAAAAGCTTGGTTAGAAGTTTATTAATCCATACTTTCTTGGATGTGCAGCTTATATTGGGCGCACTGTATCTGAAGTTGTTGGTGCAGAGGGCGAGCGCGCATTTAACCGTTGCCTGATAGAAATTTTGTCCCATCAGCTCACCAAAGAAAATATAGTGGTCACTACAGACGAAAGCATCATCTGCGATGAAAAAGCACGTGGGTTACTGAAATCAGAATTCACTGTTTACCTAAAAGTAAGCCCCACTCTGCAATTAGAACGGATTGCAGAAGGCGATTATCGCCGATTGCTGCCAGTAAACAATTTTGCTGCTTTTATTGATAAGCATCATGGTGAGCGCGATGGTTTATACGAACAAGTCTAGCCCAAACCGACATAAATAGTGAAGCGTTTTCAAAAGAGGGTTCTGAACGAATACTAACAATTGCCAAGAAGGTGTAATGCTATGAATAATCTCACCCACAGAAAAGCAAGAATTGCTGATTTACGACATATTATAGAGTTGCTCTTAGAAGATGAACTAGGAAGCACAAGAGAATCAAAATCATCTGAGCTTGATAAAAACTACATCAAAGCGTTTCATAAGATCGACTCTGACCCGAATCAATATTTAATGGTTATAGAAAATGGTGATGAGATCATCGGCACTTGCCACCTTACGATGATGCCATCACTCACTTTTATCGGTAGCACCCGTATGCAAATAGAATCTGTCAGAGTAGCCGGGAAATATAGAGGGCAGAAAATAGGAAGCTGGATGTTTGATCAAGCTATTAGTTATGCCAAAGAACATGACATTTCTATTATCCAACTCACAACTAACAAAAAGCGGCCAAAAGCAAAACATTTTTATGAAAAGCTTGGCTTCGAGGCAAGTCATGAAGGTATGAAATTATATTTGAGGAAGACGCTATGACTAAAAAGATTATGAACGTGGAATACAGCAATTTTCTTGCCGATCTAAAGGAGCGCGTTGCATCATCAAGGTATACAGCGGCTTTGAGTGTTAATAAAGAGCTCATTCTGCTTTATCATCATATCGGTATGCAAATACTTGAGGCACAAAGCAAGCAAGGTTGGGGCGCTAAAGTTATTGATCAATTATCGAAAGATCTCGTATCTGAATTCCCCGAAATGAAAGGTTTTTCAGTGCGCAATCTGAAATACATGCGTAAATTCGCTGAAGAATATCGCGATGTAGAATTTGTGCAAGAGGTTCTTGCACAATTAACCTGGTATCATAACGTGACTTTGCTTGATAAAATATCAGACAAGCAAATCCGCCTATTTTATGTAAAGCATGCTATAGAACATGGCTGGTCACGCAATATCATGGTGATGCAAATCGAGTTATCGTTACATAAGCGGCAAGGTCAAACTATCACCAATTTTAAAGATAAATTACCTTCACCACAATCAGATTTAGCACACTATACCTTGAAAGATCCCTATATTTTTGATTTCTTAAGTATCAGTGACGAGGCTCATGAACGTGAAGTTGAAAAAGCCCTCGTGCACCATATGGAAAAATTTATCCTTGAGCTAGGAACAGGATTTGCCTTTGTTGGGCGCCAATATCATTTAGAGGTTGGTGATCAAGATTTTTATATTGATCTACTTTTCTATCATTTAAAGCTGAGATGTTTTGTCATTATTGAACTTAAAGATAAAGATTTTAAGCCGGAATATGCCGGTAAAATGAATTTTTATCTATCATGCGTGGATGACTTTGTAAAACACGAGACAGATCAGCCATCTATAGGGCTCATTCTATGTAAAAGCAAAAACAATATCCTGGCTGAGTATACTTTGCGTGATATGACAAAACCCATAGGCCTTGCCGAGTATAGACTGCAGGATGCTCTACCAGAAAACCTCCAAACTGCATTGCCAACAATTGAAGAGATAGAAGCTGAACTTGCAAAAGATTTAGGAGGCGAGGATGAACGAGAATAATATAATCATTCGCTCAAGCCAAATTTCCGATATCTCTGCGATGGTTTCACTCTCAAAAGCCAAGCGTTTATCCTACGAAAAAGCACAGCCGCAGTTTTGGCGTTATGCAGGAGAAGAAGGCGATAAGACACAGGAAAAATGGTTTAAAGAACTATTAGAGGATAAAAACTATGTCACGTTTACAGCGGAAAGCGACGCCAAAGAAATCCTAGGATTTATCATTAGTAAGCTCATGCCTGCTCCGGAAGTTTATAACCCAGGTGGATTGACCTTGATGATAGATGATTTCTGCGTGCAATCCGAAAACCTTTGGCAATCTGTTGGGCATTGGTTAATTGCAGAGACCAAGGCTGCAGCCAAGGCTAGGGGGGCTACTCAAATTCTTGTTGTTTGCGGCGCTCATGACCTGCCAAAACGCAAGTTTCTGAATGAACAAAATTTACAGGTAGCCTCTGAGTGGTTTGTAGGAGGTATTGTATGATCAAAATCGATCTTTTAAAAAACTACCTTAATGCCATACCACCAGTGGTTCATATTTAGTAGGAAGTTTTAGGTAAAATTTAGTTTCGAGAGCCTACAAATCAAGAGATAGAGTCATTAACATATGATGAGCTTGGTTATCCAAATCAAACAATTTCATTCGTTGTGCTATGCGATGAGATTCCAGTGGGATTTTACACATGTAAACTTAAGGAGGAGTTTCGTCCAGATTTGGGACCATGGCTTGCAGATGTGGTCATCGATCCTAAATATCAAAAGCAAGGCATTGGCAGGATGCTGATTGATATAACTCTTCTAAAAGCAAAAGAGCTTGACTTTAGTAGGATCTATGATATCAGATAGTGGTTGTGCTCTCCTAAGTTTTTAAGCAAATGACAAAGTATCAAAAATCTTTGCTAGCTGTTCGAAATAGCTCATATCACAACCATCCTCTAAAGCCCATGCCCATGTGAGCACTGCTTGTACAAAGCACAAATCAAGAATTCGCTGCGATGGTAATTGCATAATTTTGGCAAAATAAGTGATTCGATTGAGAATAATATTTGGCACATCAGCATGATTCAGTAATTCTGGTATAGGATTACGGATAAAAGCGGCTGCTTCATAGGCCGGTTCGCCAATCACACCTTTTGGATCAATCACCACCCAAGTCTCATCATTTTGCAAAATATTATTATGATGTAAATCGCCATGAAGCAAAATATCTGAACCAGCGGCTTTAAGAGGCTGATCCCGAAGCATTCTTGCTTTTTTAAGATACGCATTAGGAATAGCCCAATCATTATCCAAGGCCGTAAGCCAATCTGTGATATGAGGAAAATTGTGATGCTTCAGTATACTCACTTGATGTAGCTTTGTCATAACTTTGCAAGCAATTTCAATGGATTCATTTTCGTTAGTTAGAAAATAGCTTTTAAGCGATGTACCAGGCACTGCTCTTTCCAAAAGTAACATACGATCATCTTCGGCAAAACCTTAACTGCGCCACAGCCTGCAAAGCACTTGAGAGCAAACTCTTCTCGAGTTAGTGCCTCATGATCAGCTCCCAATTTTAAAATAATAGGATTATCGCCTTGAAACCCTGATAGAACATAGTTATAAGTAAGATTTGCGACTTCTCTTAAATCACGTAAGCCCAATCTTGAAGATATTGCCGGAACAATTGCAGGCAACTCAGCAAGCCATGTTTTGCCTTTTTCCGTAAATATTGGTGATGTTGGAGCGGAAAGTTATCATAGGGTCTCCTTCACAATAACATTGTAAGGCTCTGCCAACTTATATTTTCTGGCTTTGTTAGAGTAATCAACAATTTCTAAAAAACCACTTTCAACCGACTTTTTGCAAAGTGCAGCATTCGTTCTAGGTTGAAATCCAAAGAGATCCCCTATTTGTTTAGCCGTCACAACATCATATGCTTTAAATAATTCCAATGCTTTACGTTGCTTTGGGTCTAATGTACGCAGCAATTGTGAATGATCTTTTTCGCCTTTCTCGTTGCTTGAAATCATTTGTGCAACAACTTTTTCAAAAGCAAAAGCCATCCCTTCGGTAAAATATTGCACCCAAGAAATTATATCACTTTCTGCCCTACCAAAGTAATAATTGTGAGATGGGCCAATACTGATGGCGCGATAATAACCAAGCAAAATTTTAGCATAATATTCCTCTAGAGAATATAAGCCTTTTAAATCATATCCACCAAGGTGCAAGATTAATGTCGTCAGTAACCGGGTTGTTCGCCCGTTACCGTTATAATATGGGTGAATTGTTGCAAACTGGTAATGAGCAATGCCGGCGATAATAGGACATGGTATTTCTTCATTTTCTTTGATCCATGACACTAAATTACGCATAAGGCCTGGCACATCTTTAGATTCCGGCGGCATATAGACAATCGTTCCTGTTCCACTGTCCTTGATAACGTTTTGTCCATCTCGGTAAGGTGTTGGTTTAATCCGCGTTCTTCCATCGCTCATCACCAGAGCATGCAAACTTTGAATGATTTTTTCGGTAACTGGATGATTTTGCGCGGCATATTGTTCTAACTGAGCTAGGGCAGCATAATAGCCCTTTACCTCATGTTCATCTCTTTCCCTGCCTGGAAAGTGGCTTTGAAGCTGAATGACCTCTTTGATTTCCTCAGGGTTTAGCTGATTACCTTCAATCATCGTTGAATAGTGCGTGGTGTAAAGTTTAGCCGTTTCACGCAGCCGGACAAGCACTGTAGGATTAACAGGCAGTAACGCTACCTTTTCCTTCGCAGCCTCAATTCTCATCAGACTTTTGGCAATACTAGGGGTTATACTGTAGATGGGTTTAAAGTTTGTCGGCATGATGCAAGGTCAATATCAGTCTATATCTCATTAATTGTTATGCTGATAAAAGGCGCATAAGTCAAATATAACATGCCGATAAAATGCATATAATGGTTTATCATATCCTCAAAGTTACAGATAGTGTAATTTTAGGGACATGCCTATTGCGCTCAATAATCTTTTAAAGAGAATCCAAAACTATTGATTTGCCACTCTCCAATTACGCCTCTATAATCGCATCAGAGAATGAAAACATGACGATACCACCCGAGTTTGTATAACCATCTTTATCGCCATGACTATTCACCGCAGGTATAAAATCATTGACCTGTTCCATAGTTAATGAGTCACGTAAAAACTCGATCACTTTTGGATCTTGATTGATTTGAAAATAGGGATCTGCATCCTCTTTTTGCCAAGTTCTTAAAATTAGTCTTTCTGTTTCAATAATGGTAGTTATGTTGTCTCCGATGAAATTGTTCTCAGTAATTTTTCTATTTGTGTTGCAGGATATGGGGTTGATTTGCTTTCTTTCTGAAGCTTTTGAAAAAATTCATCCATCAGAAATGCCATAGGAGCGTATCGATTGATAATCGCATTAATTGCAGGCGGAGCATGATTGAGTTCCCCTGAGAGATATTCACGCAAGCGAATTTCCCAATGCGCCTTACCAAAAAGTGATGTGATAATACAATGAAGCATGTTTACAGCCGCGCAAGCCTGATCATAAGACTGATGCTTTTTTAAAAATTCTGTTTCTGCTGAGGTTAAATCAAATTTTGATGACAACGCCAGCCCAAAATCGCTTAAGTAGATCTGCTTACCGTCAGTGAGTATATTTTCAAAGTGTGCATCAAAATGCATCAAGCCGAGTGCATTCATATGCTTGTTTGTTTCTTTGAGCTGCTCATCTACAAATATAACGGCTCTTTCCGCTGCATCACCACTTTTAGTAATTTGGCACTTCAGCCACTCATGCAAACTTTGCGGGACATATTCAAGAAATAACACGATATGCGCTGATGCATTATTGAGATTTTCAACGCGCTTACGAATGACATCGGAATTTTCCCAGTACTGGCAGTATTTTTCGATGTCACCCCAATAGTTGATATTGATATCGCCTGGGTGACTTGGCAAAATGCGCCAATGGTACATGATAGGGAAATTGACACATTCATTTGTGATCACCCAGTTGGTGGTCATGATATGCGTTGCAAGCTCACGCCATGCTCCAAAGCCAGCAGAGCCCACGCCATATTGATAGCTAAGTGGCAAATCAAAGATATTGGCTGTAGACATAAAATGCTGAGGCAGTTGCTCAAGATCAGTCAACGGTAATTTTTTAACAAATACGGGGGTATCGTCAATAAAAATTAGAGCTGACTTGCCACCGATACCTTCGTGTATGGGCTTGCTATCTGCCAAAATCTGCTTTAGCTTTTCATTGCTTAAGACTGCGAGGCTTGTTGAGATTTGGCTATAAAGTTTAATTCTTTGCATTACGGCAGCCTACTAATGACGTTATCTACAACGAATTGATAGGCTTCTTCAAAATTCCAATGCAATTTCGAGGGCAATAGCAGGCTCATATCTACATGAAAATCGCGATTATCTTTCTTCTGCTCAAGATTTTTTATAAATTCTTCTCGTGAGATTTGTACATCGTTATAAGCGCAATACTTTGCAAAAATATCAAAAACTCGATTTAGGTTAATCAATTCATTGCTTGCTACATACCATATATCAAATAAATCTCGCCCTTTACGACGTTGGTACAAAGCACGTAATTTAGTCGCCATCAATTCATCCATTTCGTAAGTAATAATATCTGCTGTCCCCTTGAACCAATCTGAATCCATAGAGAAAGGAACCTTTTTTAACGGTAGTACTTGAAAATGTTCAGTCGTATTTATTTCAATTTTTAGTTTTAATGAGGACTTGTTTATAGATTCGTATTTGTAAATTAGCTTTGCGCTTCTTTGAGTAATTTTCCATTTTGGATCACCTAACCATGGTTTGAGCACTTCACGAATCGCATTAATTGTTTGACCGATTGGATCAGCGTTTTTCTGCACGAAATCGATATCTTCACTATACCTAGACGGCGGGTTAATAAATAATTTGTTGAGCGCCGTACCGCCACGGAAAACTAAGGCGTCTTTGATGTGTGGATCGTTGTACAAATCTACTAACGCTCTGCTTATAATGAGATCTTGTTCAATTTGCTCTGGTGTTTGCCATTTAACATGATTATACCAATTTTGTATAAAAATATTTGGAATCATAAATCGCTCTCTACTTCAGTATTTTCTATTATTTTCCATCGCTTGGATCTCGGGTAACCCGTTTTTTCTATTTCAGAAGCGATGGGTATGTAATATTTCATTTTCCCTTTTAAAAAAGCTTCTAAGGCTTCCATTATTTGAGCTTTTTTATCATCATCCATGACATCAATTTTCTCTAAAATATAACCAATACGTTGTAGTTGGTATCTAGCATTGATCTTTTCGGCAAGCTCTATCAATTTTTCCGGATCTATAACTTCTGCTAATTCAGAAAAAACGGTTGCTATGTGGTTAAGCCCACCTGCATGAGAAGGGTAATTGAGTAAGTCGATTGCAGTGAGCTCGGGTGATGCAACTTTAAGATAGCCAGTATCAACAACGATATCTTGAGTTGGAAGCCCGGAGAGTGAATTTTTATAGATAAACTCTATTTCAACATCACCAAAAACCAAATTACCGCTCATCCTTTTATTCAACATGACTTGGAATCTAGCGGGTTTTTGATGGGTCGCTCCATGAAACAACCCTGCTGATAACAGGGCAACATAATAATCGATATTTAGATGCTTCATGAGTATGGGAATAAGTTGTTCTGCAGGTATACAACCGTATGTTTGATATTCAGGAGGCACGATGACATAAAAAGCTTTAGCCGGGGAGACAAGGTCGCCACTTTGAATAAGGCGATATAAAGCCACCCTGGCATAATTGCGAGATACTTTGAATTCTTCTAAAATCTCTTCAATCGTGAAAGCTCGTTTCCCATATTTCCTGAGCTGTTTTATGTAAGACTGTAGATTCATATAACTGCCATGCTTCCAAAATTACAAATAGTGTAATTATAATAACATGATACATCTATTTTCAGGAGAGCGCAAGCAAAATGTTTAATTTCTTGTATCACCATGTCCGTATAATTACTCATAATGTAATTATACGGACATGGTAAACTTAAAAATATTCAAATAATGCCTGAAACTTGCCAATATATGATTAGGCATGTAGCTAAGGTTACAAATACTGTAATTATACGGACATGCTATCTCTATAAAGTGTGTAACCAACCGTAATTTAGCGATTATGATCAATATGTCCTTTGGGTTACGAATAATGAAACCTAAAGGACATGAATGCATCTAGCATGTTCTAAAAGTATCATATTTCGTTACTTTTAGGACATGCTATTCTCAGCTGCCCATAATGGTGATTTAGCCGATTCTGATAATAATTGGTAGCATTCTTATCGAAATCTGCTAGAATTGCGGTCGGTGAAGTTGACACTCCCCACCCAGTTTGGAGTTGGTTAGATTACGGTAAACTGATCTCCGCCAGATTTTTTAGAGATACCTTTTCTCACATCTTTTTCCACTAGTATTGGTGGACCTCAAAACCCCAGTATTTGCGAGTTTTTCAGCGTTTTTTTATTATGCTAGATGTGCACTTCACTTTCTTCAATTCTGCTATTTTGCGCAAAAAATCTCTGTTTTTACGACTCTATCTCTGATATATGCGTACAAAGAAGATCCATAAGTTTTTCGTATCTACCAAAAAAAGTCTTTGAAAAAGAAACTGTCGCAGATTAGCAGCACCCCAGCAAATGAGTGCTTTTGAGTAGTCTCGAAATATAAGATGCCCTCACTGAAATGTGAGAGCTGCTCGCTTAATTCAAGACTACTCCACCTTAAATCAAGTCAATGATTGTTTTAAAGCTTTCACTTCATCAAGAGAGAGTTCTGTACATTCGACTACTAATTCTTCAGAAAATCCCTTTTTGAGCATGTTGCGCGCATTTTTCTTTTGATTTTCGCGTTGACCTTCTTCACGGCCTTGTTCGAGACCTTGTTCGATACCTTTCGCAAATTGATCGGATAGAGCACTTTCGCTATCTCTGAGTTCTTTCAATCTTGCTTCATAAAGCAATCTTGCATCTTTATCCTGACTGAGCCTTTCAAGCTCTTCATAAGCTTTTTTGATATTTTTATCTGTTGATAGTTTTTCTATAGCCATTTTCGGGTTCTTTAAAAATAAACACCAGCGACTTAAGCTGTCTTGATTCCATTTGTTATCAAACTTACCTAACTCAATAAAATGAAGACTTAAATCGCTAAACTTTTTACAAAAATGGCTTGTCTTTTTATCAGCTATACCAAATTCTGTATGCATATCAGTGTACTCATCAAAATACTGATCGGTCAAGATGTGAATGCTAATCACTTCTTTTAGATCTTGATATTTTTGACCATTATTTAACTGAGAGATGTACTTGTGAGCCCAATAAAAGAGGCCTCTTTTGGCATAATAAGATTGATTAG
>JACCDO010688743.1_pt1 | contig 14006 bp, 12 predicted proteins | sample 7446101 | NCBI WGS metagenome assembly JACCDO01 (sample SAMN15323440, study PRJNA562643) | freshwater metagenome | isolation source: river surface water | place: USA:Blue River Watershed | collected 2017-08-16
GCCTCGTTTGTTGGGACAATATTGATCCCAACACTGTACTGCTCCAAGCTTATCATTGCTTAGCAGTTGGATTCGTCAGATTTTGAGACCTGAACCAGGCTGAACCGGGGCTTGGCTGTTTTGTTAACCTTTTTTTAATTTTTTTCAGTCGGTATTTTTTGAGAAAACGTTTTGATGGTACCGGTGAGGAAAGGGATTAAAAGGTAAGTCTACGAGGGAGTAACAGTTTAGTATGACAAAAGAATAACTTTGTCTAGCCCCGTAAATAACGTAATGTACCTCAACTTAGATAATAATATATCATAATATATAGTCAAAAACATATGGGCCGTAAGCATTTCCAGAAGACTCGGAAGAGATTCTTCAAGAGAAAAAGCCTCAATTTCCAAAATAGAAACTAAAGTTAAAGTGAAGAAAGATGGAAGCTGCCCTTGACGCGTTATTCGCATCTCACGAAGCAAATGTCAGGGACCATAAAGAGATAATATCACAATTTGTATCGCTGGTGAATCAGAAGGTTTTCGGTGAGGTGATAATTGATTTGAATAATATTAAACTTGTAATCGCAAGAATATTATCTGAGCAAATGTCACCTATAATAATGAGACCTTGTGTCATACACTTCATTAACAAAGTTGTTAACATACCTGAAACATGTGAATATTATGTGGAAATATTGGATTATTGCATCAAGCAATTGAAATCTGTTAATTTTGATGATGCCGACTATACATTACGATTAGCACTGTTCAACTATTTTAGGAAAGATCCCTCGTATTTATCGGAAGCGGCGAAAGTATTATCTGGCGTCAATATTCAAAGTGCGACCGTAATGGTGAATCAAGATGGAGTTAATGTACCATTTACACCGTATCAAAAAGCTAATATTTATATATTATGTGCAGAATGTTGTGCCGAGGTCGAAGAATTCATTGAAGCAGAGTCTTTTGTTAGCAAAGCCGGTCCATATATCAATGAGATAAATGACTCGGATAAAAATAGTGAAGAAAATAAAGAATTAAATCTAAGATTTAAACTCATGTCTGCAGCTGTACTTGATTACAACAGAAAATTTGTTGAAGCTGCCGTAAAGTATCACGAAGTATCTACTACAACGTATAAAAAAATTGTGCAAGAAGATCTTCTATTTAATTTATATAATGCAATTATATGTGCTGTATTAGGTAAAGCTGGTCCTCAGCGTTCACGTGTTTTAGGATTAATATACAATGATGAAAGATTCCGCAATTTAGATCAACACCCTGCATATTCTTCTCATGCTTGCGTCTTAACTAAAATGTACTTGCAACAATTAATAGGACCCGAAGAAGAAAATAATTTTGAATCCACTTTAAAAGAACACCAAAAAGCAATAACTGCAGATGGATTTACTGTATACAAGAAGGCAATAATTGAACATAATATTGTAGCCATTAGCAAAATTTATGACAACATAACCATTAAAGAGCTCAGCAACTTGCTATCATTGGATCCCTTGAGGGCAGAGAAGTTGGTCGCGAGAATGATATCCGAAGATAGACTGCATGGTACAATTGACCAAATCGAAGGTTTACTAATATTTGATGTAGATAAAGATGTTTCATATAGCATAGACAATCGCATTAAAAATATATGTAGCGAAATTTCTAGCGTATTTGAACGTTGTGTTGAAAGTAAATAAACTATTCTCCGTTATTCTTCTTATGAAACATTATATAATTATGTTATATTGATAAATTTAAACTTGAACTCTTTTTTAGGAGCTTTTTTCTCCGCGTACATAGGATTTTTCGGACCTTTGTGCTTATCCCTTTCAACAACTAACTTGCTTATATTCTTTATTGTTTCCCTATCTAAGGATAAAATGACGTTACCATTGGCATCCTTTTGATCTTTATCTTTATCTTTGTCTCCGATTGACATTGATGACATTGTGCCTTTTTTTAAGCTTTGCACCAAAGAATATTGTCCTAGTTCTTGATCATTATGTTTTTTCTCTTGGAATGCGTTAACTCTGATATTATTATTACTACTATCAGGTCTTGCAGACATTAAATTGTAAAAAAGTTGCTTTTGTAAACGAGCGAATCCTGGAAGTTTTTGTAATCTACCAACTTCACTAGTGCTGTCATTCGATGATGCATTGGCACTTGATTGGGCTGATATAGCTTGTAAATCGTCAGCAGTGGCATCCTTTAACATAGCAGTATCTATAGCCTTTATTAATTTACTAATTTCATCTTCAAGCTTATGCACAATATCTGGTAATTGGTCATCAGATGGTACTGGATGAGGAGTTTTAGTTATTTTAGTTAGAAATCGTGGGAAAGCACGTTTTACGCTTTCTATATTATTTCTTAATTTATACTCTTTTTCCTTACATTCGTCAAATTCTTTACGGGCATTAGCTAGCGCCGTATCTTTCATGTCAACTTCTTGGTATAACTGACGAGATGATGCCAATTGTTGATATTTGGCAGCTGTGACGTGTAATTGTTGTGTTAGGTCTTCTTTTTTATTCTTCTGTAATTGTATTTGATCGCGTAACTCTTTTGCTAAAGTGTCAAGTTTTTCTATACGTATGTGCCTAGTTTTGTAGCGCTCAATCATCTCCTTTATTTGATCGTTGGTATAAGTCTTTTTCTTATCTCCAATTTCAACATTTGACATAGTCTCTGATAAACTGTTTATCTTTTGTTGTATACTCTGACTATTATTAATGCTAGAACTAACAATATTACTACGGGTATTCTCTGAGACTGTAGTATTCTGTTTACTGATTTTGGAAGCCATCATAGACTCATTCATACTATATTGAATTTTTGCTATTGACTGTTCCCCACTGGTGACAATATTATGCAATACTACCATTTTTTCTTGTCGGTGTGCTTTTCTTGATTTTAAGGTCGACTGTAACTGATTTAATGTCCTTTCTTGTTCACTTAATTCATGTTTACTTAAACGCAAAGTACTTTCTACACCATTCAATTCGTGATTTACATGCTCTATGGTAAATGTAAGTTTACCTGCTTCAACTCTGCACGAATTTATTTCTTCGTTTAGTCTATTCATAATATACGTGATCATCTTGTGAGTTCTTGATTCTGCAGCTATTTCCTCATTCACTTCCTCGATTTGCTCGTTTAATTGTTGTACAATTCCTTTCACTTCGTTACCAGTTTCACTCACAGCCTGAGAAACATTATTTAATGATATTAGTTTGTCGTTATATCCTTTTATTTCTTTTTCTTTTAATTCGTTATAATTAATTATTACATCATACTCTTTTTTTTTGTCATTCAAAGATTTTAATGCTCTATCAATTTCAGCTTTTTGAGCCGCTGAAATATCTTTTTTCATATTTAATAATTCAATTGCATCCTTCTCAAGTAAACGATCTAAATCATCCATATTCGTGTTCACTCTTTTTTGCCGCACAGGTTGATCTTCTCCAGGAATCTTGTTCTTTGTGACTTTACTATCTTTGGTGGATGCAATTAATTTTCTTCCTCCACCTCCAAATACATCTTTACTTCCTTTTGGATTGCCTTTAGGAGGCTCAGCTACAACTGGACCTCTGGTTTCTACACCAAAACTATTACCTTTTTCCATGCCTGCAGCTACCACTGCAGCTATGGCACTAAGCATCCCATTATTTTCTTCGGAAGCGAAACTATTCAAAGTTGCCATGCTAAGGGTAACTACTCAGCCCGAGCACCTGCAGTTAATTAGTCTCTTCTGTTGGCAACTGTTTGTCATTTCTTGAGGCCGGATTTTTTCGAGCGTTTTTTTGTAAAAAATCAATAAATTTTTGGAATTGGTTTGCGATGTTCGCTCAGTTGGGTAACAATGAAGCGCTAGCAAAAGAGGAGCAAAGAATCGCAGCAAAGAGAGCCATAAATGAACAACGAAAGCAACGTATTTTAAATCCAAGAATTCGTACAATTGGTATTGATGTTAGTGCTTTAGATCAACAAGTTATTGAGAAGCAAAATAAGTTGGAAATGCTTAAAGAAGAAGCTAGAATGGAAAAATTAGTTGCTTTGGAAACCGAGCGTGTATTAGCTGCATCTGCTGAAGAGGAAAAAATGATGAGAAAGTTTCAAATGGATGAGATGAAGAAATCATGGAATGAAGAAATTCATCAAAGAAGAGTAAATTCTTCTTTTCCTGAAACTCGATTGGAACCTGAGAATTGTGGAATGGCTGCAGCCCAGAAGTTTGCTGGTGAAGATGAAAATAAATATGCACGTTCTTTACAACAGAAAGAACAAATGAGAAAATGGATCCAAGAACAAATGAATGAAAAGGCAAATATTAATGCTAAAGATAAAAACGATAATCTAGAATATGGTAATTTAATGCGTGCAATTAATATCCACAGAGCTAATCAAGAATTAGAGGATCAACAAATGAGGAATTATTCAAAGCAAGTTGTAAATGAGGAAAATGCTATACTTGCTGCACGTCAAATTGATAGGAAATCAGCCGACAGTCGACAGTGGAAAGAAAGACCACTAGAGGAAATTCTTAAGGCCACTTCAATTGATCTTCACATTGATGACTCTACGTCAGAATTAGACTCACCTACAGGTAAAATTCGTAAAGACGCTTTTAGAGGATATACCGCTAAACAAAATCGGATGTTCTTACAACAAAATGAAGTTTTAATACAAGAAAAAGAAAGATTAAGACAAATTGAAAGACAACGTGAATTTGATTGGGCCATGCAAGAGAGGTATGTTCATAAAGCATTGGAGCAAGGTGTTATAGCTGAACAATATATGCGTCAACAAAAGCTTGATCAGCAAGTAGAGGTATTAAAGCAACAAATGGAAGAAAATGAAAGGTATAGAAAACGGCAGACTGACGATCGCAAGGTAGGTTTTTCTAAAGAATTTTTTGAATCATTTGGAAAATCGGCACGTTAATTTAGCATAAATGTACTGATAATTAATTAAGTATTTATATGTAAGCTCAAGAATTAATGTCACTATGGTATATGTTTATATATTACACTATTCGCTTTTTTGATTGAATCATATTATTGGTCAGAACTACACATATTATGTGGGATATGTGCAACTCTAATGCTCGTCGACCTTACCCCTAAAAAGTGACTTTCTACTAGTTTTTGAGATGCGACTATCAGGATGTGTGAACATAAACCATAAACCAGCGCCTGTACTAAATGCACATGCAAAAACAATTACACCCATAACAGGATAAGCCTATAAATAAAATATATTATCAGGAAGAATTACACGTGTATTATTATAGGAATATAATTTTTACCCCAACATCACTGCACCAAGCTTCTTTAAATGATTTCTCTCTAAATGAAGATGGTTTAACGGCACCAGTTGCCAAATTTCTATTACCCACTACAGGCATTCTAGAGAAGAATATTAGTAACAGTAGTAAATATTATAAAACTAATCGTGAAACCTTTTTATCAAAGTTCTAGAGATTGATGATGCAAACATACTGAATGAATCTGGGATCTACTAATGATACGGTGGAAAACGCCTTTGAACTACGGTTTTGTTGTAGTAAATTTTTTTTGCAGAGAGATGCTACTGCTAGGGTTAAAAATTCAGATGTTAATTGATATATAAAAGGTATTTGAAATGTCTTAATAATTTATGCGATGATTCTTTTTTGTATAAATCGAAGGAACTTTGTGGTATGTGTTAACTTTTTTAACTCTGTAATTTAGACTTGCACTTGTGTGCTAGAATATATTTTTTAAGATTTTAATTACGAGACATTTTAAATTAAATCAGATAGCTTTTTCAGAGGCTTTTAATGTAAGAGTAAAAGAATTTCTCAAATGTCAATGTCTCTTGCGGAACAGAGTGGAAGCATGTTCCAGGTGTTTTGATTTTAGTGACTAAAATTTAGTCTACCACAATCCGTGAGGAAACAAAACTAAAATGCCACCAAAGAAGAAGCCTACAAAGGACGAGTCAAATGATTCAAAGGATGTGCATGATGCAATCAATCCAAATTCAATGAAAGTAGATGAATTAAGAATTGAATTGGAGAAAAGAAATTTATCCACGGACGGTCTGAAGGCTGTGTTAGTTAAGCGTCTAGAACTTGCCATTAAAGGTCAATGTCAGTCCGATGAAACTATTGAGACAAGAAATGTGACTGATAACGTAATGATGACGAATGATCCAGTAGAAGATATTACTGAATCCACAGAAAGTATTCCAATAGTACAGCAAAACTTCGTGAATTCGAATATAGATAATGATAGCATAAACAGTAGGAAGCGGAAAGAAATGGATAGTACAATCATTCCGCCTAGAGATCAACATATAAATGCATTGGCTGATAATGCAGAGGATAATATAATGAATGAAGCATCTTCAGTCATCGTAGTCGCTAACACAAATCAAGTAAACAATTGGTCCCGCAAAATAAAAAATAGTATTCCTGGTGACAGAACATCATCACTAGCTGCGCCTAATATTTTATTAAATGGGCACGATGGACCCGTGTATTCAATTGCATTTGATCAATCAGGAAGATATTTAGCGAGTGCTTCCATGGATAGACAAATATTTCTTTGGGATATCTTTTCCAGTAATGAAGAAAGTTCGTGTAATAATTATAATGTATTATCAGGACATAAAAATGCTGTATTACAAATCCAATGGGATCAAAAGGATCAATTATTATCATGTTCTGCGGACCATACAGTAGCAACATGGGATACTAATATAGGAATACGTACGCGAAAGTTTGACAGTCATAAAGCAATTGTAAACTCTTGCTCTGCAGTTAAAGATAATGGACATATTTTTGCTAGTGGATCAGATGATAAAATAGTGTTTATATGGGATGCAAGATCTAAATATCCTGTTAGTACCATACCACATCAGTTTCCAGTAACTGCAGTTTGTTTCAGTAACGACGGTAGTAATTTATTTACTGGAGGTATTGATAACACTATTCGTAAATTTGATTTAAGGAATTTTTCAGTAGATAATTATGAATTTGATATTGTCGAATCTGAAGTATTATACGGTCATATGGATACTATCACTGGTTTATCCATTAGTCCCGATGGAAATTATCTTCTGTCTAATTCAATGGACTGTACATGTAGAAAGTGGGATATTCGGCCGTTTACTATGGCTTTACAGAATGGTAGATGTGAAAAAATTTACGAAGGTGCTGTAAATAGTGCTGAGAAAAATCTAATTAGATGTAGTTGGTCTATTGATATGGAATACATAACTTGTGGATCAGCGAACAAAATTGTGCATGTATGGGATTCATTGACTGGAAAGTTATTATATTATTTGGGTGGACACAAGGGATCTGTTAATCAGACAATATTTCATCCATATGAGCCGATTATCGCTTCTTGTTCCTCGGATAAAACAATATATCTTGGTGAATTGGTATAAGTATAGTCGGAAAATTTATGTGTATATTATGAATTTATAGTACAAAAATATTACTTATATCATGGGATCATGATAACCCTTAACTACTTCCATCAACAGTGTCTGTCTTTTTGTCTTTAGCTTTCGTGATATCTATTTTTAATGGTTTGCGTTCAAGATGTGAAATATATGTGCTTAACGTTTTAATCAGTACTATTTGATCCTCGGCAATATTAATGGGGTCAACATCGGTGTTAACAGTTGGAGTTACCATATTATTGTCATCAATAGTCCATCCATATTTACTACATTGCATCTTAGTTTCATCAATATTTAGCATTACAAATTCGGCGAGATTATTCAAAGTAATAATTTTATACGACTTATGAATTATTTTCCACAATCTTGCTCGAAGAAATAAAATTGCAGTTTCAATAATATTGCAATTCATAAAGTTACTTTCAGACCATGATGTGGATATCAATATCTGATTTACGCTATTCATATCATTTTTCAGTAAAGCTAAACAAATATTTTTTAACTGTGTGTATGTATTATTAGACTTTACATATGCGGGCGACCTTCTCCATAAATGCTTTGCACCGTTAATATCATAAACTATAATATATAATCCCATATAAAATATATACAATTTAACATCCATCATTATATTTTCTTCAATAGATGCCAACTCATACTCACCTATTAACGTCAATAGTTCACTATAGTATACCACGTTAGTTACATCAACTGGAAGATTCTCTACTTTCGCGGCAATTAAAGAACTTAGCTGCTTAGCGCTCATGATTGAAGAAGTCATAGTCGAAGTCGATTTAAAGTAAAGGAAGAAAGAAAATTAAAACCGGACTCGGGACTCTTCACTCTGAATTTACTGATCAAGTGGAAAAGTTGATGCGGTGGGAGGGACGCGGTAAATATACCTGCCTCTTTATCGCTGAAATTATTTTAATTTAATAGCCTTGTTCTTCAACTTTTACTGACCTGCTCAACACCGGTACCACTATTTTTGTCAAAGTCTAAATTTTTAGTACAAGTAGTAGTCTAATAGTAGAACTTTTATTTCTTATCAGTGTATACTCTCTGTTATTAGGATTGTGCGTACGTGATTATTAAGGATTTATTCTCTCTTTATTTTGGTCGCTTAGGATCTTTATTGCAATACAATGGGTAAACTCCCTCCGACATGGAAGCTTGTGTATTATGTAATCCATCTGGTTGCATTGTATTTATGGTTGATACCATCAATTGCATCGTCAATAAGTTATAAATGTAGTCTAGACAAAGGTTGTCGCCGCTATATATATCTTACAATTTTCGGATATACAGTTGATGCTGCAGATTCTCAATGGAAAGGTATTCGATCTAATATGTATCTATTATGGATGGCTATGATAGGAGTTTCCGTGTGTCACTTTATTGTTAGGTATTTTAGTAGAGCATACAAGTCAAGTAAGAGAAATGTGGAAAACCGAGTAGAGAAAAGTAATAAATCATATCCTAAGGATAAAGATCGTCGTCAGGATACTGTACATGATGAATCAACTTATGGCATTGGTGCTGGTTTATTTGCAGGTGCTATTATTGGTTTACTTGTAAACGCTACTCTCGGAGTATGTATTGGAATTACAACAGCTGCAGCAGTAGTTTCTACTCGTCGTTATAAAGATTACAAGGTACCTTCAAGCTCATATTTTAGATGTATTGTTGGATTAGGATTTGTTTATTTCTTACACGGCAATCAAATGTGGATAATTTTAGTAATATCATCTATTGGGTTATATTTGCCAACAATTTGTCGTGAAAGTAATACTTCTGTTACCGTTACGTGGATATTTGCATTTCTAGTTTTATTATTTAAAGAATGTGATAGAATTATGTATATGCCTATGTTCAGTTTTTTACGATGGTATTTTGACGATAGACATGGAATTTATCGTTGGAAATTGCCAGCAAATTTTTTGGTTTTACGGATTGTATCTTTTTCGCTAGATTATCATTGGGCTTGTAAATATTGGCACGAAAAGGAAATTCGCAGGCAATTGCGTGAAGAAATGAAATCAAACTTAGTTAAAAAGTCCTCGAGTCAAGAACAGAGAAATAATGATAAAATTCTTGATAGTCAATATTTTGAAAGTGATAGTTCGAAGGAACGTGAGACTAATAATAGCTCGAAGGAACGTGAGACTAATAGTGATAATGAATGCATTATAACTCCGAAAAGTAAAAGTAGTCTTCCATCTAAATCGTCTACTTTGTCGCCAATAGTAGTTAGCGCCGATAAGTCTTCAGGCTCTTTGGTGAAAAGTAAAAATAAGAATGATAATCATCGTAAACTAAGTGAATATACCTTTTGGAACTACATGTCCTACATATTATATCCTCCATTATACGTAGCTGGTCCTATTATGTCATTTAATGACTTTATGGAAAACACCACACATCCACAAAGTAGTGAAAATCCTTGGATTTATGGCGCTAGGTGGTTAGGTACGTTTATGTTAATGGAATTTATGACGAATAAATTCCCATTCTTTGCCGTTATTCATTCTGGATTATTTCCTAAATTGAGTATTGACGAGCTAGCGGTTTTAGCATATATGACGTTAAAAATGATGTGGTTAAAGTTTTTGTTAATATGGAGATTTTTTCGATTGTGGGCTATGGCAGACGGCACATTGGCTCCTGAAAATATGATTAAATGCATGAGTAATAACTATTCGCTGAAAGATTTTTGGAAAGGTTGGCATGCTTCGTTTAACAAGTGGATTATAAGATACATGTATAAGCCGATGGGTGGAATAAGCAACAGTATATTGAATGTATGTTACATTTTCTTATTTGTAGCAATTTGGCACGACATTGAATTGAAACTAATCATGTGGGCATTGCTGAATTCGTTCTTTTATTTGGTAGAATTTTACACAATCAAATTTGTTAAAACACACCAAGAATATATAATTGGATCGTACTTCCTAAACAGAAGTGCTTTTTACGCCATGTGTTCTTTCGGAGGAGCTTTATATATTGTTGTACTAATTGCAGTCAACTTACTTGGATATGCTGTGGGAGTCGGCGGGTTATGGACAATTATACAACGAGTGCAAAGTTGGGAAGGATTCATAGTGTTACTAGTGTCCCTACATTTTTTAACAGTAGGAGTGCAAATAATGCAGGACATAGACGTCTGGAGAAAAGGCGGAAAGCCTCACGAAGCGAAAGAATGAAAGTTGAATGAATAAATTGTATATTTATAAATATTGTAATAACATAAAATACAAGTTATTATACAAAATATAATACATAATCTCTATTGTATGACTGAAGAATTGGTGCTTTTCGTTACTAAGTGAGTAATTGAGTTAGATTATGCGAGTAAATAATTGAGTGATGGAATAAGTGAAGAACCTATGCACATAGTAATACCAACCAGTAGAAACACAATCCCTAAAATTTGAGTAATAAGCATATATAGTCTGTTGGGTATAATACCGAAAATAATTGGCGATTTATGAAAATCAGATGTTAGTGAGACTCTAAAATATATCATCGATGGCAGAATGAAAACTAAAAATGACGTGGCAAATATACCCACACTTACAATTGCAAGTTGCCATCTTTCTATGGACAAGCAAACTATCAAATTAATAACCCATAAACCAACTACAATGAAAGAGGAATCGTGAGAGTTATTAGTTTCAACTCGGCGTAATAAATACTTTTGGTTCTCTGAGTCCTCAATCTCACTAACGCCACGATCAGCATGGTCATTTGTTTCATTACTATATGCACTACGAATTTTTACACCTAATGCAGTATTTGGGTTTATTAATGCGGACTCAATTCCCTTGGACAGATCCCCACTATCTAGAGTTCTCCATTTATCTGCAAATGTTTCGCTATTGTAACTACTCAAATAAGTTGAGTTGTGTTGACTGTCACCAACAGCAAATTTTGATTGCAAACTCTCAGGTTCGCGATGAGTATGGTCCGATTCAACAACGCTTACAGGATTCTCTAATTGGTTTACTAATATAATATTACCGTTTTTAGAATCGTTATCATAAAGCTTCGTATTTTGAATATTGTTTCCGTTCAACTTAATTTTCGTGGTAGCACGATTGATCATTCTACGAAGCGTTGTCTTGGCAACTATAAATTTAAACTCGTGTTAGATTAAATCAAGAAAAAAAATTAACTATGAATTAGATATGAATACCTAGGAAATCTACAGGAAATGTTAATAGTAGTGACACCGCAAAGATACCACTCACAGCGTTACCAAATACTTTTAACTTACCAAATACTCCATTATTTTTATCTGCAATAATACTAAAATAATTAAAATCGCTCAAGTCGTTGGGCATATTAACCTTTGACAAATAACCAAAAATACCTAATACAAAAATAACAGTCAAGAAATAGAAGTGCGGATATGAATATGCAAAGTACCGAATAATATAGTCAATATTGCCATGATTAAGTAAGCCCATTTTATTGAATACCTCCACCTGGTTGCATTTCGTCTTCTTAAACAAGAATAAATAGAAAAAACTTTCTGATTATTTGCAAAACAAAATGATGTTGTGAACAACATGCACCACCATAATGACTTCGGTTCAGCTATATGTGTATGGTGAATATCGCCATCATCGTTATCACTATTAACACTGAAAAGAATTATAACTGATAATAGAGCTGTTATCATAATACTTCCAGAAAAATAAGATGTCCACCATAAAGTAGACATTGATTTAGTTAATATGCAGAATGGAAGAATAAGTATGGAACATACGACAATAGTTAAATCACGTTGATGAAAGTAAGATAGTTCCTTGCTATCGCCAATAATAGATGTAAATATATCCCCGCATATATTCAATGTCATTATCATAAGCAAAAATGAAAACAATATTTGAAATGAACCAACAATGAAATATCCATTCGGTCCAAATGCTTTACCGCCCAAATCTTCTAAAGATCGCACCTTAACTTCAATAGCCATTCTTATTACCATGTAATTAGTGTAACCACTAACAATCGCGACAACTAAAATTGATATAATATACAAAGGTATTCCTGTCTGAGAGCATGTATACGGCATAGCAACTAAACCAACATTAGTCAGTGAATAAATGATATTAACAATTGTTTGGTACTTTGATGTAAATTTAATATCATGCAAATAAGCTTTAATGAATATTTCTAATTCTTCGTCCACAAAAATATTTTCTCCGTCAGCTTCAACCAGCGATTGACCGAGAGATTCAGTGTCGTTTCCACTCTCATCCATTTTTTATATTTACCCTTCTTTTTGGGACTTTCAATTTGATGAAATTTTGCCGGTACCGCGGTATCGCACCTATTTTAAAACCGGAAAGTTACACTTACACATTTGTCTGCTCCTTCATTATGCACTTCAGACTCTGTGCTTGATGATACTCGGCATTGTCTTGGATTCAAATATTGTCGAATTGCATTTCTTTTAAAAGGCCGCTTTATGAATGAGGAAATTCCCGTGGTACTGTCTGTGTCGACACAGTGACACTTAGTGAGACTATTCACTATTACTATTCAGTTTGAATAATTCAGAAAGGGGAAAATTAGTCGGAACGATGTATGTAACGTGCCTGCCAATTTTCATATTTCTCGTTGTTTTTCATTTAATAGACGGATTTCAATACCAAACGTGTCAATCTAGGAGTCCAGCTACAAGTACTTTGCTATCTAACGCTGTGGCAAATGGTCGAAGATCACGGATTACAAAAATGAATAGCGCTACAAATTCTGAAAATCATGGTTTAATTCAATTGGGTAGAGTAACAATGTATAAAAAAGAAGGATGCCCATATTGTATGAAAGCAAAGGAATTACTCGAAGGAAAGTATTTATTGAATATTGTGTTTGTTGATATTGAATCGCCTCAACGTGAAGAGATATTGCAGCAAATGAGAACTTTTAGTGGTGGAAGAAATACCGTGCCACAGATATTTTTTAATGCTGAACATTTAGGAGGTAATGATGATGTCCAAAAGCTAGAAATTGATGGGATATTGGCTAATAAAGTAGATTATGTTCGTAAAAATGCTGTTACTATGATGCAAGATCATTGGTTTCATCCATGGTACTAATTTTCGGCATTTTATTGTATTTGGCTATTATTCTTATGTAAATAAAGATTTCCTTTTATTGATTTTGAATGACACAGTAACTATTAATTAACAAATTAAGAATTAAGTCTAACAATTCCAGTAAACCCAAATGCGATTATTTGATTCGGTGCAAGTTATCTCAACTGCCTTATTGTCAAGTTTAATGACAATAACACCAGTACCGGTATTCAATGCATTTTATTGCAATTGTAAATCGGAGCAATTACATACATCATCAGAGTCTCGCTCGACTAGAGTCACAATACAGTGATTCTATGGCTTCATAATTCCTACGGGCATAAGACAATATATTTGAATTGTTGCAATTATTCTAGTATTATAATTGCAAAGATGTTCAATGTCTCTCTCACTAATTCGTTGACATTCGCTTTGTTGTCAATACTTTATTTCATTAATACATATCTCTTCATCC
>JACCDO010115865.1_pt1 | contig 14002 bp, 6 predicted proteins | sample 7446101 | NCBI WGS metagenome assembly JACCDO01 (sample SAMN15323440, study PRJNA562643) | freshwater metagenome | isolation source: river surface water | place: USA:Blue River Watershed | collected 2017-08-16
AGAGCGTAAAGAGACGCCTCAAGAAAAAAATTAGTATTTAGAGATGACAGTAGTCAAATCTAAGGAATATTTTACACCGTTTAATTCCTTTACCTTCGAAAAGATCGTATTTCTTATAGTGATAATTTTAGAAAAATGTATAATATGTAGTAAATTAGCACCTGCACATATTACAACAAATTTTAGCAGGCCGATGTGAATCTTTTAGAACTTCCCATTAATGAATTAATAGATTGCTTCGAGGATGAATTCATCGGAAAATATATTTTCCGTTCAAGGAAATAAATACCTAGCAAGTATTTCTTCTTCCTTTTCCGCCACAAAGCTTGACATTGGTATATCGGAACGTGTCGCCTTGATGAAGAAATTGAATTGGCTCATCAAGTTAAAAGGAGACGGAAATTGCATATCATTTGATTATTGCAGAATGCGCTTTTATGGGCCTGAATTGAGCTACGTGAGAACGGTATGCCTAAACCTAGACACACTGGAGACATCCTTTCCGGATGGCAAGGGCGACGTATGGGTACATCCTCTGGGCACATTTCTGAGCATAATGCAGACACCTACGCATGGAATTTTGCAATTAGACTTTCGGTTAACAAAATCAAAGACGCAAACGTGGGGATATAACATACCAGAAGAGTCTGGCTTAGTCCGAAGTAGCGGAGATGTTCAGCTGAATGCTCCCTGTGATTCCGTTTCATCATTGGAAAGATCGACCCCGTCTCCCTCCCCTTCACCATCTATGTCGCCATTTCTTGTACCTCAAGAAGATACGCGACTCAAAGAACAGAAATGGGCGTTTCAACCAGCGGAGCACGCGAACTATTTTACGCGGATGGTGCACCTGATGCTTTCCCGGGGCCCAGAATTGCGCGAAGTCTTTTGTATTCTTGACAGAGGCAACAAAGGATACCTTAATATTGCAGATTTAGAGGCTGCTGTGAAAGACATTGAGAACCCTGAAATCAAATGCCAATTCACTCCACTGGCAATTGTACGCATGGTGGCTGACGCAGATCCAGTGAATATCGACCGCGTACGTTTCAGCGACTTTTTCACATTCCTTGTCTTTCCAATAGGAGATGAGCAGCTGTCAATTGACCAATATTTGCTAGTGTGGATGCGGATGGCTCAGTTCCGTATTGATGATCAAATTCAAACGCTAATGAATGTGGGAAACACTGGGGACGAATTAGCGGGACATATGAGCTTGGCCTCAGACGCCAACTCAGCATGCCGAGTTCGAAGTGGGCGGCAGCTTCTCTCGCAAAATTGGCAGGACGAGCAAGTCGAAACCTGCAACATAAGCTCTCCGATCGCACCAAAAAAGTATCGGCGGAAGTCCCAGATCGGAGTCACAATGGCGCTGAAGGAAATCGAGCAGCACAGTGAGCACGTCCAGAGTCCTGCAGTAAATGCACCTAAATCATGCGCTGCAACAATGTCCGTTTTGGAAATCCGGGAATACCTCGCCAAAGCCTCGGCTGATGCGCAATCGGATATTACCATCGACGCCGTGCAGGGGGATCAGAGCAGAGAGCTGATGGCGACAAAGTTGGCCAGTTTACTCACTTCAAGTTCCTCAGAACCAAAGCTTGTGCCACCTATATTGGAAGGGAGCCGTGAGCCTATCAGCTCTACCAGAGAGCAGTCCTCGCCTGCCTCGGAGGAGCCTCGGACGGCAGCAGATGTTGAGGTTGACTACCTGCGACGTGGAACAGTGGCGCAACTAAAAATTTTGAAAATTAAAGCTGCTGAAAGAGCCATAGCAACCGCTGCTGCAACTGCTAAAGCGAAATCGGCTATTCGCATTGTTCAGCATGCAGAGGATATGAAGATGCCCAAGCTAGTAACCGGCGAAACGCTCGTCAACAGATGCACTGAATGCGTACTTGCATTGTGCGCGGGAAAAACTTTGCAAGAAGTAAAACATGATGCTACATTATGCCGACGTGGCTCTATTTACTTAACCAGCTTTCGCTTGTGCTTCGTCGCTGATCGCACGTTGACTGCAGCGGAGGAGGGAGTTCCTATTCTGACCAATTTCTTGGAGACCAGCCTAGGTTCTATCATGCGCATCGAGTTTCAGCAAGACGAATCGCACGGTTTTCATGTAGGCGTAGAGTGCAAAGACCATCGATCTATTCACATCAGTTTTCCTCAAGAGAAGGGAACCACATTTGCAGAGCTCTTTGCTGGTGTAATTCATCGGTACGCGTTCTGGGAGAGCGTCACGAAAAGCCACGCCTTCACAGCTGCAGCAGCCTTTAAAAATACAGACAAATTTTCTGAAAATAATGAGTATTATGGCAAATCTGACCGCAAACAGTCAGATCCTAGAAGTTCACAGAGAAATGGCCAGTCGGTCTCAAATTTTGATGGCTGGAAAGCGTTTATTCCTGAAGAAGAGTTCGCGCGCCAGGGCTTGCTGCGCGACCGTCCGCGGGCTAGTACCATACGCGCATCTGCGGGTGATAGATTTGATACAACAAGTCTATCTACGCCTTCTCTATCGCTTTCGTTTCGACCAAGGGGACTGTCGAGGGTGGCCAGTAAAGATGCGGACCGTATGTGGGAGCAGGTAGACTCAGCGAGCAGTGCAGCCAGCACTAGCAATGGCCCATGGCGCCTATGGAAAGATGATTACACTTTGGTTCAGTCATACCCGAGCGCCTTCCTCGTACCATCTGAGTTATCAGACGAGGAGGTCGCCCATGCAGCACACTATCGCTCTGCTCACCGCATGCCTGCAGTCACGTGGGGTGCACCAAATGGGGCAGTCTTGGCACGCTCATCTCAACCAATGTCTGGAATCACACACTCCAGGTCGCTAGCAGACAAGCTGCTTCTCAATATCCTGCGCACAAAAGGCAGTCTGCATTCCGAGCAGGAGCAGGAGCGGCCCTCCAAATTCTATATCATTGACTGTCGCAGTAAGCTTGCAGCCAATGCTAATGCTGCGCTGGGTAAAGGTGTTGAAGATGATAAGAAGCTAGTGCGTACGCGTGTAATTTTCTGCGGAATTGCTAATATTCACACTATGCGCGAGAGCTATGCTGCTCTCGGCAAGCTATTGACCCCAGGGTGCAGCATAGCTCATCGAATGATTCAATTGCCTGTGTCACTGCTAAGCTCAATTCGCAGGGGCCTGGGCTGGACAGGTTTGATGGGTCGCTCGAATAGCGAAGCTACACACGAAAATAGGGAGAGTTTGCACATTGGAGAAGAAGACGAAGCCTTGGGGGAATTACATCGCCATCAGGCGGCTGGCAACAGCGCGCATTTCAAAGGTGCAGACCTTGATCCAAATGCAGACGCAGAGGAAATGCATCATCATCTGAGTGTGGATTTTGGAGCGCGCCTCGAAGAAACTGGCTGGCTCAACCACGTGCGCACAGTGCTGTCGTCAGCAGTGATGGTTGCAACAAAATTGCACAAAGAGCAGAGTTCGGTATTGGTGCATTGTAGCGATGGCTGGGACCGCACGGCTCAAGTTTGTGCAACCGCGCAGCTGTTATTAGACCCATTCTACCGCACTTTGCAGGGCTTCTTCGTGTTGATAGAGAAAGACTGGTTAGGGTTCGGTCACAAGTTCCAATCGCGCACTGGCCACGGCATCAACTTCTCTAAAGGCAATGATCACCAACTGAAGGAAGTGTCTCCAGTGTTTTTGCAGTGGCTGGATGTGGTGTGGCAAGTTATGGTGCAATTTCCTCAGCAATTCGAGTACAATGATAAATTGCTGATTTTCATTGCCGACAGTTTACACGCTTGCAACAGTGGTACATTTCTGGGCAATAGCGAATGGGAGCGACGTTGTCAACTGCAGTGCGATACCAAGACCAGTTCGTTGTGGACCATAGTAATGGGAAGTAAGAATGCATTCTTGAATCCTGCCTTCCAGCAGTGTCCTTATCCGCTATGGCCAAATTCGAAGCATGTTTACTTGTGGGAGCGACTGCATTGCCGTTATATCGCCGAATATCATCCTCGTACTCAAACAGGCTGTATATGGAACGACGAGGGCTGTCTTGGTCGCTTCACTAGCGATGACAACCGTAGTAAAGTGACGGTTGCGTCAGCAGAAAAACATGACACTTGTCTTGATAGAGACGAAGTGTTTGATCCGATCCCGGCGGCCGCTTGAATGCTAGTACCATTTCATTTCCACACCTTTGCACAATTCATATTGTAAATACTATGTACATCAAAGCAAAACAACATACAATATACAAGAAGGAAGAGCATTTAATTTGAGCGTGACATGTAGTCCAATCTTTAACTTTTTTAGCACAGCTGACAACAAGAAATAGTAGAAATAGCGATGCGCTTTATTAGCCCGCTATAATTTTTAGTAAATATGTGCACTAATTTTTCATATATATATATAAAATATTTTTCACGTTTTAATGAGACGATCCGACAGTCCTTCCCCACCTCTTGATCGGTTTCTGCGACGTGAATCCTTTCCCAAAGTTGATCCATGGGATAAAGATGGAACGAACATTCATATTTATATTTTATTTTGTGTTAAGCTCCACATTATTACAATCTATTATTGCAATAAACTTAGGCACATCATGGAGAAATACTTACATTTATGCAACGGTGTCTTCTATTTATTCTGTTGAGTTTTTCGGAGATATTACGGGAACTTTAGCTCCTACGCCTTTTATAGGGCCACCAGCTGCGTCATCATGCACTAATGTAGCAGCAGTTTATTCGAATATGTATGCAATTACCTTATTAAAGAATGATGGTTCAATCATCTGTTGGGGTTCAATTGCATATGGAGGTAAATGCCCAACAAATATAGGGAAAGTCAAATTCATTGCGGCTACGAATTACGCATTTGCAGCTCTACTGCAAAATGGACAAGTGGTCTCATGGGGTACACAGTACAATAATGGTCCTGCAACGACTGCACCTCAAATATCTACACCATCAGGTATCGGAATAGCTACATCGTTGTACGCATCCCCACAATCATTCGCGGCCATTATGTCGGATGGAAGCGTAATTTCATGGGGACTTGTTTCGGGCTCAGTTATACCTCCAGTACATAATGTGATTTCTATTCAAGTGACTTTCTCTGCTTTCGCTGCCGTCACCAACGCTGGAGCGGTAGTAACTTGGGGCGAGGTTTCGCCTGGCACACCAATGACAACACCAGCGGGTCTCAGCAATGTTGTAACCATTTATTCGAACACAGTAGACTTCGCTGCGCTTTCTAAAATGGGTACAGTAACCGCATGGGGCGCCAGCGCGACCAATACCCCGAGTGCTGTGTCAGGACATATTCCTATCGGGTTAAGTGGCGTAACATTCATTGCATCGACGCTAACATCTTTTGCCGCTATAAAGGGTGACGGCACTATTGTAGCATGGGGCGCTGCAGACACCGGTGGAACGACATGTCCGGTGGCGAAGAACACGAGAATGATTTTTGCATCTGAACATACTTTTGTCGCATTGGATAATACTGGAGCAGTTAAAGTGTGGGGAGGTGGTGTGATGTCATGCAGCACACCGATAGCATCACTATTTCAGGTGTCATGGATATTCAATGGCCCAGACGCTTTCACTTTTTTGAACAAGGACACTACCATGTCTCAGTGCGGCAACAGTACAGCCGTGCAAAATGCACCAACAGGATTGGTTAATATTGTTGCGGCATATCCTAAATACAAAGGATTTGTAGCAATCAAGGGAGATGGGACCGCACTGGAATGGGGAAAAAAGTTTAATAACTTGCGCATAGGCATAACGGATGTGGGTATGGTGTACACAGCGACGAGTAGCCGCGGCGATTCTTCTAATCCAAGACTATATGCTTGCAATACAAACCAATTTGGCCGATATTATCAACAATGTGCATCCTGTATGGATGGAAAGTTCTCACCAGTAGGATCTGCAACGTTTGATCAGTGCGTCACCGTCCCACCTCCCGTTGCCACCGCGGCGCCACACGCTGGTTTTGATAGCGGTTTGTCCAAAACACAGTTGGCATTAATAATATCCGGTTCTGTCGTGTTATTCTTTGGATTAATTTACTACTGGTATCGCTTTATTTACAAGGCCCGATTAGAAGATGCGCAGCGACCGGTGCAGGAGGGAGACACGCGCCGACCTTCCGTGCGACCCAAAGCACCGGCTGCTCCTTTGGCTTTGGAAACAATGGCTCAGGATGCTCCTCTGCAGATAGAATCCAGTCCATTCCAGTCCACTGCTCGAGAAACAGCAAACCGGCGTCCATCAAACCGCCCCCCGGCTGGAGATGTGGCCATGGTGGTCACGAATAAGTCATTTCAACAAGAAGTCGATCCCTCTGGATCTCCGTATCCTCCTGTCAATGTCCCTGCCGCTGGTCTTGGTTCCAATCCAGGTGCCCCACGTAGGGCAAGTCAAGCTCGGGGAATGAATCCTATGTACAGTTCTGCGCCTGCTCCTGTTATCCCACAAATTACGACAAATCCGATGCAGCAAACATTTGCTCAAAAAGATTTACACGGTGTGAAGGTAGAGGCGTCTTTGATGGCTCCACGTGCTACACGACGGACTTCTGTGGGTGCAGTTGTTCCGACAGGTGCTGCTCGCAGAGCGTCAACAGGACCAGCTATTGCTGGCGTTAATCCGATGTACAATGCTGCCGCTGCATCTGTACTCCCTGCACCCAAACCTGCTCCAATGCCACCAATAATGCCTCCTAGACCAAGCGTTCCCCGTGGATTTGCAGCCCCTCCAAGAAAATAATTTATATCTGGATATGCCTTTTACACTTTTGTACATTTGTAAAAATGTAAAAAACATTTTTCTTCTTCAACACACGAAGCGATTACTTCGATAAAAGGAAAAGCCTCGCTTTATCTGACTTTAATTTTTTTAAAAAAGTATTACGTAGAGACATCACTGCATCCCAGAACACACAGGAAGTTGCGAACCTCTTGAACTGATATTTAATGTGCTCCGAAATGTCTTCCGAAAGCGTTGTCCAACAGCTTCTAGCTTATGGCAACATCCACTCTAGGGCTTACCACAACTTAGAAACGCTATGTATTTGCTTTCCGGGACGCGTAACTGGAAGCGAAATTCTTGAAAGTGCACTTGATTTTATTATAGAGGTAGGAACATCTGAGATGGGCTTAAAAGTGTGTGTAGAAAACGTGCAAGGTGTTCCAAACTGGATTCGTGGAGACAGTGACAAAGAGAAACTCTTAGTTGATATCGAAGATAATGGTATATGGCCGGAGCCCAACCCCAAAAAAAGAGTTTTTCGAATAATGGCCAATGGAATGAGTATTGGCACTGGAGAGGATGGGGTTGCTGGACCTATCATTTCTTGCAAATCTATCGACGAACTTAAATCTTTGGGTACAGCGAAAGTGCAAGGAAGCATTGTATTGCTTGATTATGGCCACTACACCATTTATAAGGAACTAAGTGGTGCAGTTCGAGGCAAAGGAGCTATAGAAGCATCACGCTTGGGGGCTTTAGCTTATCTGCACAGAGTTATAGCACCAGACGATAGCCTCAGTGGGTTGCATACGGGAACGATTTATCCTTTTCCGAACGATGTGCAACCGATACCAAGTGCTGGTGTTACAATTGAAGACGCAGAGTTATTGACGCGTCTCTTGCGTCGAGGTTATGGCTTGTATGGCAGCGTCACCTTGCCATGTCGCAGATATGAAGACAAAACATCTCGAAACGTTATCTTTGAAATTAAAGGAAGCGGGCCCAATGGTGACGAAGTTGTGTTAATAGGTGCCCACACCGATTCTTGGGACTGCGGGAACTCCGCTTGCCAGGGCGCACATGACGACGGTCAAGGTATATTGTGCTGTTTGGAAGCATTAAGAACAATACAGCAATGCGGGCTTTCACCTTCTCGCACAATTCGCTGTGTATTGTTTGTGGACGAAGAGGTCCGTCAGACCGGTTCAATAGCCTATGCAGCGGGATGCACAGACCTGGATAAAATTGTGGTGGCGCTGGAGACGGATTTGGGCGCTGGCCCAGTGTGTGGATTTGGGCTCCAAGCAGGTTGTGGTGCTGACGAAATCGTCAGTAAAATTCTTCAGCCGATGAATCCTATCAACAAATTCAAAAATTCCCTCAGGAACGCAAAGGGAGAGCCACTCTGCAAAGATTGCCATACGGTGAATTATGTCAGTTCTGAATGGCAAGGGTGGGGTATGGATATGTATCCATTGGTTGTGAACGAAGGTATACCTGGCATGCTTCTCCGTCATGAGGACTCGTGGTGGGATCACGACTACTTTCATTTCCATCACACGGCTGTCGACACAATAAACAATATAAATGCCGAATTGCTTCTCTTAAATCAGCATGTCATGACCGCAGCAACTTGGCTGCTGGCAAATGCCACAGCTGCGGATCAGGTGATACCTCGAGGAGAAAAGCAGGCTAACAAATTTTATTAACTAGTCTTGAATGTAGCAGTAGACTCCATGTGATTGGCTTTAGAAAGGTGTAGACTGATACGCGATAGATGTGCTCCTGCAGCTATTTTTTTTAAGTTAGACTTTTAACTTCATCAATGTTTCAAAATCTTGAGGTCTATTCTGCTGAAATTGCGGAGCCTACACTATCGAGAGCGCCGTACGACATATTGACGTACAGCGCACCAACAATTCTTCTTATTTGGAGAGGACTCACTTATCACTGAAAAAGCTTCAAAAAACTAAAAATCCTGACAGATCATTACAGCTAATTAAAGTTTGAGAGTATCCTACACTTGAATGAACCTATATTTTTACTGACAGTAACTCTTTTGTGTTTTCATGGAAGGAAACGCAATCAATAATAATATCAGGGAGATGGATATTGTGAATAATGAACAAGAGGGATGTGAGGAGGCGACAAATATTATAGATAATAGCGATACCGACTTCGGCGATTGTACTCGCATCATTTGTAGATACGGACGAGGCTGTACACATACCGACCAAGCACATAAAGCTGCTTTTTGGCACCCTCCACCACAAATTTTATCAGACGTCGAATACCATTCACACTACATTTGCAATGAGTGCGGAGCAAATTTTCCAGTCCTTCAAGACCTGCAGCTCCATTTAAAGCGTAAAACTGCTTGGTCAAACATGTCCTTGGTAGGATGTCGAATTAGTTGCCTTGTTGACAACAAAGAATGGCACGAAGGCATCGTGTATTCTTTCTCACCTAATGGTAAGCACTTGGTAGTGTTTCATTTGATTGGAGAACGTCGCTGGCTCAATATGAAGCGTGTTGCGTTCTTCATCGCGGAGCGGCCTGTGATGCGGGAAACGTCGACGACAGAGAACGATGAGCAACGCGAACACACTCTCGACACGGGAGAGTACAAAGACGATGAAATTCCTACCCGAGAATATGACGGTCTTGCGCCTGTAAGCGATATGAAAGACTGGGTATATGTTGAAGATATATCACTGGATTACGCATTTGCTCAGAGTGTACTGTTTAAAGTTTTCGGATATGGAGTACAAGAAACAGGTCACAAAACTCGCGGACACACCTGCTTGACAGACGATGATAAATTCAATGCCAAGTTTTCTAAAGGAAGTCTACTTTATGGCGAGCTTTTACCGCGGGGTGCCAACAAAGCGTTTAGTGTCTCACATCTAGATTGCAGCACAGCACGTGTCTTGTTCGATCTGGGAATGGGCACTGGCAAAATTGCAATTCAAGCCTTTCTGCAGTTCCGAAATCTAGAGTACGTTTATGGAGTGGAGTTGAGCGAAGGCAGGTACAAAGTAGCCGAAGAGGCGATGATGCGCTTAGTCAATCTGTTAGGATCGGACAATTTCCAGATTCAGAAAAAAACAGGAAAGTTCATTATGTTGATTGAGAAAGTTCTTGTTGGGTCAGAGGAGAAGTACCGCCTTCTGCATCTTGAATGCGGCAACTTGTTTGATGTACCTAACATGGAGCTAGCTGACGTGGTCATGCTAGAGACAGATATTCCGGCTTCCACCTATCCCAATTTGTGTCAACTCCTCAACCAAATGCACATGGGTGCTCGCACACTTTCCTATCTAGATCTTCAAACCATCTGGTGCTATGAGCCTTTCAACTTCAGGCAAGCAGAGAACAATCGCCTGGTGTCTGACCGGTTTCCTACGAGTTGGAGTGTACAACGTGGTCACCATTTTTTTATCTGGCACAAGATCGCAAGAACCCCTCTCGTTTTGTCCGTCAAACGGCATACCGAGACGTGGGGGCCAGCCGATTCACCAGTTAGCGCACTTTCGTCTCGTAAGCGAAACGGACATGAGGCGCTTACTGACACAGAGCGTGAAGTGCGTGTGACTACGGGCTGCTTCCCAATGTTATCCTTGTTTTCGGGGTTCTTTTATAGTCGCCATTCTCGTGAACGCTCTATACACCCACAGACAGAGCAACCTCAATCCTCTAATACGAGTGCCAGCAGAGGAAGCGAAAGAGGTAGGAAAAAAGGTAAAAACCGAAATATCGACAAAGAAGTCAGCGCATTGCAATTGGTCGATACCAGCAACACTTATGAAATGGAATCAATGTATGAGAGTTCTAGACATAGTGAGAGCATTTCATGTGATTCTACGACTGCAGGACAAGCCATCGACCTCACCCCTTGTAACGCTGACGACACACCGGGCACATCCACAGGACGGACAATGCCTACCGCCGCCGATCCCAACCTGACCCCAAGACGTCAACTGAATTTAAAAGCAGAGAATGCCGTGTCCATCACCAACCGGAAGACGACAGAGACGGACCGGACGAGCCACCCTGTGGTAGATGCAAACAAAGCAATGATGTCTGATAGCTCTTTGCAGACCTGGCAGCAGCGAGCAGGACACAGTCCCAGTGCTGCAGATAGTGACTCCATGAATACACCTGTACATTTGCGTGTTAACCGATCTGATAATGAGGAAAATCAAAGCTCCAGACGCAATATTGTTGCTCAACACTTCAATTGGATTGCATCTTTACCACAGGAGGTCGAGCCTTTTGTTCCAGACAGCGAAGGATTCGTTGAAAGGCAATGGGACAGATCTCTTTACCTGCCAGTGTCCGTAAATTCTTTCTCAGGGGAGCCTTTTAATGCCGAAAATGTTATTCAGAGAACTTGCTCACTAACTGTGGGATATCCAGATATAAAAAGGAGCGTGGACAGCGAAGGTACCAGAAGTGACAACCACTCCAGTCGTTCTGATTTACATTTCTCCACAATCGAAGAAGATGCAGACTTAGCACTTCGAGGGAAACAACAATTCAAGAAACAACGCAATGCGGAAGAAGATACAGGGTGTTCCATTGTCTGAATGATGACTCTTTATAAGCATGTGTCCATTTATTGATATGATTACTCGGCATGTGAGAGCCTAGAGTTCGATTTGTTTTCTAATTGATATAAAATTTCATTCTAAAGCCAACATTTTACTAGCGATGTACCTCTATTCACTTGCTGTGAGACGATGATCTATTGCCTGATGGAAAGTAATATATTTCTTCTTTGTATATCTAATGTTCATGAGAAATATCGCTTAATTGAGCCAAAACATTCAAAGTAAAAATCCTCTCATTTCAAATTGGACTAACAAATTTTGGCAGCAGTTTGAGGGAACTAAGTCCAAGAGTGCGCTTTAGTGACAATGGCACAATACGGCAAGACGACATACTGGGATGAGAGGTATACCAAGTACGTGAAAGCATGCGAAATCGAATTCGTAGAGCCTGGATAAATAAATAAATTGCAATATAATTTAATTCGAACGCGATGGAATTTCATCGACTGATCTGCTTGCGCCGAACTGAAATCTTTTGCAAAAATGAATGCTTACACTTGAGCACACACTTTTAAAATATGTGAAACTCCCTTATTTTAAATTCTAACTGTTTCTCCTTACTATTTTGCTGCGACCTTAAACGCTTCTCGAAACAAAGGGACCCCGAGCCTTTTGATTGGTACCAGCGTTACTCGGGTATACGTGATTTGATAAATCAATATGTAAAACGTGAGGATATGATTCTTATGGCTGGATGCGGAAATTCTCGCTTAACGGAGGACATGTTTGAAGACGGATACACTACCATCACAAATATTGACGTGTCTAGAGTCGTGATAGACCAAATGATAGAGCGTTACAAAGACAAGCCAACCCTGCAATGGCAACAAATGAATATAACTGCGCTAGATTTTCCTGACGAAACGTTCGACGTTGTAGTTGCCAAAGCCACTGTTGACGCAGTTCTGTGCGGTGAAGGTAGCACGGCAAACGTTGCGAAGTTATGCTCAGAAGTATCACGCGTCCTGAAACCCAATGGATGCTTTTTCATTGTATCTTATGGTGTTCCCGATAACCGTCTCAATTATCTAGAGAAGGAGGACGTGTATTCATGGAACGTAACCGTGCACACTGTGCCCAAGCCTACCGTGAGCGCAGCCGCTGTGCCATCGGCTGAAGATGCAAATGGTGTCCACTATATCTATGTTTGTTCCAAGGGTGGCCAGGCGGAGGAGGGTTAAGCAAATACATAGGGGGAATAGTACGAGATGTGTCTAAATAAATAAAGGTTATATAAACACGAAATTACATTTTGAACAAAACATTTTCGACGTACAGCAGGATTTGTTGAGAAGGGTCTGCTTAATTCAAGCCAGAGGTGGCGGAGGCGGGGGAGGTACATACGCACTCTGTGCAGGTAACGGAGGAGGCGGAAGAGGTATTCCCGGTGCAAGGTGACCGTAATGACCGTGACTTGCGATTGCTTGATTGTAGGGCTGTCCGAATGCCTCGCCGTATGGCTGACCATAGGGATGTGAAGCATAATCATAGCTATGCTCTGCATAGCCCATTGGTAGAGGAGGAGGGACCATTTCCGTTGGCATGCCGTGTAGGTACGAAGGATGATAAGCAGGACCAGGCCCCATGCCGGCGGCAGCCATACCCCATTCCATGCCAAGCGGCGCACCACCACCGTAGCCGTAACTTCCCATCATAACATGCTGCTCTATAGGAGGATGAACTTGGTTAAGGAAACTTGGGGTCGGAACCTCTCCAGCTCCGAATATCGAATGTGGCTTAAATTTCACTTGTTTCTGAGTTTGCGCAGCCAACATGCGCTCAGATTGTGTTCCATGGCGTTCGCCATGTCCATCCTTTTTAAGCGCGTATTGCACTTGCAAAGTACGATTTGCTAAGAATTGATTGTGCATGCATTCTATGGCCAGATCGCTGGCTTCGAAAGTTTCATAAGAAACGAATCCATATCCCTTGCTTTCACCAGTTTCAGCATCTCGCACTATACCCGGGGTTCCAACTATACCCCCGAACGCACTAAATGTATCATAAAGTAGTTTTTCATCAACTTCTGGAGCCAAATTTCCAATATAGAGATTTGCACCGATATTAAAGGCTTTAGTCTCTGCAGAAGATTTGGCCACGCGAATAGCTTTGTGAAAAAGAGGCACCATATTTAACACTTTAAGGGCATATTCAGCATCTTCTTCACCACGGAATTCGACAAATCCATAGCCAGCATGGTTTCCTGTCACCTTATCTCGAGGCATAAACACACTGACGATCGGGCCTGCTTGCATAAAGAGTTCATACAGCAGCTCTTCATTTACTTTCTCATCTAAACCGCCAACATAACACGTAGCTTCCGGGTTACGCTGTAGCTGAGCGGATGGCTCTCCCATTTCAAAAGAAACTCTGTTTTTATTATTTATATGATTGTACGTAGGGAAATTTGAAAACCTTATAGGGAAGGGTTAGGCCTGCGCATGTTTAAATTCTTATAACAGCTGTAAGTATCTATTTTCGAAAGAGGATAATATGCTTATACTCAGAAGAATTTGTTCACTATATTGCATATACAGTTGATCAGAGCCCCTATCTAAGTCTACCTCGTGTCAGGTCTACGCTTTGGAAAGTTCAATCGCAGCATTCCGCCTTGCGATTCAAGTCTCGAACGATGCTTTTTCTCGATG
>JACCDO010343521.1_pt1 | contig 13997 bp, 9 predicted proteins | sample 7446101 | NCBI WGS metagenome assembly JACCDO01 (sample SAMN15323440, study PRJNA562643) | freshwater metagenome | isolation source: river surface water | place: USA:Blue River Watershed | collected 2017-08-16
ACGGCGTTGAAAAGCGTGTCGATGCAGTTGAGGGCGAGACTGCAATTAAGAAGTCCTCTGACCTTGGCGGGTCACAGGTAGTAACAAAATCAAAATCAAAATGGAACGGTTCTTTCCTCGGTTCCGTAAATGAAATATTCAACTAATAAGGTAGGTGAAAATAAAAATGAGCAATGAATTATTAAAAGATATTGCAGCTGGTACAACAGCAACAGGTACTTTCGCTTCCACTACAGGTGGAACAGGTATCCACATCGCTTCCGAAAACGGAAACGGTGGTTTGCTTAACCCAGAACAATCAGCTCGATTCCTAGACTATATGTTCGACGCAACCGTAATTGGAAAGGTCGCACGTACAGTAAGAATGAAGGCAGATACAACCGAGATTGATCGCATTGGAGTAGGCGAAAAGCTTATGAAGCTTGCTACAGAAGGTAGCGACACAGCATCAAACGCAGCCGTTACATTTTCAAAGATTTCTCTCACAACAAAGAAGCTTCGCTTGGATTGGGAACTTTCAACTGAGTCTCTAGAAGACAACATTGAAGGTGCTGATCTCGAAGATCATATCGCACGTATGCTTGCTACACAGGCTGGAAATGACATTGAAGATGTTATTCTCAACGGTAACACAGCATTAACAAGCGATGCACTTTACAAGGCATTTAACGGTGTTGTAAAGAAGTCAAAGACATACGGTCACGTAGTAGATGCAGCTGGTGCTGCAGTTTCACGTGCTGTATTTAACTCAGCACTTAAGGCACTTCCACGTAAGTACAAGCAGCGTCGTACAGACCTTCGCTTCCTTGCTGGATCAAACCTTATCCAGGACTTCCTATATGCAAACAGCATCGGAACAAATCAGACAATTCCACAGGATATTGCTTCAAGCATCATCCGTGGAGATGTTCAGCCTCTCTCAGGTCCAGCAGGATATGTAGCTCCATACGCATTTGGTATTCCAATCGTTGAAGTTCCACTTCTTCCTGAAACACAGATAGGTGACTATTCAGCAGCAACAGGTTCACATGGAGATATCCACTTGACATTCCCAAATAACGTAGTTATTGGTATTAAGCGTGACGTCACAGTTTACCGTTTCTTCTGGCCACGTAAGGACTCAATTGAGTACACAATGTATACTCGTGTTGGTGTTCAGATCGAGCAGGCAGATGCTTGGGTAGTTGTTAAGAACGTTAAGGTAGCTTCATAATTTAATTTATAAGCGTACTGCTAGAATTGCCCCCGAAATAATATTCGGGGGCTTTTCATTTAAATTTATCAATGCTATAATTGAAACACCTAGAATAAGGAGAAATACATGTCGTTTGAAACCATGAAGGTTGCAGAACTTAAAAAAATTGCAGAGGACTTTGCAGTTGATACAGAAGGCTTAAAGAATAAAGCAGACATTATTGCCGCTCTATCCGAAGAGGGCGTAACATTCGCAATATATGCGAAGACACTAGACATAAAAGAAGAAGAGGCGGAAATGACCGAACAAGAAGTATTGCCTAAACCTGATAAAAATCAGTCTAAAGACAATGTGTTAGTAAGAATGGACAGAGCAAACTATCGTTACGATATCCTTGGATATACCTTTACAAAGGATCACCCATTTGTTGCAATGAAAGAAGAAGACGCTCAAAAAATCTTTGATGTGGAGGAAGGTTTTCGTTTAGCAACTCCTAGAGAAGCACAGGAATTCTACAACTAAACCTAGTTAAATGGAAATATTAATAGGATCAAACTCACCAATTAATCATAAAATTTTTTGGAGAGGTGCATTAACTGACGCTGATTCTTTACCACAAGTAGAGATATACGATGTTACAGAAGACCCTGCCATATCTCCAGCCATTGATCCAAATATATATATAACTAAAATTAATTCTGAAAAATCAGAAACTGATCCAGGCACATATAACCTATATCTACCATTAAGCCTTACTGACAGAAAAAGACAGCTCAAGCTAATTTGGAAGTATAATGTAGACGCAAACCCAGTAACTAAAACACACAATGTTTTTGTCACTCAGCCATATGCTGATATTGCTCAAGCAATGGATTCAATTGGAATTAGCTCTGATGCATCTGATCCAAATTATAAAACTTATGCTGATTTATGTGCTGCAGAACGTTGGGCAAGAAAAGTAATTGAAAACTATACTGGTCAGCAATTTTATTTATATGATGATTTACATACTGTATATGGAGCGGGAACAGATGTTCTTCCACTTCCATATAAGCTAAACTCATTACATGAATTATATGAAAATGATATATTGTTATTAGATACAATAAACAATGTTGATAATTGGTACTATACAGTTCAGGTTTCTGAGACTGGATTTGGAATAAGAATAAATAAAACAGCAATGCTAGATAATACTATCTATACCGCAAACGGTATGGTTCCGCCAACTATTAATGATATGACTGGTGTCTTTGTAAAAAATAACGTATATCGTGTACAAGGTCGATATGGATGGGAAACTGTTCCAGACGATATTGAGCTAGCATGCATTGAACTTATGAAAGATTATTTTTCTAAAGATAAAGAATGGCGAAACAAGTATATTAAAAATATACAAAGCTTTGACTGGAACTTTGAGTATAATAGCGATACATTTACTGGAACTGGTAATGCCTATGTAGACCAAATACTTGATGCATATGTCCTTACCCAGATGGTTGTAATATAAAATGTATAATCTAGTCGAAGCCGTTTTCTCCATGAGAATGGATGTATACAGACAACTAGATACTCAAGATCCAGATACTGGTGCTATTAAAAAAGAGTGGACATATTATAAAACTGTTCCATGCCACGCTAAAGGTGTTATAAGTAACTCTGCTACTTCTAGAAATGGTGACAGACAGGTATTTGATAATAGATATAGAAATGATCAAATAATTGAAGTAAGAACAACTGATAGATTAACTTCTCGTGAAAAAGTAACTAATATATGTAATTCAGAAGGAATCATTATTTGGGCAGAAATTGATTTTCCTACAGAAACACCTACAGTCTTTGAGGTAGTTGGAACAACTCCCTTAACCGATCCTTTTGGAAAAGTGCTTGCTTATAATTCAACAATGAAAAGATCGGAGAATCAGATAATTGGACTCTAGCGGTTTATTGATTACGGCAGCCAGTGGTTTAGAAAAGCTAATGGTAAACAGCACTGCAAAAAATACTCATTTACGTGATACTTCTGTTGCACAAATTTCTGCTGCTATTTATTATAAAGCTAATGTAATAGCAAAGCTTTCATCAAATACTGCATTTCAAGAAAAATTTAGAAAAGTAATATGTGATCAAATAGGAGTAGATTTTGGAAATTATATAGATTCTCAAGCCAGAATAAAACCAAAATCTCTTCATCATGTATATGAATGGAAAAAGGTTGGAAATAAAAGTTCTAGATTATTTAAATTAAAATCTTATGGCGATGAAGGACTTTCATTTAAAATAACATATGAGTTTATTCAATCAAAAACAAACGTTCCTTCACCACAAGGATTTAAAAAATATAAATTTTCTAATAAGGCTTTTATTATGGAAAATGGCATACCCGTAAAAATCTCTCCAAGGTCCGCTGAGAGGTTAGTTTTTGAAGTCAATGGTTATGCTGTCTTTATGCCTAAAGGTGCCTCAGTGACCGTCTCAAAGCCTGGAGGAGGCAAGGCTACAGGCCAGTTCAGGATTGCTTATGCACAATTTTTTACTGGACAATTAGTTAATGAATCTATTAGAAGATCTGGGTTTCAAAATATATTTAATGCTGGCATGAATAAATCTTTATTAGTACCGCCAGGAATTAAAAAAGTTCAATATTCGTTTTCCCCTAATACAATAAGAAGCCAAGCTAATTCTGCTTTGACAGAAGCATTTGGAGGTGCATTAGTATGACAGCCAATTATAAATTAGATGCTATGCTGGAATTAAGAAAATATTTATGGCATGAGCTAACTACAATAGGCATATTTGATGAAGATGATTATTATAGCGATAACCTAATGTCTACTATTATCCCAATTGTCCCAATTCAACAGCAGGCGGAATTAAGTCAGTTTTTTAGCGGAAAGAAGCATATAGTCTACGATAAGATCAGCGCAGGATATGATACTAATTGGCTAATATGCAATGAGCAGTTCTTATTTACTATTTATTCAGCCGATGTATCAGAAATCAATGAGATTAGAAATTTCATGACTGATTTATTTAGAAGAATGGACGAGTCTGCTCGTGATATAAATAGATGGGCGGAACTATCTAATAAATTTAAGTTTCATAGCATTTACCTAGCAGATATATCTGCAACTACCCCATCAGAAGAATTACAGGGCTTCCTTTCCACAGATATTATATTGGACGTCAAGTTCTCAAGAATTACAGATAGCGTAGGCAGATTTGCCTAATTTGCCTTTTGGCTCGTTATGGCATAAAATTGTACATAGAGGAAAGGGCCTAGCCAGCCAAATTTTTGTTTTACAATTTAATATTATTTTTTAAACAGGAGGTTTAAACAGATGCCACAAAATATAGGTAATGCTAAAAATATTCTAGTCGGTGCTTCACCACTATTTCTTTCAGCAAAAGATTCAACACAAACAGGTTATGCTGAAAATGCAGAGCCAGGTTCAACAAATGGAGTATCGTTTGTAACTGGAACTTCATATGCAGATACTTTAAATGCTACAGATGGATCAAAGTTCCGTAACGTAGGATATACAAATAACGGTCTTCAGATTACTTACAACCCAACATACGGTTCAGTAACAGTAGATCAGCTTCTCGATACAGCAAAGCTGTTCAAGGAATCAATGGAAGTTATGATTGCAACAGAAATGGCAGAAGGAACACTCGAGAACACTCTCGCAGTATTCGGTCAGCCAGGATCTACAACACATGATGGAAACCTTTCAGGTTCAAATACATTGACAACTTCAACAACATATTCACAAGCTTCACCAACAACCGCAGGAACCAAGACACTTGGTCTTGCAGCAGGTGCACTTGGAATTGCTCCAACAGAGCGTCAACTAATTGCAGTAGGACAGGCTCCAACTGGATCAAATGCAAACATTGTTTCAGCAGAGCGTGTATATTATGCACGTAGAGTATTGTCTGTACAACAGTCACAATTCTCACTTGCTCGTAACGCAGCAACAACATTCCCAGTAACATTCCGCCTTCTTCCATCAGGAGATAGCGCATATGCAGGACAGGAATACGGAAAAATTATTGACCGTATCCTTTCAGTTACTGCATAATAATTTAATTTAATTAAATTAAGGAAAGCCCCCAGAAATGGGGGTTTTCTGTTTGTGTTATTAGAATGATTTTGTTATAATTATGAAGACACTATCCAAGGAGGATAAATTGGCAACAACAGTATATGATGTAGAAGAAATTACACTACAAAATGGCGCAAAGGTAACTCTTAAGCCCCTTACAATTAAGGAGCTTAGAAAGTTTATGGCGGCTATTCAAAAGACAGCAGAAGTAACATCAGAAGATGAAACACTGACTATCCTTATTGATGCATGTGCAGTAGCACTTGAAAAGCAGCAACCTGATTTAGTTAAAGATCGTGATGCACTTGAAGATGCATTGGACGTACCAACAATTAACCGTATCCTCGAGGTATGCGGAGGAATTAAGATGGACGACCCAAACCTTCTAGCGGCAGCGGTTCTGGCTGGTCAGAACTAGATTTAGCCGCATTAGAAGGAGAAGTTTTTCTTTTAGGTAATTGGAAAAATTACCAAGATCTAGAAGAAAATCTTTCAATGCCAGAACTAATACAAACTTTTAAGGCAATGCAAAAAACTGAATCGGAGAAAAGAAAGTTCTTAGCTTCAATACAGGGCATTGAATTAAATGAGCAAGAAGAAGAAAGTGGTCCTACTTTCGAAGACGTACAAAGACGGGCACTTGGAATAAACGCATCTGGAGATGATGTTGTTTCATTACAAGGACCTTTAGCAGCACAGTCAGGATTCGGCGTTGGCTTGGGATTAGGATACGTTAAGGAGTAAAATTGATAAATGGCTGATGAAAAGATTGTAACTAGTGTAGTTGCAACGTCAGATTTTTCAGGTCTAATTGCCGATGTGCAAAGGACTACAGCAGCCTTATCAAAATTACAACAAGAGTTATCTTTATCTAATAAAACATTAGCGGTTCAAGCTGGTCAGATACAAAAAGCATTTGGGGAAACCCTTAGAAGTACTGGCCAGTTTACAACCCATTTCGTTACAGTTGGATCTGAGGTTGAAAACTTCGGTAAAAAACTAGATGGCGGAAAATTAAAGCTCGGAGAATATTTCCGTACATGGCAACAGCATACTAAAACTTCTGGCGGATTAATTAGAGATTTAGCTAAACAACAAGTAGCTCTTCAACAAGCAATTGTGCAGCCACTAGGCAAAGCTGCAGATGGCATGATGAAGTTTAACGTACATGTTGCAAACGGCCTGGATACAACTGTAAATAAAACTGCATTAGCAAGAAAAGAATTGCAGATCTATAATAAGGTTATTCAAGATGGCGGGGTTCAATTAATTAACTGGGGTAAAAATACTCAGTGGGCTGGTCGTCAGCTAACAGTAGGACTTACAGTACCACTTGCAGCATTTGGCGCAGCCGCAGCAAAGGCGTTTAGAGAAGCTGATCAAGAATTAGTAAGACTTCAAAAAGTTTATGGTGGACTATCTGCAGTAAGTGCACAGGAATTAGAAAAAGTTCGCAGAGATGTTTCTGCTACAGCAAAAGAGCTTGCAGGAATGTATGGTGCGTCTTATAAAGAAACAATTGGTTTAGCAGCAGATATTGCAGCAACTGGAAAACAAGGAAATGAATTGCTTCAGTCAACAAGAGAAGCAACAAGATTATCAATACTTGGTGAAGTGGATAGACAAGAAGCTATGAAGGCCACGCTTGCAATTCAATCAGCATTTAAACAAAACACAGAAGAATTAACAGGATCAATTAACTTTCTTAACGCAGTTGAAAACCAAACATCGACTAGCCTTGCAGATTTAGTTGAAGCAATTCCAAAAGCTGGGCCTGTTGTAAAGGCATTAGGTGGAGACGTTCAAGATCTGGCTTTGTATCTTACAGCAATGCGTGAGGGCGGAATTAATGCATCAGAAGGTGCTAATGCATTAAAGTCTGCTTTAGCATCTATTATTAATCCAACTAAGGTTGCTAAAGAACAGTTCATGTCATTTGGAATTGATTTAACTGGAATAGTAAATAAAAATGCTGGAGATTTAACAGCAACAATATTAGGTATTCAAGCGGCACTAGAAACTTTAGATCCGCTTAAGAAGTCACAGGCAATTGAACAGTTATTTGGCAAGTTCCAATTTGCTAGAATGAATGCATTGTTTGAAAACTTAGGTAAGCAAGGTAGTCAAACGCTTCAAGTTTTAGACCTTATGAAAGCAAGTTCTCAAGACCTAGCAAATGTAGCAGGTCGAGAATTGTCACAAATTACAGAGTCTGCTTCAGGTCAATATAGAAGAGCAATTGAAAGTTTAAAGGCTGATTTAGCTGGAGTAGGAGATCAATTCCTTAAAATTGGTACATTCTTTATTAAAGTTGTTGACGGAGTGCTTAAGTTTGTTAATAAGATGCCAGACCCAATAAAGAATCTTCTAGGTTTACTTGGCGGAATTACAGCATTAGCTGGTCCACTTATTATGCTTACAGGTGTATTTGCTAACTTTATTGGCTATGTAATTAAGGGAATTGGACATTTAAGAGCACTTGGAAGAGGTGGCGAAGGATTTAAATTACTAACACCTCAAATTTTAGCTGCAGAACAAGCTGGAAGTTTAATTGAAAAAACTTTTTATAGCGATGCACAAGCAGCAAATATTCTTAGCGTAGCTCTTGCAAATCTAGCAAAAGAATATGAAATTCTTCAACAAAAAGCGGTGGCAGGATCAGTTTCAGCACAACCTATTATTTCAACTATAGCAGGCAATGTTGTTGTTGAAGGCTCAGATAGAGTAGCAGATCCAACAAGCCCATACATAGGCAAACCATACTCTAGACAAATGTCTCATACTCGTCCAGTTGCATCTATGACAACTGAAGAAAAAGCAGCACAGAATATATTTGGAGTTGTTCCAGGACCAGCACCAGTCAATCAAAGAGTTGGCAAAAACCCACAAATTTATATGACGGGAGAACTTCCAAGAGTTTCTGGTATTACAGAAATAAGTGGAGTTTCTACTGGAATAGTTGCACAAGAAGCAGCAAAGTGGCATTCAATGACAGCCGCCCTTGCAATGCAATCAAATGAAGAAATTTTATTGCTTAAGCGAGAAGTTGCAGCAACTGGAACCATCACATCGTCTTTGTCTGATTCTTATCAAATGCTTCTTCCTCAAATTTCCGAATTAACTACGCTGGCAGCTACAGAATCAGCAGCAATTGTTGCAGAATTAAATGCGGGTAAAATAACAGTAGATGCTGCCAGAACAAAAATTATTGCATTAAATCAAAATCTTGAAGCCATGATTGCTGAAACTGTACAAACATCAGCAGCATCTGTTGGAAGAACTGCTAACCTTGCTATAGTTCCTCTTACTGGACAGCCAGTTGTTGATCCAGTGACAGGTAAATCAAATATGAAAGAAATGTTCCACAAGAGCAGCACTTCAAAATTAGTAGATAAAATTGCACGTAGTCTAGGTGTAAGAACTTCAGGTGGCGGATACAGCATGCAAACAACTAAGCCAAGAAGATTTTCTAGAGGCGGAGACATTGAAGAATTTGGTCCAAATAAAACAACAGTTTCTGGCCCAGCATCAATTAATTATGATGACAGAATGGGTTCAGTTCCACTAGGCGGATATGTATTAAATCAAAAGGCTTCATTAAATCCAGCAAACAAAGATTTAGTAGCAATGGCTCCAATGACTTACAGCCAAGGCGGAAACACAATGAGCGCCCTGCTTACTCCAAAAGAAACTGTCTTTGGTCCAGGCATACATGATAATCCTGAATTATATGCAGCAGTAGAAGCAGCCAATAACGGATTCTCTTTGGGCGGAAGAATTAAAGCAAGTAAAGGTTTCTATGGAATTCCTCTAGGTAATTTAGTAAGAGGAGTAACAAGAGATAGGGATAGAGTACGACAAATATTTGGTATAAATGTAAAAGGATCAGACACAGAAGCATTTGTATCTCAAATTGCAGAAGTTGCAGATGCACGTCAAAGAGAAATGTATTACACTATAACTAGACAGTTTGCAAATAAGCAGACTAGATCTAGAAATGTTGATCCAAGATATCAGGTAACTAGAAAAGCTAAAACTCTGGATAATACTAAAATTGATCATCTAAATGATTTATATGAAAGATGGGGTCTACCTCCTCTTCCTGCAACACCAAAATATCACGATACACATATGACTGTTAGCAATCTATTAGGAAAAGGCAGATCATTAGTCAGCCGATATGTTGTTAATTATTCTGCTGGATCAAACTTAGCTGCTAATCAAAATAATTTAAGCGTAGCAGATTTATTTAAAAGAGATTTAATTAAAAGAGCTGGAATTAATAAATATGAAAAGCAATTAAAGGCAGCTGGAATTCCTAAGAACCAATGGGATGAAGCAGAAACAAATATAGATAACTCAATCAGAGAATTTTTTGAAGCAGAAGCTGCTCAATTAGGAGTAAGCATAAATGGTTTGCCAAGAATTGGTGACAGACCAGGAAGAGCCACATACACATTTGCTCAACACTTCATTCCTTTGGTAGAAAAAGAATTAGAAAGATTAAAGCCTTTTTCTACAAGAATGGGCGGATATCAGGACTTAAAGAAAAATACTATTTTACGTAACGCTGGCGGACCTGTTGGAGAAAATAAAAAGTACTATGGAATAAAGCGTTTACCAACTGCAGTAATTGAAAAGTTAACAGCTAAATGGCCTAAGAAAAAAGACTTCTATAAGCAAGGATACCAGTACGTTCTTGGAAATCAAGATCCATTACATGGTCCATTGCAGATTGGTAGGTCTCAGAATTTAAAGAGTTTTGCGGGGTATGATCCAAATGCCAACCCAGCTGAAAGAATTTTATATAGAGATGATTTTAATAGAGTAAATATCATGTCGGGCTTCCTTGTCGGAGACGAAAGAAGACGTGGACTTTATTCAACAGCTAGATATATGTCTGGTGATTTAGATATTATGTCACAAATGGAAAGATTAAAAAATCATCCATTAGGACCAATTGCTGCAATGAAATCTTTGCAGACTAAATTTAGCGGAAAACTTTATCGTGGAATTTTAGGAAAGTCAACTCAAAACCCTCTTCCAAAACATATCTTAGATGCAGTGCTGGTTGCAAAACAAACTGGTGACTGGAGTGGTTTACTAGGTAAAGAATTTATAATGCGCCGCTCATCCTGGAGTAGAGATCAGGAAGTAGCACACTTCTTTGCTATGCGTAATCAAAGACCAGATTCTATATTATTAGAAGCGGCAGTTAAAAATAGAAATATTCTAGATGCATCAGCATTGTTCCCAGGCAAAGCTTATCAGGCTCCATATGGACAAAGCTACAACACTGGAAGATTTGGTACTGGCGCAAAGAATGAACAAGAAGCAATCTTTGGCGGTAAGTTTAAAATTGTTGGATACAATAATGGCAAGCTACAATTAGAAACTGTTGCAGAGGCAAGAGAAAAGGGCGGAGACGTAACTTCTGGTAAGCCGTATCTCGTAGGAGAAAAAGGCCCAGAGTTATTTATTCCACGTAATAGTGGAGGTATTATTCCTAACTATGCATTAGGCGGAAATGTAATGCGTAGTAAAACAAACTATGGAGTAAGATATAGTAATTTGCGTCAAACAATTAGAGGCAAAGGAACATTAGGTAAATCACCTCAAGTAGATGAAAACGGAAATCCAGTTGTAGATATGAATTCTGGAATAGCAACATCAATGGCTGGAATGGCTATGATGATGGGTGGATCACAAATGCCAGGAATGGCTGGACAAGCAATGACATTTGCTGGCCTTGGTATGCAAATGGCTCCAATGCTAAAGATGATGAAACCTATGATAGCTGGAATGAGCACGTTCGGTGGATTACTTCTAAAAGTAAAAACTCTTGGAACAGCAGCATTCACTGCATTAAGAATAGGTCTTTCGGCACTTATGGGCCCAGTTGGACTAGCTTCTATTGCAATAGGTGGAATTGTTGCTGGAATACTAAAGTTAAAAGATAATGCAACAAAAGCAGGTGAAGTAAATCGTGCAATGTTTGGACTTACCTCAAGTGCTTTAGAAGAAGTCGGAATTAAATACAAAACAATGTCCGATAGAATTAAAGACGTCAATGCACAACTTGAATTAAATAGAGCTAGAGTAAAGGCATCGTATCAAGAATACACTAAGTCTGGTGTTGTTGGATTAGATTTAACTTTAAAACAACTTAAAGAAGGCATAGCAAATGCAAAGAAAGAAGATACAGAAAGCGTCGGTTTGTTTGATAAGGCAAAGTCTTCACAGGTAAATCAATTAGCTGCAAGCATGAAAGCACAGTATGTTGCTATGGGAATGAGTGTTCAAGAAGCAACTAACCAAATTTATATTTTAATTAAAGCTTCTAATAAAGCTTCACAGGCAGTTAATGCAATTAGCTCAGAAGAATTTAAAAAAATATCAGATAAAGCATCTGCAGCTACATATAGCGTAGAAATATTAGGTAAAGTGTTATCTGATAAAGGTTTATTTAATGCAGAAGAATTTGCTCGTGGATTAGATAACATGCTGAATTCATTAGATGCATATAAAACTTCTCTTATGCAGACAACAAAAACTCAAGTTGGTGTTAGCGAAGCAGAAGCTTTAAGACAAACTATGGAAAAAATTAAAAAAGTTGGAGCAGATAAAGCTAAAATTGACGGACAAACTTTAACTGCATTAAAACAACAGGATTTAGTTCTTGGATCACTGCTAGGAAAAGCAGAAACATTAGCAAGCGTTTTTGCTAAATCACAATTATTATTAAGTGGAATTAGTTCAGACATTAATATATCTGCACTTTCATCAGATGAAGCAGTACTGGCAATTGAGGGTTATGAAAAAACAAAAGAAGCAGCTAGCAAGGTGCTTGGTGGAACCAAGCTAAGTATTAATGCTGCAGAAGCAGATAAGCAAGCAAAAGAAGCAAATAAAATATTAAAGAATGCAGAAAAAGCAGATAACTCTTATATTGATACAGCTATTAAAAATAAACAAAAGCTTATTAAAAAATTAGAAGAAGAAAGAAATGCACGTCTCAAAATATTAGATCTTCAAGAAAAATCAGCAAGCTTTGAAACAAATATTCAGCAAGCACAGATAAGGTACCAAGAGGCACTTGCCGCTGGAGACATGGCACAGGCTGCACAAGAACAGCTTAATATTCAACAGCTTTCTGGAGATAGACAAAGAGAATTAGCAAGACAATCAATTAATGATAAAGCAGATGCAGAGCGTAAAAAACTAGAAGATCAAATTGAAAAACTTCAAGCTCAAAAAGATGCTAAAGAAAAAGCAATTGTTAATGCTCAAAAAACTGCAGCTAAAAAAGAAGAAAACGCTGGAGTGCTTAAAGGATTTTTAAATGAAATAAAAGATGCCATTGCTGGATTTGGTGGAAATACTAAAGATGATCGTGTTGAACTTATGGAATTATTGGCTAGAATGCGTAAAGGCGGAAGAGGCTCTGAGGTAAATGATTTATTTACATCATTTGGAGTTAGTCAAAATAGTAGAAATCCTTACGGACAACTTTTGCAAAAACTTAAATCTGAAACTGGTGCTGAGTTAGCAAAACCAGAATATGATAAATTTGATAATGCCGTTCAAGTATTTAATAAAGCTGTAGCAGCATTTGCGATAACAGTTGATCCAAAATCAGCTTCAGATATTACATCTGCTTTAAATCTTAAAGCAGCAGGGCTTGCAGGAACTAGGTCGGCTGGAACAGGGTACGATATTAATGCCTACCGTAAGGCTATTGGTGCACTGCCTGGCAAAGCAGATGGCGGTCTTATTAGAGGTCCAGGAACTGGAACATCGGATTCTATAGCAGCAGTTGTTATGCCTCCTTCCCCAGGATTTGCAGGTGGAGGAATGCCAATAAGAGTTTCTGATGGAGAGTATATATTTAGCAAAAAAGCTATCGATAACTTGGGTGGAGCTAGAGTAGTAGACAAACTTCACAAGTCAGCAAGGAATAAAGATGGATGGCTACAAAAATGGGCTAAGTCTATAACAGGTTCTCCTGCAGCAGAAATGATGGGAACAGCGGCATTACTTAGAAAAATTGCTGGAGTAGGTCAAAAGGGAGATAATCTTTCCGCAGCCATGGTCCCACTAAGCTTTGCTGGAATGGGAATTGGTTCAAAGATTGGAACCTCTGGCGGACTAATGAAATCACTTTTTGCAGTACCAAATAAAATAAATCAAATTAAAAATCAAGCAAAAGTCAACGCAATGATAAAGCGTGGAATGTGGCATGGATCACAACCTACTGGGCATCGTGGAGAAGAATATTTACAAGGAACAAATATCCTAGAGGGTGCGGAATCATATGACCCATTCTATGGTATGGGCTTCTTCGGAACAAGTTCTAAGTCAGAAGCAGATCTTTATGCAAGCGGCTATAACTCATATAGCAATTGGGGCTCATCGTTTGGCTCAATGAATAATATTATTGGCGCACCAAGAGGTAAATATATAGACTTTACTAGGGGAACAAATTCTCTTAAGTGGCAAAACTACTCATTAGCTAAAGCATTAGGAGTTAAGAAAAATGGTTATATAGGAAGCTATATGCCAGAAAACCTAGGAGATATTATGTCTGCAGAAGGTATGACTGGTGCTATAATGAATAGAATTAGTGCTGGTCATGCTCCAAAAGATATAGCTGGAGCTAAATGGTTAGCTTGGAATAATCCTGCAGGAGTAAT
>JACCDO010227778.1_pt1 | contig 13996 bp, 15 predicted proteins | sample 7446101 | NCBI WGS metagenome assembly JACCDO01 (sample SAMN15323440, study PRJNA562643) | freshwater metagenome | isolation source: river surface water | place: USA:Blue River Watershed | collected 2017-08-16
GATTAATCCCGCACGTGCGGGACTCTAACCAACTGAGCTAAAATACTTTCTCCAACAAAATCGTCCTGACACATTCGTAGAATTAAATTTCTAGATTTCTGCTTTTTTATGAAACGTTCTATTCTAATAGCGACTGCTTCATTTTCTACTTTAAATACCGCTTTTAAAATCCAATCCTGAGCTCTGCCGGTGTACTTATCCTTGGAATTCGAATTATGTTGAACGATTCTATTCCATGGATTCGATGAATACCCTATGTAGTATTTATCTAAGGATGCTGAAAAAATGATATAAATATGTGAGGTCATTACAAAAATAAAAAAGCCCCACATTACTGTGAGGCTTTTAGCTCCTGCTTCAGGACTTGAACCTGAGACCCTCTGATTAACAGTCAGATGCTCTAACCAACTGAGCTAAGCAGGAATGCTTTAGGACTGCAAAAATAGTTTTTTAGAATTTATCTGCAAACTTTTCTGCAATTTTTTTTTGTGAAAAGCAGATCCTAATATTCGTCTTCGTTAAATAAGAAGTCGTCCTTCGTAGGATAATCAGGCCAGATATCCTCAATACTCTCGTGCAATTCGCCGTCGTCATCCAACTCTTGCAAGTTTTCAATCACCTCAACAGGCGCTCCAGAACGGATTGCATAGTCAATCAACTCATCTTTCGTAGCCGGCCATGGCGCATCTTCTAAGTACGATGCTAGTTCAAGTGTCCAGTACATATACTATTGTTTTATTTTTCGCAAAAGTAACTACTTAATTGATATTTGCAAGTACCTTCTTTCAATATTGTGGATAAACTAAATTCCATGAATTTTGGCTATTTTAGCAGAATGGAAATCGTTGTTAGTGGCATCCGTTCTACCGGCTGCCTTCATCTTGGAAATTATTTTGGCGCCGTGCAGAACTTTCTCAAAATGCAGGAAGATCCGGCCTATCATTGCTATTTCTTTATAGCCGACTATCACTCACTCACCACTCACCCTAAACCGGAAGATTTCAAAAAAAACACCCGCGATGTCTTAATCGACTATCTCGGCTGTGGATTAGATCCAGAAAAGGCAGTAGTGTTCGCACAGAGCGATGTCCCTGAAATACCTGAATTATACCTCATTCTGAATATGCTCGCCTATAAAGGCGAATTAGAGCGTGTTGCGTCGTTTAAAGACAAAGTACGTAAGCAAGAAGAAAATGTCAACGCAGGACTACTTACCTACCCTGTCTTGATGGCCGCAGACATCCTCATCCATCGCGCACACAAAGTGCCGGTAGGAAAAGATCAAGTGCAACACCTTGAAATGGCGCGCAACTTCGGCAATCGCTTCAACCACCTTTATAACGCAGAGGTTTTTCCAGAACCTTATCCGTTCAACTTCACCGGCGCACCCATCACCGTTCCAGGATTAGACGGAACAGGTAAAATGGGTAAAAGTGATGGTAATGGTATCTACCTCCGGGACGAAGCGGATGTCATTCGTAAAAAAGTGATGAAAGCCGTTACCGATAGCGGTCCGACAACACCTAACAGCGAAATGCCTGATTCCATCAAAAACATCTTCCAATTACTAACGCTAGTTGGCGATAAAGCTACCGTAGATCAATATACCGAAGCCTATAACAACTGCACCATTCGCTATGGTGATTTGAAAAAACAATTGGCTGAAGATATCGTTCGCTTCACTGCGCCTATTAAAGCGCGTATCGAAGACATTATCAAAGACACCGATTATCAACAAAAAGTATTACGCATGGGCGCCGACAAAGCGCGCGCTTCCGCTTCTGCTACCCTTTCAGAAGTCCGTCGCGTAATGGGTATCCAATAAGTATGTTTTTAGATTTCTTTCGCATTTGGCTTCGTCTCTCCTTAAGAGCTTATTTCAAACGGTTCTATTGGATCGATAAAGAATGCGTCCCTGAAAAAGGACCTATCATTATCGCCTCTAACCACCCAAGTGCCTTCCTAGACGGATTCACAGCTACTGTGTTTCTAAAAAGACCCGTTCACTATATCACACGTGGGGATGTCTTCAAAAAACCATGGGCAGAAAAACTACTGCGTTCTTTTCGATTAATCCCAATTTATCGCAGAGAGGAAGGGAAAGAAAACATGCACAAAAATGATGATACCTTTCGTGCCTGCTTCAACCTTTTTGAAAATGGTGGAGCCATCATCATCTTCTCCGAAGGAATTTGTATCGAAGAAAAAAGATTACGTCCGCTCCGTAAAGGAACCGCGCGCATGGCACTAGAAGCCGAAGCCAAGAACAATTGGAAACTAGGCTTGAAAATTATTCCTACAGGAATCAATTATACCAATCCTGGTCAATACGGCTCCGAAGTTTTTGTAGTCCATGACCACGCCATGGAGGTAAACAAATACCAAGCCTTGTACGAAGAAAATCCTGCGAAAGCAATCAATCAGCTGACGCAAGACCTATACGAACGTATGAAGCCTTTAGTGATAAGCATACCTGATCCTGCAGACGAAGTGGCAGCGGAACATGCTTTAGCACTTGCACGTAACGAGTATCCAGAAAGTAAAGAATGGATGCAATTCACCGCTAAACGTTTTTTAAGAGAGAAGGAAATTTGCGCCACCACCAAAGCAGGTGTCGATCAAGCGCCACTCATCAAAAAGCAAAACCTCTTTTTAGAACTCCTTGCCCTTGTATTCTACTGGCCTGGTTATCTGCTCAATTTCCCGCCCATTCATTTGGCAAAGTATGTGCAACGCACCAAAGTAACTCGTATTGAATTCAGCGCTTCGGTACGCATCCTAAGCACCCTCGTATTCTTCATTCTATACTATATCCTCTTCAGTAGCGTGCTTTTCTTTAGCCTTTCCTACTCCTTAGCGCTGTTAATTCTTGGTGCTATGATTTTATTAGGAATGTTGAGCAACTGGTATTTACATCGTCATCTGACTAAATAAAAAAATCCCGCTGGACAACCACGAACCAGCGGGACTTAAAACAAATGTTTTTTGATTAACCTCTGTTCCAAATGTAGCACCTCAAGGCGCCCTGGAACATACGTAACCTATCGTATTTTAGTACTGCAATCCCGTAATCCTTACATGTTTCTTCTGTACTGACCACCCACTTCATACAAAGCATTGGTGATCTGCCCCAGCGAACAATATTTTACGGCTTCCATCAATTCAGCGAACAAGTTGCCATTCGCACGTGCCACTTCTTTCAAACGCGCCAATGAAGCTGCTGTCTTGTCAGAATGACGTTGCTGGAAGGCTTGTACACTATTAATTTGAAACTGCTTCTCCTCTTCTGTACTACGAATCACCTCTGCAGGAACAACCGTTGGAGAACCTTTACTATTCAAGAAGGTATTCACACCAATAATAGGATATTCACCTGTATGCTTTTGATGTTCGTAGAACAAGCTCTCCTCTTGAATCTTATTACGTTGGTACATACGCTCCATCGCACCTAACACACCTCCGCGCTCCGTGATACGATTGAACTCCGCCAATACAGCCTCTTCCACTAAATCAGTCATCTCTTCAATCATGAAACTTCCTTGATTCGGATTTTCATTCTTCGCCGTTCCTAACTCACGATTGATGATCAACTGAATCGCCATCGCACGACGAACACTCTCTTCCGTAGGCGTAGTAATCGCCTCATCATACGCATTCGTATGCAAACTATTACAGTTATCATAAATCGCGTATAAGGCTTGCAATGTCGTACGGATATCGTTGAAATCGATTTCCTGCGCATGCAAACTTCTTCCACTCGTTTGAATATGATACTTCAACTTCTGTGAACGATCATTCCCTTTGTACTTATACTTCATCGCCTTAGCCCATATTCTACGCGCTACACGACCAATCACCGAATATTCTGGATCCATGCCATTGCTAAAGAAGAACGACAAATTCGGTGCGAAATCAGCGATATTCATTCCACGACTTAAATAGTATTCTACATACGTGAATCCATTCGCCAATGTGAATGCCAACTGCGTAATCGGATTCGCACCCGCCTCAGCAATATGGTAACCACTGATACTCACACTATAGAAGTTACGTACCTTCTCTTGAATGAAATATTCTTGTACGTCACCCATCAATTTCAAGGCAAACTCCGTTGAGAAAATACAGGTGTTCTGTGCTTGATCTTCCTTTAAAATATCTGCTTGCACCGTACCACGTACCGACTGTAAAGCCTTAGCACGAAGCGTTTCATAGACATCTGCCGGCAATACATCTCCTCCACTACGACCTAATAACAACAATCCTAAACCATCATTTCCTTCCGGTAAGGCGCCGTTGTATACAGGCATTCCAGTATTGTCAATTTTTATCCCGTTTTCTTTGATGTATTTCTCACACTCTTGGTCAATCGCAGCATTCATAAAGAAAGCCAACATCATCGGAGCCGGACCGTTGATAGTCATACTCACAGAAGTCTTCGGATCACATAAATCAAAACCGCTATATAATTTTTTTGCATCATCTACCGTAGCGATGCTCACACCACTATTACCTATTTTACCATAGATATCCGGACGAACCGCAGGATCTTCACCATACAAAGTAACACTGTCAAAGGCCGTACTCAAGCGCTTTGCAGGCTGACCTAGACTTACATAGTGAAAACGTTTGTTTGTACGCTCTGGTCCGCCTTCTCCGGCAAACATACGCGTTGGATCTTCTCCTTGACGTTTCAATTCAAATACACCAGCGGTATAAGGGAATTCACCTGGCACGTTTTCTTGCAACTGCCAACGTAAAATATCACCCCAATCTTTATACTTCGGCAATACCACTTTCTTCACTTTCGTTCCTGATAAAGAAACGCTGGTTAGCGGCTGACGAATGACTTTATCGCGCACTTTGTATTCATAGAAATCACCTGCATATTGAGCAATGCGTTTCTCCCAATTCTCAATCAAATCTTTACAATCAGGATGCAAACCGCGTTCCAAAGAAGCTTTCACGTTCGACAATTCACTCACTTGCTTCAACTCCGTTAGTTGCATAACGCCATCCAATTGATACAACTTCGTAGCAATCGCGCATTGTTCATCCACCCATGTATCATATTGTTTGTTGGTCTCCGTAATTTCAGCCAAATAACGTACACGCGCTGGTGGGATGATGAGCGACTTCGTAGTAACCGCACCTATCTCTCCCGCTTCTACTGCCAACCATTCCGCACCTGTTTTCTCACGCACCTTATTCATCAACACTTCAAATAAACGATTCACGCCCGGATCATTAAACTGCGAGGCAATCGTTCCAATAATTGGCAAGCTTTCATCCTCGGCCATAAATAGCTGGTGATTACGCTTGTATTGTTTACGAACATCGTGTAAGGAATCTAAGGCGCCTGCTTTGTCGAATTTGTTGATGGCGATCACATCCGCATAATCCAACATATTAATTTTTTCCAACTGTGAAGCAGCACCGTATTCAGGCGTCATCAAATACATACTCGTATTCACAAACTCCAATATAGACGCATCACTTTGTCCGGCACCCGCACTTTCCAAAATAATAAAATCAAATCCTGCTGCTTTACAAATATCAATAGCCTCTTGAACGTGCGCGCTTAAGGTAACTTCGCTATCACGCGTTGCCAAAGAACGCATATAAGCACGCGGATGATGAATCGAGTTCATACGAATACGATCACCTAATAATGCGCCGCCTGTTTTCTTTTTAGAAGGATCGACAGAGATAACCGCGATCGTTTTGTTAGTATAGCGATGTAAGAAACGACGAACTAATTCATCTGTCACACTCGACTTACCCGCTCCTCCGGTACCAGTAATACCGAGTACAGGTGTATGATTATTTTTTAATTTCTCTTTGAGAATACTTACTTGCTCTTTTAAATTTCCTGCCTCCGCTTGCGTGATTAATCGGGCAATCTGCGACTCATTTTCTTTTGTCAAGGTATCTACCGAAGCCGTTTCCTTTGCAGTTGTCAAGGTATTAAAATCGCACTGATTCAATACATCTTCAATCATCCCTTCCAAGCCCATCTGTCGTCCATCATCTGGAGAATAGATACGCGCAACACCGTAAGCATGTAATTCTTCAATCTCACTTGGAAGAATGGTTCCGCCACCGCCACCAAATATTTTGATATGACCACAATTACGTTCCTTCAACAAATCGAACATGTATTTGAAGAACTCGATATGCCCTCCCTGATAACTCGTAATAGCAATCCCTTGCGCATCCTCTTGAATCGCGCATTCTACAATTTCAGCAGCACTGCGGTTATGTCCTAAATGGATCACCTCAGCGCCTTTACTTTGCATGATACGACGCATGATATTAATCGCTGCATCATGACCATCAAACAAGCTCGCTGCCGTTACAATTCTAACCTTATTTTTGAGTTCCATACATACTGATTTTTCGAGGTGCAAAGATACGCAAATTGCTACAAAATCGGAACTTTTGGATTCCTAAGTCGCCCTGCAATCTTTTGGCGATTGAAAACGTGATTTTAACCTTTTTTAAACACCTTAGAGCTATAATTTGTTGCGCAAGAGCGTATTTTCGTGGTATGGAAATGAACTATCCTTCGAAACTCAATATCCGCATCGATTGGAGTGATTTAGACGTCTATGGTCATGTGAATAATGTAGCCTATATCCGCTATGTACAAACGGCGCGAGTGCAATATATCATGCCCTTGGAATTGATCGAACAATACTTGAGTACGAAGATCAGTATCATTCTTGCTTCGACGAATATCCAATACCTTTCTCCCCTATTTTTCCCTGGGGAAGCCATGATTGAAACGAGTATCGCTTTCATTAAAAATAGCAGCTTTGGATTTAGTCATCGTATCCGTAACGCCGAAGGACAAATCGTTGCAGAGGCACAAGATGTGATGGTTTACTACGATTTTAATAAGAACGAAAAAGTGCGTATTCCAGATGAAATACGTGCTAAAATTGCAGCAATAGAAAACCGCAGTTTCGATGTCTAAAAACAGTATGAAATTCGTCGGACTAATGAGTGGAAGCTCCCTAGATGGCTTAGATATAGCGCTTTGCCAGTTCGATAAAAAAGGCAATTCCTTCACAGGATCGATTGAAAAAGCCATCACAGTTCCTTTTCCAAAACCATTAGCCAAACGACTTTCACAAGGTGCTATACACGACGCATATGCACTTAGTTTGCTAGATCATGATTTTGGCAAATGGTGTGGCGAACAAGTCGCTAAACACTTTTCAAAAGAGACCTTTACTGCTATCGCTTCACACGGACATACCCTATTGCATCATCCTGAAAAAGGATTCTCCTTACAGATTGGTCATGGCGCCGCTATGGCAACTGCTGCGCAGAAGCCGGTGGTATGCGACTTTCGAAACAATGATATCGCTAGTGGTGGTCAAGGTGCTCCCTTAGTACCTTTCGGAGAATTGCATTTATTTGAAAAAGTAGATGCTTTTATCAACTTAGGAGGGATTGCCAATATTTCCTTTTTAAAAGGTCCAAAACCAGTAGCATACGATGTTTGCGCTTGCAATCAATGGCTGAATGCCGCTGCTAATTTAAAACGAAAGCCCTTTGATAAAGACGGTAAACTAGCCTTGAAAGGAACAGTAAATATTAAATGTCAGAAAGCATTAGAATCATGGAAATTCTATCAGCTCCCGGCTCCGAAGTCGCTTTCCAACCAAGCTGTCATGCAACAGTTCCAAAAGGCATTAGCGTTTGATTTGAAGGCTGAAGATTTATCTGCGACCCTCGTCGAACACATTTCCTCCGAGTTAAGCGCAGCGTTATTGCGTTTTGCTCCGAAAGGGAAAGTGATGATTAGCGGCGGTGGAGCATTTCATCCACTTCTGATTCAAAAGATTCAACAAAAATCAAATTGGCAATTGATAATTCCCGATTCTATAAAGGTTCAATACAAAGAGGCTTTTATTTTTGCTTTTCTAGGCTACTGCAGATGGAAGGAACTGCCGAATACAGTTTCAAAACTCACAGGAGCTAAGAAAGATACTTGTTCGGGAGCCATTTACTTGCCTTAAACTGTTGTCATGTTAGAACGTTTGCGCCTACGCTGGAAATTAAAAAATACCGCCGCTGTTTGGATGGTATTACTCACTTTCGCATGTACAGGATCTACCGTGGCCTACTTATCCAAAGCAATTGTGCATTGGATTGAATGGCACGATCCGAACCATTTCTGGGAAAGATTGGCATTGAAGAGTTTTGTTTTTATCTTCGGATATCAAATTATCATCCTCTGCTTCGGATGGGTATTCGGACAATTTCAATTTTTCTGGAATTATGAGAAAAAAATATGGAATCGCGTACTCGGACGGAGAGGCTAAGATTCCCTTATGAACGCATTTCTTTTTAAGCCAACACAACTACGCTACTTACTCAGTTCGCTACTTTTAATTTCCGTTTTACTAGGCTGTAATATCGCGCAGCAAGACATTTACAAAGGTAACTTCGATGCAGCCATTACACGTTTGTGTAAAAAACTCAGCAAGCATCCGAATAACGAAGACAATATACTTTTATTGGAACGCGCCTTTTCGAACGCGATGACAGTCGACCTAAAACGAATCGACCAATTACGTACACAAAACAGCGCAGCAGGATGGGTTGAAATCAATTCCATTTATCAGAATATTGATGTCCGCCAAGATCAAATACGCCGTGTGCTTCCGCTACATCTCGACAAGGCTGGTAGAGATTGTAGCATTCAATTTATTGATGTCAATGCACAGCTAGCCTCTTCTGGAAAAAAGGCAGGCGAATTTTATTATAAAGAAGCGAAGCAATTATTGTCAAACAGAAATCGTTTAGACGCCCGAAAGGCTTATGCAGATTTACTTGCGCTCAATAACTATCCGCATGATTATACAGATGTTTTACAACTGAAAGCGCAAGCGAGAGAAGAAGGAATTAATCTGGTGCTCTTTAAAATGATGAATAATAGTGATGCGATTATGCCCGCACAATTGGAGAAAGATTTAATGACTATGACTGTCAATGATCTTAACGAAGACTGGGTCGTTTATCACGGCAAAGCGGTTGACGGAGCGGATTACGACTATAAAGTAGTTTGTCGTGTACAACATATGATGGTTGGACCGGAGCAGCAAAATGAAAAAAGTTATACCGATAGCAAACAAGTGCAAGACGGCTGGGAATACATATTAGACAGTCGTGGTAATGTAAAAAAAGACAGCTTAGGGAATGATATGAAGAAGCCGAAAATGAAAACGATCAGTTGTGTCATCAAGGAAGTACGTCAATTCAAGCAAGCTACGATGGATGGCGTTTTGGAATATTATTCGACCAATAGTAATATGTTGATTAAGACCATGCCCATTAAGGCGGATGGTGTTTTTGAAAACACCTTCGCTATTGCTGTAGGAGATCTGTCCGCGCTGACTAAAGATTCCAAATTAAAATTAGATCGCAAGCCAATGCCCTTTCCAACGAATGCAGAGCTGATGTTACAAGCCGGCGCAACCTTCAAAACGGTATTGCATAAGGCGATGACTGATAACAGAAGTTTAGTTAGAAACTAATTTTGAATGTTTGTGAAGCACGAATATTCAATAATTAATGATGAATAATTGATAATGAATAATCTGGAAGTATTTTTAGAATTATTCATTTTCACTTGCTTGAGCACAGAAAATCGAGCATCATTCATCATTCAATATTAATTATTCATTTTCACTTTTCATTTTTCACTTTTCACCATTAACCTGTTTGCCAAATAATACCCCAACAATCCCATAGGAATATAGGCAAATACTAAATCCAAGATATTAAACCACATAGGTGCACCAGGGATTTGAATGACCATCATAATCCCGCCAACTAAGAATACGCCGCCGGTCATTATTGCCATTAATTTAGGGCGTAAAGGAATGAAATAGGCGATGATGAAGGCAGGAATCAAAGTACCGATAGCATGCGCTAAAAACGGCGCTAAAAAGTGTATAGGCTTCAATACTTTCATCGCAGCTTGTAATCCCTCTGGCGTTTTCATATCCACCCCTTCTGGTAATGGAATGATTGTGCCGTTGATACGAAGGATAAAGCCATTTACAAATGCGCCTAAGATGATTGCGCCTACAATAATTAAAACGTGTTTAAGTCTTTCCATTTGTTGAAATTAAAAAATATCCGCTAAACGACAATAATAAACATTCGAAAACCATGAATTGGTTCGTGACTCACGAACCAAAATTAATCGTCTAAAAAATATCCGCCAAACGATAATAATAAACATTCGGCTCGCGGTAGAAACTATGCGGACAATTTTTACTCACCTGCGTTTCCAGCAAGCGATGCGCTAAAATGTGCACGGGCATCGGTCGTTGCGAACGTAAAACCCCCACCTTATTCAAAGCATAAATAATCTTCAAAAAAAGATGCTCTCCCATTCTACCATCGGCTTTCTCTCGATCAAGAATGCCAGGTTGGAAAATATGTATACGTTCAAAAGGCAATTGAATCAAAGCCTCTTCTAATTCAGCTTTCATCCGACTATAAAAGAAAGGTGATTTTAATTTCGCACCATAGGCTGAAACCAATACCAATTCCTTCACGCCGTTTGCAGCAGCCGCTTTCGCTACTTCATATTGATAGGTATAATCGATTTTATATTGTGCTTCTTTCGAGCCTGCTGCTTTGAGCGTCGTGCCCATAGCAGAGAAAAGCACATCCCCCTGAATTAGATTTTGCCAAGAAGCTATTTGGTCGAAGTCGACAATATGCTGATGTAATTTTGGACTTTGAATCGTGAGTGCCTTGCGAACAAAGACATGCACTTCGTGACAGACTTCTTCTTTACAGAGATGTTGCACTAATTGAAATCCGGTGGCGCCGCTTGCGCCTATGACAGCTGCTTTAAAAGACATAAGAAATATAAAATTTGCTCATAAAAAAAGTCCCTTCTCTCTGCAATGCTTTCGAGAAGGGACTTTTTAAGAGTAGTATTGAATTAGTTCAAGGTAACGCGCTTGAAAGAAAGAACTTTCAAATCAGCGTCAACGCTCTTCAAGAATTCAGCAACGGTTTTACCACCATCTTTCACATAAGCTTGGTTAACCAATGTTTGTTCTTTGAAGAATTTCTGAACGGTACCAGTAGCGATTTTTTCTACCATTGCTTCAGGCTTACCATCCGCAATTGCTTTTTCGCGAGCGATCGCCATTTCACGCTCTACCACTTCAGCAGAAACGTCATCTTTATCTACAGCAACAGGATTCATCGCTGCGATTTGCATAGCAAGATCTTTACCAGCGTTGATACCAGCTTCGCCTACGTTTTTATTCATAGCGATCAAAACGCCTAACTTATTACCCATGTGGATATAAGGAACCACGCATTCAGCAGTAGCAGTTTCGTATTTGCTCAAAGAGATTTTCTCACCGATTTTACCCACTTGTTCGCTGATACGATCGTTGATAGAAACACCGTCCATATCACAAGCCAACAAATCTTCAATTGTAGCTGGAGATTTGTCAAGAGCGATTTGTGCTACGGTACGAGCGAATCCTACGAAGTTTTCGTTCTTAGCAACGAAGTCTGTTTCGCAGTTTACGCAAACAACGATACCACGCTTGTTATCAGCTGTTGTAAGCGCGATTACCGCACCTTCTTTAGCCTCACGGTCGTTACGAAGAGCCGCAACTTTTTGACCTTTTTTACGCAAGTAATCGATGGCGCCATCGAAGTCTCCGTTAGAAGCTTCTAATGCTTTTTTACAATCCATCATCCCTGCACCCGTTTGCATTCTGAGTTTGTTAATTTCAGCAGCAGTTAGCATTTTATTAATTTTTTAATTGTTTAATTTAAGTAAAAAGACATAGCTCTTTGGGAACTATGTCTTTTATTATTTTCTAGAAGAAGATTAGCGTGGGCGACGAGGACCGCCGTTGTTTCCACCGCGACCGCTTCCGCCAGCTGGCTTGCGATCGTTACCTCCACCTACACGACGGCGACGACCTTTGTCATCTGTATCGTTAGTGTCAGCAGCTACTTCAGCAGCTTCATCATTAGAAACTTCTTCTGTATCTTCTACGTTTTCGTTTTTACGTTCTTCCAAACCTTCTAATACACAGTTCATCAAATAAGTAGTGATGGCAGTGATAGATTTAGTAGCATCGTCATTAGAAGGGATAGCATAATCCACTTTATTAGGATCACAGTTTGTATCAACCATACCGAAGGTAGTGATGTTCAAACGGTCAGCTTCTGCCAATCCAATGTGCTCATGTCCGATGTCAACCAAGAAGATAGCTGAAGGAGTGCGGTTCATGTTAGCGATACCACCCAATACTTTTTCCATCTTTTGTTTGTCGCGGCTCATCATCAATTTTTCTTTCTTGGTGATGTTTTCTAAAGTGCCGTCAGCAAGCATTTTTTCGATGCTTTGCATTTTCTTGATGCTCTTACGGATAGTGGTGAAGTTAGTTAACATACCACCCAACCAACGTTCAGTAACGTAAGGCATACCTACACGTTGAGCGCATTGAGCAACGATTTCTTTAGCTTGTTTCTTAGTAGCTACGAAAAGGATTTTTTTACCGCTTTTCGCCATTTGTTTCATCGCAGCACCTGCTGTTTCTAAGGCATCTGCAGTTTTTTCCAAGTCGATGATGTGGATGCCCTTACGCTCCATGAAGATATAAGGCAACATCTTTGGGTTCCACTTTTTCTTCAAGTGACCGAAGTGTACCCCTGCATCAAGCAATTCTTGTTGTGATATTCTGTTCATGTGAAATGAATTCTTTTTTCGTTGTTGAGAAATAGATGAATAAACGATTAACGTTTGCTGAACTGCGTGCTACGACGAGCTTTGCGGCGACCTGGTTTTTTACGTTCAACCTCAGCAGCGTTACGAGTCATCAAGTTATGGCTACGTAAAGTTGGTTTCAATTCTTCGTTGAATTTCACCAAAGCGCGAGCAATACCTAATTGTACAGCTTCTGCTTGTCCTTTAACACCACCGCCTTGTACATTTACTTGGATATCCATGTCGTTAGACATTTCAGTAACTGTCAATGGCTTTACAACAGCTTGTTGGTAGTAAGGGATTGGGAAATATGTAGCAAGCGGACGATCGTTTACCACAATATTACCAGTACCTTTTTTCATGAAGACGCGTGCAACAGAAGTTTTACGACGTCCTACGGTTACGATTAATTCCATCTGTCTTTATTATTTTTTAATGGTGTAAGCTTTAGGATTTTGTGCAGCATGAGGGTGTTCAGTACCTGCATATACATACAATTTCTTGTACATCGCACGTCCCATACGGTTCTTAGGTAACATACCTTTCACTGCGTTTTCTACAACACGTGTTGGATGCTTCACTAACAAATCTTTCGGGTTAGTAATTTTTTGTCCTCCAGGGTAGCCACTGAAAGTGATGATTTCATTGTCCATCATTTTGTTACCAGTTAATTTGAATTTACCGGCATTGATCACAATTACATAATCACCTGCATCAACGTGCGGAGTGTAAATTGCTTTGTGCTTTCCACGCAATAAAGTTGCGATTTGTGTGCACATACGGCCTAAAGTTTGGTTCTCTGCGTCGATGATATGCCACTTACGCTCAACCTGTCCTACTTTGGCAAAAGGTGTTTTTTGACTTAATGTATCCACTGCTTTATTCTTTTCTTTGTTTAAAAAAGGAATGCAAAAGTACCCTTAGATAGTCGGTAAACCAAACATTTTGTAAAAAATATTTTTCTAATTTATCTTAATTAATTGATTATCAGTGCCAGGATAGCACAAAAAAATTTGTCCACAGTAGCATTTTGTCGATTATTCAATCATCAATTATTCATCATTCATCCCTTTTTACCCCCTTTTCACCTTTTCCCAATTGCCCCCATTATTCATTTTTAATTATTAATTATTCATTATTAATTATTCATCATTCATCAACGGCTCTAAAGAGCCACCCTAGTGATTTAATAATAATTCATATTGTTTAGGTTCGTGGGGACAC